>OJPO01000887.1_pt1 | contig 13632 bp, 6 predicted proteins | sample 1598541 | NCBI WGS metagenome assembly OJPO01 (sample SAMN03922453, study PRJEB24848) | human gut metagenome | isolation source: stool sample | host: Homo sapiens | place: Germany | collected 2009-11
TCACACTGCCTGATGGTCTAACTTCCATAGGGGAAGGTGTATTCTATAATTGTACCAAGCTCTCGGAAATAAATATACCGAAAAAAATCACAGCAATAAACAATGCTACATTTAGTGGTTGTGTTTCATTGCGTAACATGATTATTCCCGACAATATCCAGTCAATAGGAGTTCGTGCATTCGAGTATTGCTCCCATCTTACAATAACAATACCCGAAACTGTCACTTCAATAGGCAGCCAGGCTTTCAGGAACAATGCAGACCTTACCATCGCCATGTCCGGAAATCTTTTGGATAATGCTCTTTTCTCTGATTGTGAAAATCTAAGAATAACGTTGTCTGACGGGTCAACGTTTATCAAAGAAAGTGCATTGACCAACTGTAGCGGACTAATAGAGATCCATATTCCCAATAGCGTCTCTTCAATAGGAGCCAATGCATTCCACAATTGTACCAATCTGAAAAATATCATTATTCCTAATAAGGTGACTTCTATCGAGGAAAGAACGTTTATTGACTGCAAGGAACTTGTCAGTGTTGTTATTCCCAATAGTGTGAAATCAATCGGTACCGAGGCTTTTAATGGATGTTCAGCTTTGAAAAGCATTGTTCTTCCCGAAGGAATGACATTGATTAAGAAATGGACTTTTGCCGACTGTAGCTCCCTTGTGGATGTTACTTTGCCGAGCACAATGACCACACTGGAGTACGGTGCTTTTGAGAATTGCACCTCCCTTCGCAGTGTGACCATTCCTAATAGTGTAAATACAGTCGACGCTCCATTTTACGGTTGTTCCAGCCTTTCCGACATCAAAGTACCTGACTATCTGTATGAAACCTCCATTTTTAGTGGAACCGGTATTACCGATATCACTGTTCCGGAAGGTACAACGGTAGTCGGCAGTTTTGCAGACTGCACCAAGCTTGTTAGTATTACATTCCCGGAAGGAATCAAGGCACTTACCGACTTTTCCGGTTGCAGTAGCCTTAGAGCCATAGATATTCCGGACGGAGTGTCGGTCATCGGTCCAGGATTGTTCGAGCATTGTACTAAGCTCACCAAGGTTACCATTCCCAATAGTGTTGTTTCATTAGGATGGTTTGCTTTTCATGAATGCAGTTCTTTAACCCGCATTGTCATCCCTAATCATGTTGCGACAATAAGTGAATTTGCGTTTGCCGACTGCTCTCTTCTCACCAATGTCACATTAGGCAGTGGGGTGACTTCGATAGAAGGTTCTGCATTCCATAATACACCAATAAGACAATTGCGATGCTATGCCGTTGTTCCTCCTAAGTTGCCTGGGGTGGTTAATGGTTCTTTCAGTGCAGATTTGATAAAAGGGGCTACGCTGTATGTTCCTGCCGGAACTGGTATGGCCTATGCTGAATCAGACTGGAAGATATATTTTGAGAATATTGTTGAGATGGAAGAGTAAGCGAACACATGAAAGAAGGTGTGTCGTAATGCACGATGCACCTTCTTTGTGCGTAAAAAAAGAGGTGGGCAATTTTGACACACCTCCTTTGAATTTCTATATCTAAAAGCAAAAAAACAATATCGGGATGATACACTCTAAAAACAGCCCGCTAATTATTACAAAATGATACTGCGTACCCGACTGGTCGGTGCGGTTCTCCCATTATGCGAACAAATTCCGGTAACAAAATGACAAAACGGACACCCCACCGAAGAACAACATTTTTTTCTTTTTTCCTAAACACCTATCAGTAAAGAATAGAGTATTTGTCAAGGGCGAAGGGTAAAATACCGTATGAGCGAAACGAACACAGGAGATTTTGTACCCGGAGAGTGAAACGTTCTCTTACAAATATTTGTTTCTATTTTCTTCTAAACACGCTATGTGTATGCAAATTATATGTTGTATTAATTATATTTTATGTTTGCAAAATCGTTAAAGTTTTGAAAATAAAATAGTTATAAATACAGAAGTAATTTTGATATATTAACATTACGTAGATGTAAACACTTCCTTCACTACGCTCAGGATGACAAAATGATAAGACTACCGAGCCATTGGGAATAACCCTTCTGCGCATATGTTTTTTGTGCAGGAAGGATAAGTTACGTATGGCATCAGAACTTAAAAAGTCCACTTCTTCCACACCATTCATTTCCACCACCACGGTATGGGGCGGATGGTATAAGTATGGCTGCTGCCATCGGCATACTCTTCCAGCTTCCCGTCACCCCATTTGATGAGCCCGGTCAAGTCGCCGGGAGGTGTGCATTTGTGATATACCTTCCTCGCTTTTTTATTAGCCTTAAGACTTGTTTCCACTCTTCCATTTTTCGGCATATTCATTCAGGATTCTGCGAATGCTCAGCCCTATTTTGATGTAATCTTTCTCATTAAGATTGGCTAAAGAGACTCGTATGCTCCATTCAGGTCCGTCGAATCCCCCTCCGTTCAGCACTACCAATCCGGTTTCTGTTGCCAGACGAAAGACCACATTTAGTGGATTATATGTTGATTTCAGGTAATGGACGAAATCATCGCCATAGAATTTCTTTGCCCATACCAGCATATCTATTTCCGAATAATATCCGGCACGAAGCGGGTCATCGGGTAAAATAAATCCGGTATTATCCCATAATGCTTTCAGTCTGCTATGAATCAGGTTAAGCATGGCATGACGATATTTATCCTCTTTATCAAGCAATGAGAAAGCAGCAAACAATGACATTTGCATTTGTTGTGGAAGTGACAGTCCGGCGGTGTGGTTTAGAGCAACCTGACGGCTGTCGGCCACCATGCGGTCAATGAATTTCATCTTTTCTACATCTGTAGTCAAAGAACCGTATCGTTTGGCAAGTTCACTTTTGCGTTTACGGGGTAAAGCGGCAATCAGCTTGTCGAATACATTATTTTCGTGGATGGCATTGACGGCTATGCGCCATCCCGTAGCTCCGAAATACTTCGAGAATGAATATACGCAGATGGTATTGAACGGTAAATCTGCCAACAGACTTCTAAATCCGGGAACAAAAGTTCCATAGACATCATCTGTTATTATCATCAGGTTTGGATTCCAACGATTTACTACGTCTTTGATGGCATCTACACATTCCTTGTTCAGCTCGTAGCTGGGCGGATTGCTCGGGTTAATTACAAACAGGGCTTTGTACTTCGGGTCACGCAACTTGTTGATATCCTCTACTTTGTATTGCCAGGTGTGCAAGCCGTTTTCGTCTATCGTGTCAGCGCTGATGTTCAGTACGTCATAATCGTAACGAGTCAGTTCGGGTATTTCGATGTATGGAGTAAAGGCAGGAACCATCAAAGCGATGCTGTCTCCGCGGTGCAATAGGAAGTTTTCTTCTAACGAATCGAATACATAGCACATGCCTGCCGTACCGCCTTCGGTGGCAAAAAGGTCAAAGTTGCCTTGAGGGGGACGTCCGTCACACATTTCCCGATTCAGATAGTCGCGTACAAGTATTTCCGTATACTTCAGGATACGGTCAGGCATCGGATATTGGTTGCCTGCCATACTTTCGGCCCACTCATGTACTAAGGAATCAGGATCGACTGCATGTTCCATCAACATATAATTATAAGTACGCTTCAACAGACCGATTCCCGGTTCGCCTTCATGGGTTTTCAGCCACAGCTCAAACCGTTGGGCAATACCTTCTTTCTGAGGAATACCGGCTATTCCTTCAGGCATATCCATGACACGTCGAGATTCTGCAATGGCAAAAGATCCCAAAATGAAGAAGGCTTCACGAGCTTCGGTGGCAATCCAGTTGGGGTTTCCTCTGCCGGCATTCAGCATGACGTGTGCCATCTTCTTCACACTTTCATCTGCCATTTCTATCAAACGGTTCTTGAGCTCAAACGGACTGATTTTTTCCAAGTTCTTGTCCATTTTCGCTACGCTGCTCTTATCGCTTAAATATTCCATAATGTTATAAGGTTTAGATGATTACATTAATAAAACAATGACTACTCCCCAAATAATGAGAAGGGTGTTCCCCACGGCGTAGGTCACGGTATAGCCGAGCGATGGGGTCTCACTGTCTACTGCTTCCTGAATAGCTCCCAGTGCAGCAGTGGTAGTTCGCGCTCCGGCTGTGCATCCCAATGCCAGTGCAGGATGGAAGTGAAATACATATCGGGCCAATATCAGTCCTAGCAATAAAGGCAATGAAGTGGCAAGGATGCCGATAATAAAAAGCATCGGTCCTACTTCTTTCAGTCCTTGGATGAAACTGGGACCTGCAGAGATTCCTACGACGGCTATAAACATATTCAATCCTACATTATTCAATACCCATAGAGAGGATTCCGGAATTTGTCCGAATGTGGGGTGTTTACTGCGCAACCATCCGAATACCAGACCTGCAATCAGTGCTCCTCCACTTGTGCTGAGACTGATGGGAACTCCGCCTATGTGAATGGCCAAGGCGCCGATAACTCCTCCTATTAAGATGCCGATGCCGACAAATACCATATCGGTAGCATTGGTAGGCCGGTCGATATATCCTAATTGCTTAGCAGCTGTTTCTACTTCTTTCTTCAGTCCTACCAATTCTAATGTATCACCTGAATCGACCATGGTTTGGGCAAACACGGGAATATCAATACCCGCACGTTTGATGCGTCTTACACTCACTCCATGCATGAAAGGTTGCTTACGAATGAATTCAAGTTTTCGGTTGGCATACGGTTTCTTATGTATCATGACCGGCAATACCTCTACAGGGAAATCAAGCAACTGGGGATCTATCACTTCTTCGCCAATCCAATCTTCTTCTCCTATGGCAAATTCACGACGTCCACTTAATACTACTTCGTCACCTTTTTGTAATAATTGTCCCGGAAGAATTTCGTTAATAATGGTATGATTATGCCTCATTCTTTCAACAAACAGCCTTTTCCCTTGCGAAATAAAGTAAGATTCGAGTTGCTCTACCGTTTTACCGTTTCCAAACCAATCGTTTTCTATGGTATAAGCACGGAATACGACCGGTCGGCGAGCATGTTCGAAGCCGGGTTCATCGGCCTCACTCGTTCCCATTTTTGCTTCCAGTTCTTTACAGGCAGCTTTTACTTTTTCCAGTCCGCCCAACATTTTCGGACCCAAAGAAGAGAGTACCCATGCTGACCCTGCAGTTCCGTAGATATAGGTAACAGCATAGGCTACGGGAATAATATTTATCATATTGTTTTTCTGCTCTGTGCTGATGTTTAAGCCATTGATGGTGTCGTCTGCTACTCCGATAACAGCAGAAATGGTTTGTGCACCTGCCAGTAATCCGGCTGCTTCGCCTGCATTATATCCCATTATAAGTGCTAAAATCCAGGTTATAACCAAACAGCCAACGCACATTAAGACGGCAAATCCCACTTGTGGCAAGCCGTCTTTTTTTAATCCACGAAAGAATTGCGGTCCCACTTTGTAACCGATGGCAAATAAAAATAGTAGAAAGAAAACCGATTTGACCGGCTCTTCAATGGTGATGTTGAGTTGACCTACCAGTACTCCGACCAAAAGTACGCTGGTGACGATTCCCAGACTGAATTGTCCTACTTTGATTTTACCAATCCAGAATCCTGCGGCAATAGTGAGAAAAATAGCCAGTTCTGAATGTTGTCTTAATAGATGTATTACCCATTCCATATATTCTTATTTCTTTTATAATTGCAATCTACAACAGAAGGGATAAAAAGAAGTTGAGTTAAAATCATCCAAATTGTGCATAGTTCTAATATTTTTTGTTTTATTTGCACAGATAGGATGATTGAAGTATGAAAATTGAAGCGATTGTAAAATATATTGTAGTGAGCTTCTTACTGTTTGCAAACTTGAGTTGTAAAGAAAATAAAGACGAAACACTTATAGCAAAAGTAACTGACCTGACAGAAGAAGAAGAGGTTATATCGGATATAGAGTATGATGGTGACGGCAGAATAATACGTTATGGTGATACTCCGATAGTGTATGCGGGCGATAAGGTAACCATAGGAAAAATGGATTGCCTTCATTCGGGAAATAAGCTTTGCTCGGTAACTTTTAAAATGGCTAAAGGCAAGGCGATAGAAAGTCGTACACGTTGTTTGTTGAAAAGAGGTTCGGAAACATGGGATGTTTTTAAGACTTCGACTTATGAATACGGAGCTGATACATTGTGTATCAAGTCGGACTATTTTGGAGTGGGAGGAAATGATTTCTTAAAACGCGTCTGTACGAAATATATATTTGGTGATGATGGAAAACTGATGGAATCCATTACCTCACATCATGAATTAAATGACAGTACTTATGTGTGTCATAGTTATTATAATTATGATAATCATATTAATTATCGGGCAAATTTGAATATACAGGCTTATGTAATGGATAGTGATGGCTTGGATGGCTTTTTCTATTTTTTACTAAACTTGGGAGATTTCAGGGTAGATACAGTTTTGCCCAATGATATCGGACGTTGTGTAAATCATGGTGCTGAGACTTATAACGTGCATGCTAACTATAGATTGGATGATGAATCTCCGATAAAGATAGAAGTCCTGTATAATTATACAAAACTTCTGTCTCGTATCGAATTGTCTTATAAGTCATTAAAGTAGTTCATCCAATAGGATATAGATATCTTCTTCCGAAAATCCTTTTTCAATAAGGTATTTTTTGTCTTCCAAATAGAAGGTAAGGAACATGTTACGGTCTTCGCACATACTCTGTGCTTTTTGATAATAGTTGATAGCCGTTTCGATATTTCCTAATGTATAGTATAAATGTCCTGCATTCATCCAGTCTTGCATTTTGGGCTTGGTAGCCTGAAGCAGTAGATCATAATATTTACGTGCTTCTTCATATTTGCCGATAACAAATGAACACCAGCCGATAGCACGGCGTGCATTATTGGGATTTTTTTCCAGGTATTCCACTTTAAAGAAGTACCCCAAAGCCTCTTCGTATCTTTTCAAGGCTACCAGACATTGACCAATCTGTAAGGACAGGTTTAAATTGTCGGGCTGAACAATTTCTACTTTTTTGAAGTATTGCAATGCCTGTTCAGGCATGCCCAGCTTATGGTAACACAAGGCCAGATGACGGTTAGTCCATAAGGCATCCGGGGCAATGATATCAGCTTGTTTATAATAACTCAACGCTTTATCGTAATTTCCCAATTTCTGGAGGGAATAACCGGCTTTCTGCCATAACTCGGAGTTGGTTTTATTCTCTTCAAGCAGGATGCTGTATAGCTGGAATGCTTCCTCCATATAATCTTTTTGGAAGAAATAATCTGCCAACTTTTTCAGTTCTTCAGGTTGGGTTATTGCTTTTTTAAGGCTGTTATATTTCCACAGTTCAAAGCGGCTTTCGAAGATGTCTTTTTCTTCGGAACGGCGAGACCATAATTTGAAGAAGCGATATAAATCATGAATATACTGGCGACTGATATTCTCTTTTTTCAAGGTGGACTTCGTCATCTTTGTTATCTGTTCCAGCTGTTCTTGCGATACAGAGCTTTGCTCGTTCATCTGATGTATCATCAGCTCTCTTTGTGATTCAGGCATTTGTATCAAGCTGAAACAGAAAGAATATTTATCTGAATTGCAGAAGGAATCGCTATTGAGTATAATGTCCAATAAGGACATTCTCTTTTCTTCATTATCTCCAAATATGGTAACAATATCGGGAAATTGGCGGTCGAAAGGATAGAACCAATGTGACATTTGGCGGAAAAAAGGGAACTGCTTTAGTTGAGAGAATGTGCTCATATAAACATCAGCTCCCTCCATTTGCAATTCGCCCATTTCACGTAATTTGTCAGTAATGCCCGATTTGTCAATCCAGTTTTCCCATTCCGGGTTAAGATCATCGGAGTCTTCTGTTTCATCGAACCCGATTTTGTTGGCGTTCCCAATGCGCGGATTTCTCATCATTTCGGGAATGATTTCTTCCCGCATCTTCCTGTCTATTTTCTGTGTCTCGCGTGAAAGCTGCAATTGAATCTGTATGGTATGCAGGTTCTTAATAAAATCAGCATCTTCATTGAGTAGTGAGAGCTTTGCACGTGCTTCGGGATACATCATGATACGATGTTCATGGAAAAGTGCAGTTATCACTATACCTACGATAGCACGTTGGTTCACCATAGGATCAGGGTGATTATACGCTTCGAGGAGCAGCATATATTTTCGTATATCAAAAATTCTGGATTGGCTCATCGTGACGGCACTGATGAAGACGCAAAGATCATTGACCGGTACCAGAAGTGAATTGAGCAGTGTCTGGGCTTCCTGTGCTTCGGCTTCCGTCCAATATAAAGAAACCCAGGTTCTTTCGAATAACTCGTTGAGTGCTTTTTCATGACGTTCGCGTATTCCTGCCAATTCTGATTTACAGCGATTGGCATCACTGTAAATCAGAGGAGCTGTCGCTGCATCTTCCGTATAGGCTTCCAATTGCATTTGCAGCTCGGAAAGAGTATGCGGTTTAGCGTGCTCATAAGTGCGTATCAAATCATAATATAAAGCAAAAGAAGATGTACTGTTTTTCATGATATGTGTCCGTTCTGCCATTTCGTAAGCCGATCGGAATATTTTATTATACATATCCTTTTGTTTGGGATCTTTTATGCCCTTTGCGTTGTATTGCAACATCAGATCGTATGTCGTTTGCAGTGTTTCTACGTCAGTACGCAGCTGCCAGCTGGAACATTGGCTGGCCATGGCATGGATTTGTACCAATGCTTCTTTCAAACGATGATTTTCGAGTAAATTGAAAACGTATTCTATTTCATTATGCATATTAGCCATAAGTTATATTTCTATTTATGTGTAAAACAACCGGAAGCCCTTTTAAGTTCTCATTTCAGCCAAGTGGCACGTTTCCATATGTATTCCATCGGTCCGTGTGAATGATGGCTCATCCACCAGCGGCAGAATGTAAACTGCAAGATGAAGAATGCGATACCCGCCAGGCAACTGACAGTGATGCCACATTGGTTGTGAAGAGCAAATCCCCAGTTATAGTATAACATAGAACCTACTATGCTTTGAGTAATATAGTTGGTAAGACTCATCTTTCCGTATGGAGTGATTTTCATTAAAAGATAATGCATATTTGTATTATAGAATGCAAAGATAACTCCCGAAACCAATACCAACATGAATGAGAAGTTAGAAAGCGAGGTGATGATAAGTGATAAAGGGGTCAATATTGATTTATTGACAATGAATGCCGGCAACATATTGCCTAATCCGTATAAAGGAAAGAATGCGATAAGTGCACCGGCAAGTATTTTATTCCATACCTTCAAGTTCTCTTTTTGGAATAGTCCGCGTCGTCCGATTAACATACCCAACAAAAACAAAGCTGCCGTTTGGAATACACGTCCGTGATCCCATGCCCAGGCAAGACTGGCTATTTGTCCTTCCCATAAATTCACCCGGACTGTTTCCAAAAACGAACCATGACTTTGTACGGCAAAGGTGGCATCCCAAAAGCTGCGGGTGGGAATGGCCGGAGTAATGAAAGACGGGTCCAGGCAGGCACGTATTACATAGTAAAGTGGCAAAGGCTGTATCAATAGCACGCAAGCGAGAAGGAATACCCATTTGTCTTTCAGACGGCAGGTGAGGGGCAGGATAAAACCTACCAGTGAATAAAGTACCAGCACTTCCGCGGTGAAGAAGCTGGCATTGATATTGCCTATTAAGAATAACAGGATGAGCCGCCAGCAGAAACGTAATCGGAAATCGTTGCCGCGCATGCGCTGATTATCGTTCTGAATAAAAAAACTAAAGCCGAAGAGAAGGGCAAATACGGCATATGCCTTTCCGCCGAACATGAAGAATAATCCATTCCAGATTGCTTTGTCCGTAAAGTTGAGCCAGTCACTCTGCGTGGTTGTATCTGGAAATGAATAGAAATTAAAATGCTCAATGGAGTGCAGAATGATGATTCCCATTACTGCCAATCCGCGTAGCACATCGGCTACATCTACACGTGCGTGTCCTTTAATTGTGCTTATTACTTTTGTTTCCATGATTTAAACATTGAGTCACAAAAGTAAGTAAAATCTTAAATAGTTGGCTATAATTAGAGGAAGTAATAAGAAAATTCTCTAATTTTGTTCCCATCTTAAACGAAGATATGGACATTTCGGAATTACAACGTATATATGCCGGACACCCGAATACTGCGGGATTGGCTGCGTTATTGGAAGATTCCTCGGTGAGGACTATTTTCCTGGGAGGCTTACATGCTTCAGCGACACCTTTATTTATTTCCTCCTTTATCAGAGAAAATAAACAGACGTTTGTTTTTATATTGGGAGATCAGGAAGAGGCAGGTTATTTTTATCATGACTTGACGCAAGTAAATGGAGAAGAGAATATTTTATTCTTTCCTTCTTCATATCGTCGTGCCATCAAATACGGGCAAAAGGATGCGGCAAATGAGATTCTTCGCACGGAAGTATTGAGCCGTTTGCAGAAAGGTGATACTTTGTGTGTTGTAACCTATCCCGATGCTCTTGCCGAAAAGGTTGTTTCACAAGAAGAACTGACTGATAAAACATTGAAGCTGAGTGTAGGTGAACATGTGGATACTGAGTTTATTGCAGAAGTGCTTACCGGCTATGGGTTTGAGCATGTGGATTATGTGTATGAGCCGGGGCAATATGCAGTAAGAGGAAGCATTATCGATGTTTTTTCTTTTGCTTCTGAATATCCTTATCGCATCGATTTCTTTGGTGACGAGGTGGATAGTATCCGCACTTTTGAAGTGGAGAATCAGCTCTCGAAGGAAAAGAAGCAAAGCATAGCCATTGTGCCGGAACTGACAAAGGCGACGGACAGGAACGGTGTTTCTTTTTTTGAGTTTATACCAAAGGATACCGTATTGGCAATGAAGGATTTCCTGTGGGTACGCGAAAGAATCCAATCCGTCAGAGATGAGGCGCTCTCTCCACAGGCTTTGGCTGCTTATGAAGGGGAGAAGACAGAATTGATGAGTTTGGAGACAAAGTTGATTGATGGTTCAGAGTTTGCAGTTCGTGCGTTAGAGTTCAAAAGAATAGAATTTGGGAATAAGCCTACGGGTACTCCGCAGGCCACTTTGCCCTTTGATACAAGTGCGCAACCGATTTTTCACAAGAACTTTGATTTGGTAAGCAGTACGTTTACCGATTATCTGGAACATGGCTATACATTATATATATGTACGGACAGTGAAAAACAGGCTAAGCGGTTGAAAGATATTTTTGAGGAGCGGGGAGATAAAATAGCATTCACTCCGGTCAATAAGACATTGCACGAAGGATTTAGCGATAATACTCTTCGGAGCTGTTTTTTTACCGACCATCAGATATTCGACCGCTTTCATAAATATAACCTTCGGAGTGACAAGGCCCGTAGCGGCAAAGTGGCACTGACATTAAAAGAGTTGAGCCAATTTGAACCGGGAGATTATGTTGTGCACATTGACCATGGAGTAGGGAAGTTTGCCGGGCTGGTGCGTATCCCCAACGGCGATACCACGCAAGAGGTTATCAAGTTGGTTTATCAAAATGAGGATGTCGTCTTTGTGTCTATTCATTCCTTGCACAAGATTTCCAAGTATAAAGGGAAGGAAGGAGAAACTCCGCGCCTCAATAAACTGGGTACCGGTGCTTGGGAGAAAATGAAGGAACGCACCAAGACCAAGATTAAAGATATTGCCCGTGATTTGATTAAGTTATACTCTCAGCGAAAGCAGGAGAAGGGCTTCAGCTATACTCCCGACAGCTTTTTGCAGCATGAGCTGGAGGCCAGTTTTATTTATGAGGATACTCCCGACCAGCTGAAGACAACTCAGGATGTAAAGGCTGATATGGAAAGCGAACGTCCGATGGACCGTCTGGTGTGCGGGGATGTTGGTTTTGGAAAAACGGAAATAGCAGTGCGTGCTGCTTTTAAGGCTGTGACGGACAACAAACAAGTGGCGGTACTTGTACCGACTACCGTATTGGCTTATCAGCACTTTCAGACTTTCCGTGAACGATTGAAGGATTTTCCGTGTAAAGTGGATTATCTGAGTCGGGCTCGTAGTGCCAAAGACAGTTCCCGCATCGTGAAAGAATTGGGAGAAGGCAAGATTAATATTCTGATTGGTACGCATAAAATTATTGGCAAAAGCATTAAGTTCAAGGATTTGGGGCTACTGATTATAGATGAGGAGCAGAAGTTCGGAGTCAGCGTAAAAGAGAAACTTCGCCAGATAAAAGTCAATGTTGATACTCTGACCATGACGGCTACCCCTATTCCGCGTACTTTGCAGTTTTCACTGATGGGTGCGCGCGACCTTTCTGTGATACAGACTCCTCCCCCCAACCGCTACCCCATCCAGACCGAGGTGCATACATTCAATGAAGAAATTATCACTGAGGCTATCAACTTCGAGATGAGTCGTAACGGTCAGGTATTTTTTGTAAACAATAGGATACAGAACCTGGTGGAGCTGGAAGCAATGATTAAACGAAACATCCCGGACTGCCGTGTTTGCATCGGTCATGGACAGATGGAGCCGGAAAAACTTGAGAAGATTATTTTCGACTTTGTGAACTATGATTATGATGTGCTGCTGGCGACTACCATTATCGAAAGTGGAATTGATATCCCCAATGCCAATACCATTATCATCAATCAGGCGCAGAATTTTGGGTTGAGCGATTTGCATCAGATGCGTGGACGTGTGGGACGTAGCAATAAGAAAGCATTTTGCTATTTATTGGCTCCTCCACTCACTTCGTTGACTCCCGAAGCCAAACGTCGTCTGCAGGCCATAGAGAACTTTAGTGATTTGGGTAGTGGAATTCACATTGCCATGCAGGATCTTGATATCCGTGGAGCAGGTAATATGTTGGGTGCCGAACAAAGTGGTTTCATTGCCGATTTGGGATACGAAACTTATCAGAAGATTTTGGCTGAGGCTGTGAAAGAGCTGAAAGAGGATGAATTTGCAGACCTTTATGCTGAAGAGCTGCAAGCGGCAGGTGAGGAAAAAATAAGTGGTGAAAACTTTGTGGATGAGTGTCAGGTGGAAAGTGATTTGGAATTATTGTTTCCCAATGAATACATTCCCAGCAGCAGCGAACGTATGTTACTTTATCGTGAGTTGGATGGCTTGGAGCTGGATAAAGATGTGTTGGCATTCAAATCCCGTTTGGAAGACCGTTTCGGGAAAGTTCCGCGCGAAGGTCAGGAACTGCTTCGCATTGTTCCTTTGCGCCGGATGGCAAAACGCTTGGGTGCAGAGAAAGTTTTCCTGAAAGCCGGACGAATGACGCTGTTCTTTGTGAGTAATCCTGACAGTCCTTACTATCAGAGTGCAGCCTTTGGAAAAGTGATTGATTACATGGGAAAGAATCCCCGTTATTGCAATCTTCGTGAGCAGAATGGTAAACGCAGTATGGTGATAAAGAATGTGGAAACAGTAGAAACAGCGGTCGGCATCTTGCAGGAAATAGTAAGCCTGTAATATCGTTTTTCACCGGTATCTTTGGCTTTTCCGAATATTCTCTTTATCTTGCCGATTATTAACGTTGTAAATCATACATTTAATATGCGGCAGCTCTTTATACTGTTCAGCTTCTGTCTCTTATACACATCT
>OJPO01000921.1_pt1 | contig 13198 bp, 9 predicted proteins | sample 1598541 | NCBI WGS metagenome assembly OJPO01 (sample SAMN03922453, study PRJEB24848) | human gut metagenome | isolation source: stool sample | host: Homo sapiens | place: Germany | collected 2009-11
CAGCCTTCCAGTGTAGTTGCTTGATTTTTTTACCCACAACTATGCACGAAGAGCCACTTTTGCATCATTTTTAAGCGCACGTGCGTATCAGCTTTTAACGCCCATTTACCGTCAGAACTGACACAGTTAACGCACCAACAGTGTCAATTCCTCACGCTCCATAACAGCCTCTTTCCACACCTGCAGAATCAGCGGTTCGCGCCAGGCAAGTGCTCCGCAGTAAAAGGGCAGGGGCCAGACGCGGTGATTCACAAGTGCCGGTATGGTTTTAAGTGCCGGCTGTTTTTTGACGGCCTTCTCGATGGCCACCGCTCCGGCTGTGCCGTCTCCGGTGAGGGCAACGGCTGCGGGCTGTTTTACGAGAAGCTCGCTGAGGCTTTCTGCGTTGAGTTCCGTTAGGCCCGGGATCTGTTCCTTTTCGGGATCAGAGACCGTCACGTTGGCGCAGCCAAATTCGCGTGCCACGGCCTGGCTCAGTTCGTGAGAGTCCGTCACCGCAAAAAGAAAGGTTTCGAGCGTCACGGGCTGCCGGATTGACAGCAGAATCAGCAGTTTCTGTGGCTTTGTTGCTTGCGGCGCTTCCCGCAGCAGTCTGAAGCGCTCCTCGTAATCGCGGATCACGCGCTCGGCCTGCTTGTCCGCATCAAACATGGCGCCCGCGCGGCGCAGCACTTCCGGGACGGTACCGGTTACGTCTAAAACCTTCACGGGCACCCCAGCTGCTTCCAGTCCCTCTTTCATTGAGGCAGGGTTAAGTTCCGCGCGGTGGTTGTCTTCAAGGAGCACATAGTCCGCAGGGATTTTGGTAAGTGCGCTTTTTAAAACCTGCGGTTTGTTGTGCATGGCGCAGGCCACACACTCAAGGGGCTTCTCCTGCGGGTGCAGCAGTTCCATTGAGGGCACTTCGCCGCCCACAAGGGCGTAAGCGTAAATCTTGAGTGCCGCAAGGTATTCGGTTGCGGTGTCGCCGATAAAAACCGCCCGTTCGTAGCGGGGATAAGGGACGAAATTGTTGAGCATGGTGGTTTCCTTAAGTGAGTGTCAGCACCGTATCGGCCCTGCTGATGAGTCCGCTCTGGTGGGTAATGAGCAAAACGGCGGTATCGGGCAGTGCGCGCCGCACGAGCGTGAGCAGGGCTTCTGCCGCCGTGTCGTCCAGCCCCGAGAGGCTTTCGTCCAACAGCAACACCTTGGGTTTGACGGCAAGGCACCGGATGAGACACAGGCGCTGCTGTTCTCCGCCCGAAAGCCGTACGGACCAGTCCTGCTGCGTATCAAGTTCCGGCAGGAGGCTCTCGAGCCCCACGGCGGTGAGGCGCTCTTGGGCCTCACGGTCGGTGAACGTCTCGGGGCGCCGGGGGTAGGCGAGATTGGCGCGCAGGGTACCGGTGAAGATGTAACCCCTCTGCGGAATCCAATAGACGCCGTCCGGGATCGTGAGCAGTCCTTCAAAGCCCGCATAAAACCCTGCGAGCGTCTTCATGAGCGTGCTTTTGCCGATACCCGAGGTACCTGTGAGAAGCGTAAGCGTGCCGGGTTTGAGCGTCAGTTTCACGGAAAGCTTTCGGGCCGCGTCTGAGGAGTGCCCGGGAACCGTGAGCTGCAGGTCGGCTGTGAGGTTTTGCCCTGCACCGGATTGGACAGGTAAGAGCCGCTTTCTGAGGGTTTCGGCTTCGGTGAGCCCGGCTTCCAGGCGCTTTAGGCGGGCGTAGGCGGCGGAAAGTTTTGCGAGATCGTCGTAGCAGAAGATAATCCAGGAAAGTGACCGCGCGACGTCCCCGAACGCGCCTCTGATTTGCATGAGGCCCCCGAGCTGAATATGGCCTGCCAAAAACGCGGGAAGCGAAAAGAAAATGGGTGCGAGGTGCGTGAACTGCCCCAGGCCCACCGTGAAGAAATCGAGGTCACGCTGCTTTTTCACGAGGTTTATGAGCATATCCATGAGGCTGCCGAACTTCTCGTGCAGCCCCACGGCTTCCGTAGCTTCACCCCGGGCGCCGGCAATGGCATCGGCGTGGCGGCGCTTTTCCATGAGCGCCGCTCTGAGATCCGCTTCCTTATGCTGTACCCCGATGTTGTAGGTCTTAAGTTTCCTGCCGATGACGTGCGTGAGCCACGTGGAAAAGGCGGTATAGATAAGGCACACCCAGAACATGTAGCCCGGCACGGTGATGCCGAAGACTTCGGCGCTCCCCGAAAGTGTCCAAAGAATGACCGAGAAACTCCCGATCGTGAGAAGCGAATCAAAAAGACTCACCGAGAGGTTAAGCGAGAGGGAGACGAGGTTTTTGACGTCCTCACTCATACGCTGATCGGGATTGTCGGGTTCTTTGCCGCTTTCGCGCAGCAGGTAGTGGGCACTCGCAGGCGACAGCCACCGGTCAAAAAACACGTAGGTGATATCGCGTCTGAGGGCAATGATGACCCGGTCCTTGAGGTAACCCGCGGATACGAGAAGCGCAATGATGACGGCCGCAAGACCGATGAAAAAGACGAGCTCCCGGTAAATGGCGTCTTTGTCCACCCGCTGCAGCGCGTCGTAAAAACGCCCGTTCCAGTCGTTTAATTCCACCGCGAGTTTGATGTTGACCGTGTAGGCCGCAAGGAGCACGGCAAAAAGCGCCCAGAACCACAGGCGTTTCCGGTGGAAAAGATAAGCGCCCAACAGTCGGGCCAGACCGCTTCGCGTCATGCGTATGTTCCGGAGTGCGGCAAGGCGGCCGGAGGTTTAATCCCGACCGCCTGCCGGTTAAGTCTTACGGGCTTCAGAACTGCGCGGAGAGCCAGACGCGGGCGGCGCGGCCGTAGCCGTAGCTGCCGTTAAGCATCCGGTACTCCTTGTCAAAGAGGTTCGTGAGTGCGGCACCCGCCGTGAAGGTGACAAAGCCCTCGACCTTCGGGGACCACTCCACACCCACGGCGTGGGTCATGAAGCTTGCGTAGTGCTTGTAGACGCCGCTGCCGTAGTCGGTTTCCTCAGCGCTCTTGCCGCCCTTACTCCACCGGGCGCGGTACCAGACGTCAAGGGCCTGCGCGGGGAACGTATAGCCGAGGCGGAGGTTCGCGGACTGCGGTGTCACGCCAGGCACGCGCTCGTCGGTCGTCTTATCCGTGGCGTGCACGAGGCCGTAATTGGCGCGCACGCTGAAGTTGCCGATGGCGTAGCCAGCGGACACTTCAATCCCCTTACGGACCACGTGACCAAGGTTTTCCGTGGAGAAGTACATGGTGCCCGGAACATTCGGATCCATCCAGGAGGTGGAGCCGATGAAGTCCTTCACGTCGTCGTAGAAGAACGTGAACTTGGCGTTGAGCTTATCGTCTTCAGCCAACAGTCCCTTGAAGTTAAGGTTGGTGCCGGTTTCCCAGTTCGTGGACTTTTCGGGTTTGAGGTCGGGGTTGGCAACGACAACGGCGTTATCGATCACACCCGGATAGACCATCGTAAAGTAGAGTTCATCCAGAATCGGCGGACGGTAGCCGGTATTCACGGATGCCCAGATTTCGGTGGAGGTGTGCGGTTTCAGGGTCACCGTCACCCCGGGTGTCACCTTGTTGTCCGACATTGAGGCGTAGCCCTTGTTGGATTCACGCTTGTAGTAGTTCCAGCGCACAACAGGGCTCACGGAAAGCCACCCGGTGATGTCGTAAATGTCCTGAATGAAAAGGCCGGCATCCAGGGCGTCCGAATCCGGACGTCCCGAGGCGTCAACCCACTGGTTGCCTTCAAGGTCTTTGCCGCTCTGGCTCTTTTTGTAGATGTCGCCCCCGAACGTGAGCTCGTGGCCGCCGAGAATCTTAAATTCACTGGTGTTCTGAACATTGGCGCCAATCGAATCAAACTTGATCTCGGATTCGCGCGCGCCGGTATCAAAGGCGTATTCAGAGCTCACGTACTGCACGGCCGAGCGGATGTTGACGAGTTTGCTTGCCTCATACTCCCACTTGCCGGTGAGACGGTGCTGTTCGTTTTTGTACGTCTGACGGCCATAGCTTGAACTGTCCCAGTCGTCGTGGGCAATGTCGTAGTTGTAGGCAAGGCTCACGAGCATGGCGTCGTTGGGAAAAGCGGAGACTTTCGCGAGCACCGCCGTCTGGTCAAAGTCGCGGTTGTTCTCCGAGCGCTTGCCTGTTGAGCTCTTTGTCTCCCCGGCATCCTGGCGGTTGACGCCCACCACGGCGTCCCAGATGCCGTGACGGCCGAAGACGAAGGCGCTCTTCTGCCAGTTTTCCGTATCGGATGCATAGCCGGTTTTGACCTTGACGCCCCAGTCCTTGTCGGTGCCCGCCAGAAAGTCTGCGGCGTCCTTGGTGGTGACCGCGACCGTGCCGCCGATACCGCCGTTACCGTAAAGGGCGCTGCCGCCGCCGCGGCGTACTTCGACCTGCTTCACCATTTCCGGATCAATGAAAAGGCCCACGGGCTGGTTGCCGCCGGTCGTTGTGTCCTCCTGACGCATGCCGTCAATGAGGTAAGTGATTTGGTTGGCGTCAGAGCCGCGGATGCTCACGCGGTTAAACATGACGCTCTCCGAACTCGTGACGTCAACGTTCGGCACATCAAGGAGCGTTTCCGCAAAGGTCTGCGGGACGTTTTCCTCAATGGTTTTGGCCGTAATTACGCTGATCGAAGCTGCGGCTTCGGATAAGGGTTCGGCAACGCGCGTGGCGGTCACGACGACCGGATCCTCAAGAACAATGGTTGTCTGCGCGGAGAAGGCGGGCGCAAAAACGCCTGCAACAGCAACGGACAAAAGGGAGAGACGGGTGCAGGGGGAAAGGGAGGTGGTCATGGTATGTGTGAGGCAAGCAAAGCGCTTTCTTACAGCTTGAACTGTCTTCGCTTACAACAAATGAGAATGAGAACGAGAATGATTCCCATTCTATCTGTTAGCAAGTGTAAGTTTTGAAAAAATTTAGAAAAATAGGGGTAAGTAAGTATGCTTATTCGGAGGATTTCATGAGGATGTAATGTTTTTTGTGTCCAGGTGATAACAGCGCTCCCGTAGGGCGCGAAAGGAATCACCGCGGCACACCGTACACCCAAAATAAACGACACCGTAAAATTTACCGACCAGCAGCAGGCCATTCTGAACGATGCCGTAGAGCAACTGATGGAAGCCGGCGGCTTAACGGCCTTAACGCAGGCTCATTTCAACGAAGCGATGAAGATCGTAGCCCAACGCTTCATCAACGCCGTCCTGATGCGGCCTGCTGCGGTTTTGGAGATATGAAGCCATGCTTCAATCTCACGATAGGACATGTTTTCATCAAGGGCCTGCAAGACAGCCCTGATGTGCTCAGTTTGATGCTTTTGCATAAAGCCTCCTGTAGGTTAACAAGAGCACTTTTTGTTTAGCATCAATCATTAGCGGACGGAAGGTGTGTACCTGTGTCCCAATGGTTAAGAATCAGTGTCCCAGTAGATAAGAATCAATAATTTAGGCTTCTGTCCCAATCTTTAAGAAACCCCCGTCCCAGTGTTTGAGAAGCGCCGTGCCAATAAATAAGAAAAGCCAGCGCGAGCTTTCGCGGGTAATAGGTGTTTCTGTGGCGTCCTGCTGCAAGTGGGTGGAAGCCGCCAAGGCGGCGTGAATGGATAGGGTGGATACAGCTCTGCCGATTTCTGGTTTCTGCAGGAAAACAGCGGTCCCTAAACAACCCGCGCTTTCAAGCGCGGGTTGTTTAGGGACGCAAGGTTGACCGACTGACTGCGGTCGGATTTCCCTTTGGCGTAGGAGCGTACGCGGTTTAAAACGTCCTTGGCACGCTGTGCCTGGCGGGTAATGCGCTCAATGACGCAGAGGTCTGCCTCGGTGACGGCTTTGGAGGCGGGGCGCTGCGAGAGGCTGTTGGTGAGACCTTCCGTAAAGCAGACAAATGCATTTAAGGGTTGTCCGAGTTCATAGAATTTCCGCGAGGAAAGCCTGCAGTAAGTGAGTCATACGGGAGCTGCCGAAGGCAAGCTGACTGAAATGAACTGCTTTTCAGACAATCGGAATATTCTGCAGATGTGTACGCCCGTAATCTGACAAAAACACAAAGACACTGCTTTTGCGCCGTCGATCGCAGTTCCCCCGGCGGGCGGCGCGAAAAAATGTTCGGCTTCCATGACTTTCATCGCCTTCTGCCTTGCGTCGACACGGCTAAGTTATTTCCCTTAAATTCCTTAACGTAGTCGGCCTTTTTCGTCCGTATATTCGCTGAGGGTTAACCCGTCGCGCCTCCCACCGCACGGCGGGCAACACATACGCCAAGTTTTAAAAAAGTTGGAGAAGTACAAAATGAGAAGGATGTTCATGTTGTCGGCGGCCGCTGCCGCAGCCATGGTTCTGTCTGTGGGCGCTCAGGCTGCCGTCAAAGACGGTACGTTTGAAGGTACCGGCGCCGGCCGCGGCGGCCCCGTCACAGTGGCCGTCACCTTTGAAAAGGGCCGAATCGCCGATGTGAAGGTTGTGAAGCAGACCGAAACCGTGGGTGTTTCCGACCCGGCGCTTAAGCGCGTTCCCGCCGCTGTTGTTAAGGCCAACAGCGTCAACGTTGATGCGGTAAGCGGCGCCACGATGACCCGCAAGGGGATTCTCGAAGGTGTTGCAGCCGCCATCGTTGCCGCGGGCGGCAAGGTTGCGGACTTTAATAAGCGGGCACCCAAGGCAGCTGCTCCCAAGGGCGTTGAAAAGGTTATGACCGACGTTCTCGTTGTGGGCGGCGGTGCGGGCGGCCTTGCAGCCGCCGTGCGTGCCGCAACGCAGGGAGCGCATGTCATCCTTATTGAAAAGCGTCCCAACATCGGCGGCGCCACACAGCTTAACGCCGGTACGTTGGTTGCCACGGGCTCACGTTATCAGCGTGAAGTCATGAAGGAAACCAAGGACAGCCCTGAGCTTCTCGCCAAAGACATCTTCCGCGCCGGTGAAAACAAGAATGATCCGGTTCTCGTGAAGATGGTCGGAGAAAAAGCGGGCGGTGTGGTTGACTGGCTCATTTATGACCTCAAGATCCCCTACGGTCCCGCTGCCACGCAGTATCCGGACCATTCCGCCAACCGCCAGCTGGGCGTCACCGGGCGTTCTGTCAATTGGCTCAAACTCATGAGCCAGAAATTGAACGAAAACGGCGGCAAGATCATGACCGATACCCGCGCTCAGGAATTCATCCGCGATAAGGCGGGTAACGTCGTGGGCGTCAAAGCCACAATGACCAACGGCCAGAAGATCGACTTCTCCGCCAAATCCGTGGTTCTGGCTTCGGGCGGCTACGGCGCCAACCGCGCGATGCTGCCGAAGAAAGTGGCTTCCTACCTCTTTTACGGCCTTGACAGCGAAACCGGTGACGGCCTCTCGATGGGTAAGAAGATCGGTGCGGGCACCATCAACCTCGACCTTGTGAAGCAGTATCCGCAGGGCGTTGAAACGCTACCGCATCACGCGCTTGCTGCCACCGCGTCTTCAACCGACACCATGAAGAAGTCCGGCGCCATTTACGTGAACCGTGACGGTAAGCGTATTGTCGATGAACTCGCGGGCTTGGGGACGCTTACCAAGATCACCGAAGCCCAGAAAGACTCCATCATGTACATTGTGATGGATAAGGCCGCCTGGAAGCAGTATGTCGCCAAGAGCCTTGAAGACAAGCTCGTTGCGGCTCCCTCGGACCTTGATAAGTGGGCCAAGATCGTCAACAACGGCTACCCCGTAATGGCAACCTCGGCGAAACTTGCCGATGCCGCCAAGACCATGGGCATTAACGCCAAGGGCCTGCAGGCAACGATCGCCCGCTGGAACGGTTTTGTGAAGGCCGGTGCCGACAAGGACTTCGGCCGTAAGGTCCTGATGCCCTTTGGTGAAGGCCCGTACTACATCGTTGAACAGAAGCCGCGCTTCCAGACAACGCTCGGAGGCCTCAAGGCCAACGCCGACATGCAGATTCTCAACAAGAAAGGTCAGCCCATCGGCAACCTCTTCGGTGCGGGCTGCGTTGTGGGTGGCGCCAACGGCTCTGACAGCCTGACGGCCATGATGAACTCCTGGGCCATTATCTCGGGTGTTGTGGCCGGTGACAGTGCGGTGAAGAACCTGAAGAAGTAATCGGGTTCTGCCACTGACGGAACCGGTGCAGCTCTTCTGTGGCGCCGGGTTCTCTGAAAAGGCTCCGTAGGGTATGTTTCGCTCTGCGGGGCTTTTTGCGGCTGCACGCCTTCGAAAACCGCGTGCAATGTCGATTTCGGCGCGCGCCTCGGGAAGGAAAAATTCTGAAGCCGCGGCTTTAAAGAGCCTGCAAAAAGCCCCGTGAGGCGCCAACCGCACGGGGCTTCAACCAAGCGCTCAAACCCGCGTCAGAAGCGGAAATCGCGTTCGCCTTCTTCGATGCGTTCAAGGCGTTTCACGCAGGCCTTGTGAATCTTCTCGTTTTCGATCTTGGGGAGTTCCGACGCAATGAGAATGTCGCCCGCTTTCTTCGTGGACGGACACGCATAGTCGCACATGTACTCCTTGATCGTCATGATGGCGTTGGCCTGACAGTAAGCGGCGATGCTTCCGTCCTTGGCAAACTCCATGAAGCGGTCACCGGTGCGGCCGGCGCGGTAGCAGGCCGTGCAAAATGAGGGAAGATACCCGTTTTCCATGAGCCAATGCACGATTTCGTCGAGCGAGCGGCGGTCATTGGTTTCAAACTGCGCGGTGTGCTCATCTTCCTGCGCTTCAATCTTGATCGTGTAGCCCCCGACCGACGTTCTGGAACCCCCGGAAATCTGCGAGATCCCGAGCTTTAAGGCTTCCGTGCGGATGCGCGCGCTTTCACGCGTACTCATGATCATGCCGGTGTAGGGGACCGCGAGACGAATCAAAGCCACGATCTTTAAAAACACATCGTCCGGAACGGCGTTACTGAAGGTCTTCGGATCAATGTCGTCAGCCGGGCAGATGCGCGGCACCGAAATCGTGTGCGGTCCCACGCCGAAAACGGCTTCCAAGTGTTCGGCGTGCATGAGAATCCCTACGAAGTCGTAGCGGTAGAGATTGAGCCCAAAGAGCACCCCTAAACCCACGTCATCAATACCGCCTTCCATCGCGCGGTCGTGCGCTTCGGTGTGGTAGCAGTAGTCGGCCTTCGGTCCCTTCGGATGCATCTCCTCGTAGGCTTTGCGGTTGTATGTCTCCTGAAAGAGCTGGTAGGTGCCGATCTGCGCTTCGTGCAGTTTACGGTAGTTTTCAACGGTCGTCGCCGCGATGTTGATGTTCACGCGCCGGATCGCACCGTTTTTGTGCTTGATCGAGTAAATCGTCTTGATGGACTCAAGGATGTACTCAATCGGGTTGTACTTGGGGTGCTCGCCGGCTTCCAAAAGAAGCCGCTTGTGACCCAGGTCCTGCAGCGCAATCACCTCACGGCGGATATCGTCCTGGGTGAGCTTCTTGCGGATGATGTTCTTGTTTTTGGCGTGGTACGGGCAGTATGTGCAGGTGTTGATGCAGTAGTTGGAGAGGTACAGGGGCGCGAAAAGAACGATGCGCTTACCGTAGATGTGTTCCTTCACCTTAATTGCGGCCTGCATGATTTTTTCATTGCAGTCGGGAAGGTCGCAGGCCAGAAGCACCGCCGCTTCGCGGTGGGTGAGACCCTTAAAGGTGAGGGATTTATTGATGAGCGATTCAATCAGCGCTCTGTCGGACTTATGTTCTTCGGCGTACGCAAGCGTGTCCTCAATCTCCTGATGGTTGATGAAGTCATCGGCCTGACGCGATTTGGGATCGTACATGGTGATTTAAGCGCAACAAGCGCTGTGAGTTAAAAAACCGGAAACGGCGTTTTGTCTTCTCTTTCTTCTTCTTTTTCGTGAGAAGCAACTGACGCCGAAAGTGTGGCCGAGTCTATAACGATTTCCCCTTAATTCCAACTATACAGAAGGCCGTTTTGATCAAACAGGCTTAAGAAAATTGAGCGTTACACTTTTGCGCGTACTCAAGAGCGGGCCGCCTCGTGAGCGTCGGCAACCGCCACCTGAATGCGCCAGACCAAGAAAAGCAGAATAAATCCCGCGCACGCAAGAAGCGCTCCCGGAAACGCGCTCATGTACGCAGGCATCCCTTCTTCAATAGGAAGGCCTCCCACCCACGCGCCCATGGCGTTACCGAAGTTAAAGGCGACCTGGCCCAGAGCGGCCGCCAAAAGTTGTCCGTCACCGGCCCCTTTCAAAATCAAAATCTGCTCCGGGCCCGAAATGAAAAAGACGCAGCCCGCGGCAACGACGGCTGCGGCAAGCACTGCCAGAGGAAAGTCGGAAACCGTCATCACGATAACAAGTGAGAGGCAGAGCACCGCCTGCCCGGCAAACGCAAGTTCCGCGTCCGTAAAGTGCTTCGACAGCCGCGCGGAAATGAGGTTCCCGGCCACCATTGCAAAGCCGCAGAAACCCACGACAAAACTCATGAGGTGCTCAGGCACATGCGCCGTTTCGTGCGCCACGGGATTGATGTAGGAAAAGAACGCAAAAAAGCCGCCGTTACCGAGGCCTATTGCGGCAATCACAAGCCACGGTTTGATTTCCCCCAGGAAATGAAACTGTGCAAGAAACCCTTTGTCAGGCAAAGCGGGAAGCTTCGGCACGAAAACAAGGAGCGAGATAAAAAGGAGAGCCGCCGTTGCGCTGATCACAATGTAGGTTGACTGCCAACCGAGCGCCCACGTGAGAAAGCTCGCCCCCGGCACACCCGCCATATTGGCAACCGTCATTCCGGCGACCATGAGGCACACGTCTCTTTGGGCGCAGCCGGGTTTGGCGAGCTGCGTTGCCACAATCGCACCCACCCCGAAGTACGCCCCGTGGGGGAGCCCCGCGATAAAGCGGGCGGCAAGCATTGTGAAGTAGCTGTCCGCAAAGATTGTGAGCGCGTTACCCGCAAAGATAAGGCCCGCAAGAACAAGAAGAAAGGTCTTAAGCGGGAGTTTCCGGCCGAAAAGGACCATGAGAACAACGCCCGCGCAGACGCCTGAGGCGTAACTGGAAATAAAGTGACCGGCTTCGGCGATGGTGACGCCCAGGGACTGCGCCAGGGGCGTAAGAATCGCCATCATGCCGAATTCGGCAATCCCGAGCGCGAGTGTCCCGAGACTTAATGCAATGAGGTGCTTCACGGCGGGAAACCTTGAAGTTAAGAGGCCCGACGGGAAAATCGGAGGCCTGAAAATACTGATGTTGGCGGCACTCTAACCGAGGTGTGTTCCTGTCGTCTGCGGAAAACTGCTTACATAACCGTACAAAACCCAAAGAGCTTCTCCATAATGGGTTAAAAGGAGGCAAAAAATGGCCAAGGACTCCCTCAGATTCACACGGCGCCTGATGCTGGCGGCACTGGTCTTCACGCCGGCCGTTTTTGCCGCCGACCGCTTTTATGACGAAAAGGGGCGCTATACCGGTCAGAACCGGGGCGGCAGACGCTATGACGCCAAGGGCCGCTACACGGGACGCGAGGATTCTGCAGGGCGCCGCTACGACGAGAAGGGGCGCTACACCGGCAGGACGGATTCGGCCGGCAGGCGTTATGACGCGCAGGGGCGCTATACGGGGCGCACGGACGCCACGGGCCGCCACTACGACGAAAAAGGCCGCTTCACGGGGCGTCGTGACAGTTCAGGGCGCTGCTATGACGCCAAGGGCCGCTACATCGGGCGCTGCGACGACGCGGGCTTTTAAAAACGAAACCGGCCCGAAAACGGGCCGGCAGTCCACATCAGTTCTGAGGTTGTGAGGATTCGTCTTTGAGCGCCTTGTGATGTCCGCCTTTGGCGGCTTCGTCAGGATCTTCTGCCGTTTCCGTCAGATCTTTCTTCAGACGCTGCACGCGGGCAATTGCCTTATCAATGCGGATCGGATTCTTTGTCCACTCCTTAAAAAGCGCAAGCGTTGCGGCCAGAAGCACCGGCCCCAAAACCAATCCCAGGAACCCGAAGGACATAATGCCGCCGAAAACCCCGAGGAACACAAGCGCCAAGGGCATCGACGTGCCGCGGCTGATGAGAATGGGCTTAATGAAGTTATCGACGGAACTTACGGCCAAAGTGCCCCAGAGCACCATAAAAACGGCCATCCCGACGTTACCCGTAGCGTAGAGCCAGAGCGCCACCGGGCCCCAGACGAGAGGGGGACCCACCGGCACGATCGAGAGCACGCATACCGTAAAGGAAAGAATCACAACGCCCGGAACCCCGGCGATGATGAATCCCACGGCAGCGACCAGCCCCTGGCCGATTGCGGTACCGATCACGCCGAAGACAACCGAGCGCGTGGTGTTTACGAGAATCGCCGTGAATTCGGTGGCAAGGCCCCCGGAAATACGGTTAATAAACATCCCGGTTTTTTTCGAAAGACTCGGGCCGTCGCGGTAGAAGAAAAAGACGATGAAGGCAACGAGCGCGAGCTGGAAAAGGCCGTTGCCGATACCCCAGGAAACGGAGATCACGGATTTTGTGAGGGGGTCCGCGGCCTTTTCAATAAAGGTTCTCACCTGTTCGGGGTCAATGCCGTACTTAAAGGCGTCCGAGATGCTCTGACCGAGGTAGGGGATGGAAAGAAGCCAGTTTGGAAGCGGCATCCCCGCGTGAATCCAGTCGCGCACCCAGTAGACGACGTCCGGAATCTGACGCGCAAGGACCATGCACACCAGCGTCAACGGAATCAGGATCGTGACGATGATGAGAAGCACCATCACGCTTGAAGCAAGGGTTGAGTGCCCGTTAAAGCGGTCGTTTAACCACTCAAAGAAAGGCCAGGAGACGACAGCCAGAATCGCCGCGAGAAGAATGGAGGTGATAAAGGGGGAGATGACAAAGTAGCATCCCACCAGAATCAGCACGCCGAAAGCAACACGCAGCAACAGATCGACGCGGTCGCGCAGATTGATCATAGAAATTCCGCGAGGAAACCCGCGTCTTCAGACGCGGGAGGAATCGCGGCCCTCCTTTCTCAGTTCAGTTAAAAACATCTTTCGCTTCTCAAGAAGCGAAAGTTTCTTGTAGGAAATACCGGCAGAAATCTTTGTACCGTCCAGACGGCGCACATCGAATGCACCCGAGGAGCGTCTGCCAAAAATAAAGCCGACTTCCCCTTTGCACAGCACCTTGTCAAAGAGCCTGAAGCCGTGCACTAGGTACGGAGCCTGATGGCGCTTGCGCACACCGCCTTTGAGAATCGTCAGCT
>OJPO01000933.1_pt1 | contig 12976 bp, 6 predicted proteins | sample 1598541 | NCBI WGS metagenome assembly OJPO01 (sample SAMN03922453, study PRJEB24848) | human gut metagenome | isolation source: stool sample | host: Homo sapiens | place: Germany | collected 2009-11
TCTCGTGGGCTCGGAGATGTGTATAAGAGACAGTAACAGTTCCTGAAGCCATCCGAACGGACACAAAAAACCGCAGATAAAACGCCCGAGCAGAACTCCTATCAATATGAGGAATCCTGTGATATAATATGAAAAACTGAATTTTGACGAACCCACCACAGCCTGAAACGAGCCGATTGGGCATGCACCCGATGCCGCAGGGCAGGAATAGCAATTCAGTCCCGGAACGCAAACAGCCTTTCCTTTGCCTTGATAAATTCTGCCCTTCAATAAATTCGGCAGATGAATATTACTCAGCAAAGTTGCTCCTGCTTGAATAAGCCATCGAAAGCGTGAGAGGAACCGCGATACACCGCCTCTTTTTTTCTTCGGTTCTTTGTTATCCAATTCCCACACACTCCAAACACAGCCGGATTGCCTTGCTTAACACGGTTTCTGCCTCTCCACGCAGAGCTCCGTAACACAGCATCATAATTCCGCAGATAATCAGTACGATCTGAAATACGGCTTTTTTCTTTCGAGTCAATTCGGTCACTCCTTTCTTTTGTGCTCTCATTGTAGCACAGAGGATGTAAAATCCCTGTTAAGAACGAGAACTTAACAAAAACTTTATGTCTGAGCGATATAATGATATAATTAAATTATCAAAGAAATATGAAAACACAACAAGGAGAGTTTCTATGCGTATTTTAGTAATTGAAGACGAGCGTGCGCTGTGCGAGACAATTGTTCGCAGCCTTAAAAGATTGGCATACAGCGTTGATTTTTGTTATGACGGAAACAAAGCAAATGAGTTGCTCGGAATAGAAAAGTACGATCTTGTTTTACTTGATCTGAATTTACCCGGTGCAGACGGGATGACGGTACTGCGAACTCTGCGACAAACCGACAGAGATACCGGAGTGTTAATTCTTTCGGCACGCTGTGAGGTTGCCGACAAGGTGGAGGGACTGGATGCCGGAGCAAACGATTACCTGACAAAGCCTTTTCATTTGGAGGAGCTTGAGGCAAGAATACGCAGTCTGACTCGCCGGCGGTTTACACAAAACAATGTTGTTTTGAACTGTGGAAAGGTTGCTTTTGACACCAAAGCCCGTGTTGCCGTTGCTGACGGTCAGGAGCTGTCACTTACCCGAAAAGAAATCGGAATACTTGAATATTTACTTCTTAATCAAGGTCGCCCCGTCAGTCAGGAAGAACTGCTCGACCATGTTTGGGATAACAGTGTTGACAATTTCAGCAATTCAATAAGAGTACATATTTCTGCATTACGAAAGAAACTACGTGCGGCACTCGGCTATGACCCGATTCGCAATCGCATTGGTGAAGGATATGTTATGGAGGAAGAAAAAGTATGAAAAAGCTATCCTTGCAATGGCGCATAACTCTGATGACAGCACTTCTTATCGGAGCTACCTGCATTTTTATGAATGTTCTTATCGGCTATTCCGGCAGCCATTATATGGATTCCATAGGCTCTTATGTTACAGGTTACGGTGATACGGACAAAGGAGAACCTGACTTTTTCGATCCCGAACACGAAAAGCTTGATCGTGAATTGACTATTGTAATCAACGGAGCACAGGAATCCTTTATCGCTACCAATTGGTATATTACGGCGGCGGCAACATTGTTAGGCGGTGTGCTTGCGTATTTTTTAAGCGGGCATGCGCTGAAGCCTCTGCGTACTTTTACCGCTCGGGTTGAAAAGGTTCAACCTAACAATTTAACGGATATGAAGATAACCGAAGATGTTCCGCCTGAACTGAGACAGTTTGTCAAGTCGTTCAATCGGATGCTTGACCGTCTTGATGAGGGATTTACCGCTCAACGACAGTTCACGGGAAACGCCGCACACGAGTTGCGTACGCCGCTTTCGCTTATGCAGGCACAGCTTGAACTTTTTTCGGCAGAGCATCCCGAGGTATCGCCTGAAACGGCGGAGTTTCTCCGATTGTTGCGTGAGCAGACCGAACGAATGACGCAAATGACAAAAACCCTGTTGGAAATGAGCGAGCTGCGCACAGTATCGTGTGCCGACCGCATAGAGATAGGACCTATGGTAGAAGAGATTTTCACTGACCTTGCGCCCCTTGCAGAGAAAAACAATGTTACACTTGAAAGCACGGGCGACGCTGTTATGACAGGCAGTGACACGCTGATTTATCGTTTGTTATACAATCTGACCGAAAACGCTATACGCTACAACCGTTTTGACGGTACAGTGAATATTACCGTAACGCACAAAGACAATCAGCTTGTTATTACGGTTGCGGATACCGGCTACGGCATCCCCGAACAATACAGAGAAAGTATTTTTCAGCCCTTCTTTCGTGTGGATAAATCCCGAAGCAGAGAATACGGCGGAGTTGGATTGGGACTTTCTTTGGTGTGGGAAATCGTTGCACTGCACAATGGTAAAATTCGTGTGGAAGAAAGTTCGGAAAAGGGTACTGCAATAGCGGTAAAGTTTCCGACAGATGTGATAAAAAATTAATATTTTGCGATTTTTTATTAGTTAATTGTTGAAATTGCCGTAGCTTTGTGCTATACTATAATTAATTAATCGATTAGTTATCAAAAGGAAGCGAACTTTATGAGAACAACAGAGGAACAGCACAACGAGCGTAAGAGGGAAATAATGGAAAAATGCTTTGAATGTTATGCTGAAAACGGATTGACCGGTACGGGCATCAAGGCTTTGGCGGCAGCGTGTGGCTGTACAACTGGAAATCTGTATTCCTATTTCAACAGTGTTGATGAACTGATTATTGAATCAACTGCATACTGTATGGAAAAGGTCGAGGATGATTTTATGGAAAAAGCTCCCACCGACCCGAAGGATGTTGTTCGATTTGTGAAAGAGGTTCCGTATTGGACCGCAAAGAAGCACGGCAAGAAATATCGGCTGATGTATCAGGTCTATACCCATCCGAAATATATTGAGCACGGCAAGAAATTTTTTGAGGGGGTAAATGAGCGCTATACCGAGTATGCCAAGCGACTTGAGCCGAAAATCGGCATTCCGTACACGGTGATTACACCGCTCATTTTTATATTTGTCCGTGCCTGTGTACACTATGCTATGTTTGAGGATGAATATTATTTAAAAACCCAAATGGAGGTCTTAAAACAGGGTGTTGCCCTGTTTGCTGATAAATACCGTTCACAATATTTGAGAGGAGGCAATGACAAATGAAAAAACGAATATACTGTATTACCACCGCACTCTGTCTTGTGCTTTGCATCGTACTTTGCATTGCATTCGCTGCCGTATGCAGCAAAGCGGAAATAGCAAAGCCGTGTTGCCGGAGGTGCGAAACAACGGCACAGCAATCCAATGGAGAGATACCGCCGAAGAGGAATGGCACGATCTTGTAGCTCTTAACACGCTCAGAGGTGCTGTCGGAGAAAACGGCACTGACGGAAAGAACGGTCTTGACGGCAAAGACGGTACTGACGGAAAAAACGGTACTAATGGAAAGAACGGTCTTGACGGCAAAAACGGCACTGACGGCAAAGACGGCACTGACGGAAAGAACGGTCTTGACGGTAAAAACGGTCTTGACGGTAAAAACGGTCTTGACGGTAAAAACGGTCTTGACGGCAAAAACGGTCTTGACGGAAAAGACGGTATTGACGGTAAAAACGGTACTGACGGAAAGAACGGTACTGACGGAAAAAACGGCATTGACGGCAAAGACGGTACTAACGGAAAAGATGGTGCTGACGGTAAAGACGGTACTGACGGTAAAAACGGCGTTGATGGCAAAGACGGTACTAATGGAATAAACGGTACTGACGGAAAGAACGGTCTTGACGGTAAAGACGGTACTGACGGCAAAAACATAGAGGTACAAAGAACAACAGAATATATACAGTGGCGCTATGAGGGAGAAGACTGGCAAAACCTTGTTGCCATTTCCGATCTAAAAGGACCCACAGGGCAGAACGGTAAAGACGGAGCAAACGGAAAAACACCGGAGTTCCGTGTAAATGAAAACAATCTTCAATGGCGTTATGTCAGTGACGAAATATGGCTAAATCTTTACGACCTTTCAAATTTGAAAGGTCTTGACGGAAAAGACGGAATCGACGGAAAAAACGGTGTCGATGGTATTGACGGCAAAAACGGTGATACGCCGTTCATCGGTGAAAACGGCAACTGGTGGCTCGGAGTGACCGACATTGGCGTAAAAGCCGCAGGTGTTGACGGTGAAAAAGGCGACAAGGGAGATAAAGGAGATGCCGGAGAGAACGGTAAGGACGGAGCAAACGGAAAAACACCTGAGTTCCGTGTAAATGAAAATAATCTGCAGTGGCGTTATGTCGGCGATGAAACATGGCTTAACCTTTACGATCTTTCAATTTTGAAAGGGCTTGACGGCGCAGACGGTAAGGATGGTATAAACGGCAAAGACGGTGCCGATGGCAAGGACGGTAAGGACGGAACAAACGGACAAAACGGCACTGACGGCAAAGACGGCAACACCCCGTTCATCGGTGAAAACGGCAACTGGTGGATTGGAACGACCGATACGGGAGTGAAAGCCACAGGAGTTGACGGTGAAAAAGGAGACAAAGGAGACATCGGTGAAAAAGGCGAAAAGGGTGACAAAGGAGATAAAGGCGACAAGGGTGACGCAGGTCAGAACGGCAGCTGTTCGGGATATTTTTACGGAGAGGCGGCCTCTCCGATTAAAGTAGTACTGAAGAATAACAGTCGTGCCAATATTACCGTCTACCAAAAAATAAACAAGGGCGGCTTGATTTCATCCTACATGAATAATATTACACTCAAAAAAGGACATATTTACAATGTCTGCTTAAGCGGTTCTCTCGAAGTCGGTTCAAACGAAGCTAACAAAAGCGGCAATTACTCTATTCAGATGACGGACGGTTATGATGACGATCTGTGCAGGGAGCTTACACGAATAAAAAGGGACGGGGCAAAAATACCGTATACCAATGATCAACATTCCTTTAATTTCAACAGAATGTATGATGCGTCAAATAAAGACATTACATTGCAGTTGTGGTTTGAAAATTCGGCATACAATACTTATCTCGGTGGCTTTAGAGGTACTATTACAATAACCGCTCTTGATTAAATTTATATAACGGAGGTGGCGAAAAATGAAAAAACGAATACTTAGTATCCTGCTGACTTTATGCATGATGCTCTGCCTTACGCCGATAAGCGTATTCGCCGAGGAGGTTGGGGCAGAGGGCTCTGCTGCGATACAGCTTGGTGCAGATGCACTAAGTGTGTTAAGTAAAACTGTAAACACAGAGATCGCACCGACTGTGTATTTCGGGCAAAACCATGAAAATAATCCCGCTGCATGGCGAGTTATCGGCTATGACGGAAGCGGTGTTACAAGCTCAAAGGGGGATATTACCCTGCTTGCGGCAGGCGCTATGGGAGTTATACCATTTGTCGATACCATATTAAACAACGAATACGCACCGAGTAATTTGAAAACCGCGATAGATGCGCTTGCAGCAAAGCTGACGACAGAAGAAAATGCTGCCGTAAAGAAACGGGCGCTTACAAGCGGAAGTTACGACGGAGAGAATACCGACTGTGTAGCGGGAGGGCAGGTGGATAACGCTGTATTCTGGCCGCTTTCCACAGCGGAAGCGTTTGCGGTAAACAACGATCTGCGTGCCTTGGAGCCTGCACATCCGAATTGGGTGACAACCGCTTGGTGGCTGCGCTCCCCCGGCTCCGATAAATATCATCTCGCCGTCGTGAGTAGTGATGGTTCTGTCCAATACTCTGGGCACACTATCCTCATTTTCAATAATCATCGGACTGTTCGTCCCGCTTTTAAATTAAATATGAACTCTGTCCTTTTTGCATCTGCCGCTGTGGGCGGAAAGCCTGACGGAGGGCTGACCCCGATTCCCGAATACAGCGGAAACGAGTGGAAGCTGACGCTTTTAGATAGTAGACGCAATTTTGCCGTGACAGAAAAAACTGTCAGCGCCGCCCCCGACGATACCGTTACGCTGAATTACAAAGGGGCGACCACAGGGAAAAATGAATATATCTCTGTCATCCTGGCGGATAACAACGGCGCACAGTATTACGGCAGAGTAGCACAACCTACTGCCGAAAGCGGAACGGTTGAAATCAAAATCCCGTCTGACATTGCACCGGGCGACTATACCATGAAGGTATTCAGCGAGCAGTATAATGGTGACTGCAAGACCGACCTTGCAAGTGCTTTTGCGGATGTCACGCTGACGGTGGAAAGTCAGCCTGACGAACAGTTTACCCTCGCCCCCGGCGGCAGATACTATTTTGATCTGTCGGCGATGAACATCCCCGGAACGGTAAACAGCAATTTGCCTGACAGCACACTTCATTATGTGCCTTTTACCTATGTGGGCACGGTCAACGCTTATAAGCTCACATCGGAAATGGCAACCACCGAGGAGTATGCTCAGAAGAATAAATATCCCCACAGCCTATTCATTGCGGACTATGCCGTAACGCATACGGTAAGCTGGGATGACCTGAATACCGCAGGTCTGATTTTCGGCAAAAATTATGCCAGCGGCGGCGTGGACTATACCCTGCGCACACCGTCTGTGGGAAGTGACTGTACGGGTTTAGACGATTCCCAACGCGGCGTGCCCCAAAGCAACGAATGGGACAGGATACTGAACAAGGACAGCAGCTACATCAAAAACTGGAATGGCATATATTCGTGGGGGCAGGACACAACAAGATACAACTCGTCGCTCCGTGCGGTTCGCGGGTACGATTCGGGCCGACGCTGGAACGACGACGATGCTACGGACTCCCTCCCGCTCGTCGGTTTCCGCCCTGTCCTTGAAGTCCTGAACCCTGACACACTGAGCTCTGACGGGCTGAAAGCCGTTACCCTTGACCTTGGCGGCGGAACGCTCGGCGGCAGCTCCGATGATATTCAAATCATTGTGAAAAGCAGCGAGAGCTTTGCCGCGCCTGCGTCCGACGGCATGACCCGCCCGGACGGAAATACAGGCAGCTACTTCATGTGGCTCGGAAGCAACGGTAAGCTCTACGCGCCCGGTGCCAGTGTTCCGGCGGACGTTACCAAGCTCACGGCGCAGTTTGTTTTATCAGAACAGTTTTCCCTTACCCCCGGCGGCAGATACTATTTTGACCTGTCGGCGATGAATATTCCCGGGACGGTGAACACCGGAAACATCTTTGGTGCGACTTCCTTGCCGGATACGACGCTGCACTATGTTCCCTTTACCTACGCAGGGACGGTGAACGCCTACAAGCTCACAACGGAGATGGCAACCACCGAGGAGTATGCTCAGAAGAATAAATATCCCCACAGTCTATTCATTGCGGACTATGCCGTAACGAATGATGTAAGCTGGGATGCCCTGAATACCGCAGATCTGATTTTCGGCAAAAATTATGCCAGCGGCGGCGTGGATTATACCCTGCGCACACCGTCTGCGGGAAGTGACTGTACGGGTTTAGACGATTCCAAACGCGGCGTGCCCCAAAGCAACGAATGGGACACGATGCTGAACAAGGACAGCGGATATATCCAAAACTGGAATAGAATGTTTTCGTGGGGACAGGATGTTTCTTCTGGCGGCGCGTCGTACCGTGCGGTTCGCGGGTACTTGTCGGCCCGCTTCTGGAACGACAAACTTGCTGCGAACTCCTTCCCGTACGTCGGTTTCCGCCCCGTGCTTGAAGTCCTGAACCCTGACACACTGGGCTCTGACGGACTGAAGGTCGTTACCCTTGACCTTGGCGGCGGCACGCTGGGTGGTAGCTCCGATGCTATTCAGATCATCGTGAAAAAAGGCGAGAGCTTCACTGCACCCTCTGCCGAGGGACTGCCCCGCCCGGACGGCATTTTGGAAGACGCGCAGCTGTATTGGTCGGATGAAAATGGGAACTGCTATAAACCCGGCGATACCGTACCTGCCGATGTTTCCATGCTTTCGATCACTGGCGACTATGAGGTGATTTACCTCCCCGGCACATACGGCACCGGCAGTGCGGTGACGGATATGAAACCCCACAACAATATTCTTACCCTGCGCGGCGCTTTGTTCACCCGCGCGGGCTACACGCAAGTAGGCTGGTCAACCGTTGACGGAGGCGAAAAGGTATATGACTTTAAAGATATTTATACCAAAAACGAGGCACTGACGCTCTATCCCGTGTGGAATACGAATAAATACACAATAACCTTTGATACCAACGGCGGAAGTGAAATTGCACCCATTACACAGGACTACGGTACAGAAATTAACGTCCCTGACAACCCGACAAGAAAAGGTTATACCTTTAAGGGATGGGATAAGGAAATCCCCGAAACCATGCCTGCGGAGAATATAACGGTTAAAGCACAATGGGAAATCAATCAGTATACAATAACCTTTGATACCAACGGCGGAAGTGAGATTGCACCAATTACACAGGATTACGGTACGGAAATTACCGCCCCTGATAATCCGACAAGAAAAGGTTATACCTTTAAGGGCTGGGATAAGGAAATCCCCGAAGCCATGCCGGCGGAGAATATAAAGGTTAAAGCACAATGGGAAATCAATCAGTACACAATAACCTTTGATACCAACGGCGGAAGTGAGATTCCACCCATTACTCAGAATTACGGTACGGAAATTACCGCCCCTGACAATCCGACAAGAAAAGGTTATACCTTTAGGGGTTGGGATAAGGAAATCCCCAAAACCATGCCTGCGGAGAATATAAAGGTTAAAGCACAATGGGAAATCAATCAGTACACAATAACCTTTGATACCAACGGCGGAAGTGAGATTCCACCCATTACTCAGAATTACGGTACGGAAATTACCGCCCCTGACAATCCGACAAGAAAAGGTTATACCTTTAGGGGTTGGGATAAGGAAATCCCCAAAACCATGCCTGCGGAGAATATAAAGGTTAAAGCACAATGGGAAATCAATCAGTACACAATAACCTTTGATACAAACGGTGGCAGCGAAATCGCACCCATCACGCAGGACTATGGCACGCAGATTTCCGCCCCTGACAACCCGACAAGAAAAGGTTATACCTTTAAGGGATGGGATAAGGAAATCCCCGAAACCATGCCTGCCGAAAACATTACAATCACGGCACGGTGGAAAGATACCGAAAAGCCGACGGGCGAAATTATCATAGGCACGAATAAATGGAATGAATTCTTAAACGAGCTTACCTTTGGCATATTCTTTAAGGATACACAGGAGGTAACTATAAATGCCGTAGATAACAGCGGAGTTGTGTTTGTATCCTATTTGGTAACAGATAAGGAGCTTTCCGAGGCTGAACTGAACTCTCTTGTATTCCGTGCATATGAAGAACCGTTTTGCATAGACCCCAACGGAGAATATATTGTTTATGTAATGCTTGTTGATGAAAATATTAATATAACATACCTTCGCTCCGACCGTATAACGCTTGATAATATTCAGCCTGTAATCAGCGGTATTGAGAACGGCAAGACCTATTGTGAGGCACAAACCGTTATTGTTGATGAGAAGTATGTTGATACCGTTACCGTAAACGGTAAGGTGGTTACGCTTGATGCAGACGGAGGTTTTGTTCTCCCACCGACAAACGGTGAGCAGAAGATAGTTGTCACCGACAAAGCGGGTAATAATGCAGAGATGACCGTAACAGTCAACAACGGTCATACCTTTGGCGAATGGGTATCTGACAATGACGGTAAGCATACCCGAAAATGTACCGTGGACGGATGCGATGCTTTTGAAACCGAAAATTGCTCAGGCGGCAATGCCACCTGTACCGAAAAGGCGGTATGTGATGTCTGCGGTAAAGCCTACGGAGAATTTGACGGAACAAACCACAAGGGCGGTGTACAGGAGTGGACGACAAGAACCGCTTTTAATCACGAACAAAAATGGAACTGCTGTGGTGCTGTGATTGTGGCAAGTGAAGCACATGAGTGGAAAGACGGTGTGTGCCGAGAATGCGGATATGTATGTCTGCATAATGACGCAGATAAAGACCATATCTGCGATTATTGCAAAAAGACAATCTCTGAGCATGTAGATAAGGATAAAAACCATATCTGCGACTACTGCGAAAAGACAATCTCTGCTCATAAAGATGCGCCAACCAAAGAAATCAAAAAGGCTGACACCGTAACGGCTAAATTGCCCGATGATTCAAAGTCCCCTCAGACAGGTGACAACAGCAACCTTATTTTGTGGATTGCATTGCTGATTATCAGCGGCGGCGTTATGAAAGGAGTAACGGCATTCGGTAAGAATAAAAAACATTCTGCCAAAATTAAAGATAAGTAATATTTTACGCTCTGTCATGGAAATATAGTGAATACGGCACAGTAGGTATAGAAACCGCTGTGCCGTATTTCTTTCAGAATGACTGCTTTTGAAAAACAGGCACTTTCTCGGTCATCATACGATAAGCAAAGACAAAGAATAAATCCGCAATCCGGAATTTAATGCCAATACTTCCGAAAATCGGCAGACAAGTTTGTTAATAAGTTCGTATAGTTGCATTTGTTTTTATTTATGATACAATTAAAAGCAATAAACTTAACAGATTCTTATGCAGATAAAATTGCGGTAAAATTCGGAAAATATGTCGATAGCCTTGCACGAAAAAGTAAAATTGTTTCAAATTGCTATTGCACTTTTGTGATTTTTTCTTATATCTCTTTTATAATAAATCAAAATGTGATACAATATGACTGATAATCTGAAAACGGAGTTGATTAAATGAATTTCATCAACAGAAATGAAATTGCAAACGGTGTTTACTTTACAAACATTAAGGACAGCCGTTTTAAAACTATGAAAATCAGCGTGAATATTGTTGTTCCGCTTTCTGTCGAAACAGCGTCGGAGAATGCGCTTGTGGGCGGATTGCTTGTTCGTTCATGCAAAAAATATCCCGATTTTACTGTTCTCAGCAAAAAACTCAGCTCACTTTACGGTGCAGACCTCACTTCATCGCTTTCAAAACACGGTGAAAGCCAGGTAATTAAAATTTCCGTATCAGGTCTTGATGACAGATATTCTCTTGATGATGTCAGCGTTGCCAAAGAACTTTCGGAGCTTTTGTGCAGCGTAATTTTTGAGCCGAATGTCAAGAACAACGCTTTTATTGAAAGCGAACTTGAACAGGAACGCAGACAGTTGCTTGATGTGATTGATTCGGAATTCAACGAAAAGCGAATCTATGCAATGGGACAGCTTATAAAGCATATGTGCAAGGATGAGGTTTTCGGAATCAAGCGTTACGGCACAGCCGAAAAAATCAAGGCCGCAACTGCCGAATCACTCTGCAAGGCATGGCAGAATCTTCTCAAAACCGCAAAATTTGAGATTCTCTATATAGGCGACAGCCCTGCCGATAAAGCGAAGGAGGTTTTTGCGAAAGCCTTTGCAAATATCGAAAGAAATGTTGTGACTTCATCTACTGATGTTGTTAAGAATGTTTCAAAAGAAAAACATATTACAGAGGAAATGGAGCTCTCACAGTCAAAACTTGTCATGGGATTCAGAACACAGATTTCCGCAGGTGATGAAGAGGCGGTTGCCGAAAGACTTATGTGTGCTGTTCTCGGCGGTACTGCAAGCTCAAAACTCTTTAACAATGTTCGTGAAAAGCAGAGCCTTTGCTATTACTGCTCGTCCTCCTATGATTCAATCAAGGGCATAATGTACATCAACAGCGGTGTTGAGGGCGAAAATCTTGAAAAAGCCGAAAAAGCTATTCTCAAAGAAATTGAGGACATGAAGAACGGCGAAATTACAGATTTTGAAATTGAGGCAACAAAGCTTGCTGTTGTTAATTCATTCAAGTCAAGCAGCGACAGCGTAAGCGGTATTGAAAACTGGTACACAGGAAGAATCTTTAACGGCGACCTTGAAACTGTTGAAGAAGTTTCCGCTGAGGTTAATGCCGTTACAAAAGAGCAGATTGTAAATGCCGCAAACAAGCTCTTGCTTGATACGGTTTATGTTCTCAAAAATAAGTAAGGGAGGCGGACAGAATGAATATTACAGAAATTAAATCGGAAATTGCAGGCGACAGCTATTATAAAGTTGAACATCCATCGGGACTTACAATTTTTGTTTATCCAAAAGAGGGTTACACTTCTTCATATGCAATTTTCGGCACACGCTACGGCAGTATCAACACAAAGTTTTCCGTTAACGGCGGCGATATAATTACAGTTCCCGACGGTATCGCCCATTACCTTGAACACAAGCTTTTTGAAAGTGAAGAGGGCGATGCGTTTGTAAGATACGCAAAAACAGGTGCAAATGCAAACGCATATACAAGCTTTGAAAAAACCTGCTATCTTTTCTCATGTACGGACAAGTTTGACGAAAGTCTTGAAATTCTTCTCGATTTTGTTCAGGATCCCTACTTTACGGCTCAGACAGTTGCAAAGGAACAGGGCATTATCGGTCAGGAAATCAAAATGTACGACGACTCTCCCGATTGGCGAGTAATGTTCAATATGCTTGAGGGTATGTACCACAATCACCCTGTAAAAATTGATATTGCAGGTACGGTTGAAACAATTGCGGAAATTACAGCCGAAAAGCTTTATGAAGTTTACAATGTGTTCTACAACCTCAATAATATGATTCTCTGCGTTGCGGGTAATGTAACGGTTGACGGTGTACTTAAAGTTGCCGACAAAATGCTCAAGCCTTGTGAGAAAAAGGAAATCAAAAACTATTTTGAAACAGAGCCTTATGAAATCAAAGAACCTTATGTTGAGCAGACTTTCCCTGTTTCAATGCCTTTGTTCAATCTCGGCTTCAAAGAGAAAGCAGACAAGCCTCTTAACGAAAAGCAGCTTGCATGCACAGATATTCTTCTTTCGGCACTTGCATCAAACACGAGCATACTCTACAGAAATCTTATGGATTCAAACCTCATCAATTCAAGTTTTTCTTATGAACTCTTTGA
>OJPO01000940.1_pt1 | contig 12932 bp, 8 predicted proteins | sample 1598541 | NCBI WGS metagenome assembly OJPO01 (sample SAMN03922453, study PRJEB24848) | human gut metagenome | isolation source: stool sample | host: Homo sapiens | place: Germany | collected 2009-11
GGCTCGGAGATGTGTATAAGAGACAGCTCCTGGTCGATGTGAATGATTTGTCGTTTCATGGTCAGCCTCCTTGACTTTGTGCTGTCATTTTACTACAATGGCAGCAAGAGTTCTGTTGTAGCAACAACATGTGAGGTGCATAATTATGGAATTGCCGGATGTACCACTGTTCCGCGGCCTGACCGCCGACGAGGCCGAGGCAGCCGTAACCGCGCTGCGGATGCGCCGCAGGGCATTTGCCAAGGGGGAGATCCTGCTGGAGGCCGGGCAGAGAGCCCCGGCGCTGGGCGTGGTGCTGGCCGGGCGGGTGCACATGGAGCACCTGGACGTCTGGGGCAGCAAGACGCTGCTGGGCCAGGCCGGGCCGGGTGACCTGTTTGCCGAGACCTACGCCTGTCTGCCGGACGAGCCGCTGCGGGTCAGCGTTGTGGCCGCAGAAAACGGCGAGGCACTGTTTTTGGAGACCGGGCAGCTTTTGCAGTGCGGCTGCGAGCCATGGCGCTGGAAGCTGACGCAAAATCTTTTGCGCATTGCAGCGCGTAAAAATCTGGGGCTGGCGCAGCGCAGCCTGTACACTGCCCCCAAGACGATCCGCGGGCGGATCACAGCGTACTTTTCGGTGCTGGCGCGGCAAAACGGCAGCCTGCGGTTTACGCTCCCCTTTGACCGCCAGCAGCTGGCCGACCACCTTGGTGTGGACCGCAGCGCCTTGAGCAATGCGCTGAGCCAGATGCAGAAGGAAGGACTGCTGGTGATCGATAAGCGGGAGGTAGAGCTGAAACAGGTGGAGGAGATGTGAGGGAAGCTCAAACTGTCGAAAAAGTGCATTGTAGGGGCGAGCATTGCTCGCCCGTGCCTGTTTGCCTTGGAAGAAACTTTCCCGGAAAATGCGTTGCTGCGGTAAGTTGGCGGGCGACCAATGGTCGCCCCTACACACGCAATAAGATAAGAATGCAATTTTTTGACACGCAGGGCTTCCCCAAAGGGGAAGGCTTGAAGCCTGTATAAAAAGGCCGCTGACAATTATGCCAGCGGCTTTTTTATAAATTTATCGTACCACCGTCTCCACCTGCGGTGCGCCGCCTGCCAGCTGTTCCGCGGTGACAGGCTGTACCTCGCCGGGCTGGTCCAGCTTCTCGCGGGCTACGGCCAGCATCAGTTTGATGCGGTTTTCCTGGTTGACGCGGGTCGCGCTGGGGTCGTAGTCCACGGGGGTGATGTTCGCGTCCGGGTGCAGGGCGCGGATCTTATTGATCATGCCCTTGCCCACAATGTGGTTCGGCAGACAGCCGAACGGCTGGGCGCAGACAATGTTGCCGTAGCCGCCCTCGACCAGCTCGATCATCTCGGCGGTCAGCAGCCAGCCCTCGCCCATCTTGGCACCCAGAGAGATGATGCCCTCGGGCTTTTTCATCAGCTCACGGAACGAGCCGGGCGCGTAGAAGCCGTACTTGCGCATGGCATCATAGCTGGCGCAGCCGATGCCGTCCAGCCAGCTCAAGAATGCGTCCGCGCCGCCCGCCACCAGCTTGTTGCCGCCGTACAGGTCGATGTCCAGCTTGTAGTTGGCCACGCAGTACTCCACAAAGCCCATCAGGCCGGGCAGGTTGACCTCGCAGTCCTGGCTTTCCAGAAATTTTTCCAGATCATTGTTGCCCAGCGGCGAGTATTTGACATAAATCTCGCCGACGACGCCGACCTTGACCTTCGGCACGCGGGTGATGGGAATGGTCGCGTAGTCCGCGGCAATGTCGTAGAACCGGCGCTTCATGTCATGGGCGGAGTAGTTCTTGTCGTCGCGGATCCAGCCCTGAATCGTGGCAATCCACTTCTCGGTCATGGCGTCGGCGTCGCCCCTGTGGTTCTCGTAGGCGTGGGTCTGGCTGCGCAGGGCGACCAGCATATCGCCGTAAAAAATCGACGCAATGACCTTGCGCAGCAGCGGCACGGTCAGTGGCAGACCGCTGCCCTTTTCCAGACCGGAGAAGTTCAGCGATGCTACGGGGATATTGCCGTAGCCCGCCTTGACGAGCGCCTTGCGCAGCAGCTTGATGTAGTTGGACGCACGGCAGCCGCCGCCGGTCTGGGTGATGAGCAGCGCGGTGTGATCCAAATCGTATTTGCCGCTGTTCAGCGCGTCGAGAAACTGCCCGATGACGAGCAGCGCCGGGTAGCAGGTGTCGTTGTGGACGTATTTCAGGCCCAGCTGCGCGACCTCGCTGCCGCAGTTGCCGAGCACCTCGGTCTGGTAGCCCTCGCTGGCCAGTGCCGCCTGCATGAGCCGAAACTGAGTCACGGCCATGTTCGGGATCAGGATTTTATGGGTCTTTACCATGTCCTTGGTAAAGTTGGGGGTCATGTATTCCATGGAATTGCCTCTTACTTTTTATCCTCTTTGCGTTCTTCCAGCGCCGCAAACAAACTGCGCAGTCTTATGTTCACCGCGCCCAGATTTGTGATCTCGTCGATCTTCAGCTGGGTGTACAGCTTGCTGCCCGCCTGCAGAATCTCGCGGGTCTCGTCGGTGGTGACGGCGTCTAGGCCGCAGCCGAAGGAGACGAGCTGCACAAGGTCCATGTCGGGGTTCTCGGTGCAGTATTTCGCGGCGGCGTACAGGCGGCTGTGGTAGGTCCACTGGTTCAGGACGGAGGTCTGGAACTTCTGCTCGTGCCAGCTGACGGAGTCCTCGCTGATGACGGCAGCGCCCTGCCGGATGATGAGCTGGTCAATACCGTGGTTGACCTCAGGGTCAACGTGGTAGGGGCGGCCCGCCAGCACAATGATGCGGCGGCCTTCCCTGCGGGCCTGCGCAATGATCTCGGTGCCCTTGTCGCGCAGCTGCCGCATGTGGCGGGCGTACTCGTCGTAGGCCGCATCAATGGCTTCGTGCACGGCCTTCCGGTCCAGCCCCGGGAAATAATGGTCCAGCGTCTGCTGGAATTTTTTGTAGAAATCCTTGCGGCGCTCGAGGTTGAAGTAATCGTAGATGAACTTCGTCGCCTTCAGCTCGGGGCAGTTGCCCTCGAGCACCTCGGGATAGTAGGCCACGACGGGGCAGTTATAGTGGTTGTCGCCCAGGTGCTCGTCCAAGTTGTAGCTCATGCAGGGGTAGAAGATCGCGTCCACGCCCTGCTCACACAGCCAGTGAATGTGGCCGTGGCTCAGCTTGGCCGGGAAGCAGGCCGTGTCGCTGGGGATCGTCGCCTGACCGCTCTGGTACAGCTTGCGGTTGGAGAAGGGGCTGACGACGACCTCAAAGCCGAGGCGGCTGAACAGCGTGTGCCAGAATGGCAAAAGCTCGTACATATTCAGGCAGAGCGGGATGCCGATCTTGCCGCGGCTGTTCGCGGGGGCTGCTGCCTTGCGGTAGCCGTCCAGCAGCTTGAGCTTGTAGGCGTAGAGGTCCAGGTCCTCGTTGTTGGCCTTGCCGGTCACGGGCTTGTCGCACCGGTTGCCGGAGATAAAGCGCTTGCCATCGGCAAAAACGTTGACGGTCAGCTGGCAGTGGTTGCCGCACCCCTGACACTGCACGGTGTTGACCTTCTGGCTGAAATGCTCCAGCTCCAGCTGGGTCAGCACGGTGCTGCGGGCGTGCGCGCCTACCTTGGCCTTGCCGTACAGGGCCGCGCCGTAAGCGCCCATCAGGCCCGCAATGTCGGGACGGATGACGTTGACGCCCATCTCCTTCTCAAAGGCGCGGAGCACAGCCTCATTGTAGAAGGTGCCGCCCTGTACCACGATGTTGCGGCCCAGCTCCTCGGGGCTGGACGCGCGAATGACCTTGTACAGCGCGTTCTTGACGACGGAGATGGACAGACCGGCGCTGATATTTTCAATCGAGGCACCGTCCTTCTGCGCCTGCTTGACAGACGAGTTCATGAACACGGTGCAGCGGCTGCCAAGGTCAACGGGCTTGTCGGCAAACAGGCCCAGCGCGGCAAACTCCTTGACGTCGTAGCCCAGCGCCTGGGCGAACGTCTGCAAAAAGCTGCCGCAGCCGGAGGAGCAGGCTTCGTTCAGGAAGATGTTGCTGATCGCACCGTCCTCAATTTTGAAGCACTTCATGTCCTGACCGCCGATGTCGATGATGAAATCCACGTCGGGCAAAAAGTGCTTGGCGGCGGTAAAGTGCGCGACAGTCTCGACAAGACCGCGGTCACAGTGGAACGCATTTTTGACGAGCTCCTCGCCGTAGCCGGTGGTGGTCACGCTGGCGATCTGCAGGCCCGGGTGATCTCTGTAGAGACCGAGCAGTGTCTCCCTGACGAGCGGGATCGGGTTGCCGAGGTTCGGACGGTAGCGCTCGAACAGAATGTTCGCGTCGTTGTCGATGACGACGAGCTTGATGGTGGTGGAGCCGGAGTCGATGCCGATATGTACCGGCCCGCAGTTTGCGCCAAAGGGCAGGCAGGGCACGGTGGCCTTTAAGTGGCGGGCGTGGAAGTCCTCGTACTCCTGTTTGTTTGCGAACAGCGGCGGCAGGCTGACGTAGGTCGCTGTGGCGCTGTAGTCGTCGAGACGCTTGGCAACCTCGCGCAGGTCGGATTCCTCGTCGGCATAGAACGCCGCGCCCATCGCAACGAAGAGCAGGCTGTTCTCCGGCAGGGTGCCGGTGACACCCAGAGTCTTGTCAAAGCTCCGGCGCAGCGTCCCGGAGAAGGTCAGTGGGCCGCCGAGATACAGGATATTGCCCTTGATAGGGCGACCCTGTGCCAGACCTGCGATGGTCTGGTTGACAACGGCCTGATAGATCGACGCCGCGATGTCGCCCGCCTGTGCGCCCTGGTTGATGAGGGGCTGGATGTCGCTTTTGGCAAAAACGCCGCAGCGGCTGGCGATGGTGTAGGTGCGGGTCGCGGCCTGCGCGGCCTTGTCCATCTCGTCGGCGCCCATCTTCAGCAGGGTCGCCATCTGGTCAATGAACGCGCCCGTGCCGCCGGCGCAGCTGCCGTTCATGCGGACCTCGGTGCCGTTTGTCAGGAAAAGGATTTTGGCGTCCTCGCCGCCCAGCTCGATGATGCAGTCGGTGCCGGGGGCCAGCCGGTTGGCGGCCACACGGGTGGCAAAGACCTCCTGCACGAAGGGGACCTTGCAGCTGTCGGCCAGGCCCATACCGGCGGAGCCGGAGATGGCTAAGTAGGCGCAGCCATCGGGCAGATATTCGGCGGCAACCTTCTCAAGCAGCGCCCTGCCCTTCTCTAAAATATGGCTGAAATGGCGCTCGTAGGTCGAATAGACGATCTGCCCGGCGTCGTTCAGCACAACACATTTAATGGTGGTGGAACCAATGTCCAGACCAACTCTCATAGGATTTTGCCTCCTGCGGATGGAGTGAAATTGCGGGATATGTGCGCCGGGTCTGCCCCGCGGCGATACAATATCAGATTATATTATACAGGGTTCTGCATGATTCGGCAAGAGTACGGTGCAGGAAAACACGTTGTCAAATGCAGAAATCTGTCCTAAAAAAACACCGAAGCGGTGCAGAAAAGTCCTGCACCGCTTCGGCATCAAAAGAAAAGAGGAGTATGGATGAAAAACTTGGGGTTCTGTTCTCAGGCCCGGGTCCCTGCTCCCTTCCTGAGAACACTTATAGTATACCCGCCATTTGTGTTAAAGTCGTGAAGGAAAATTCAACAAATTAAGAAGGGTTTGTGAACAAACCAAGCCTTCCCCCCAGGGGGAGCCGCTCTAAACAAAAACCACCCGGCGCAAAACCGAGTGGCTATGTACAAACTTATTGCTCCTCCCGGCCCAATTTGTCGATCTGATCCTGCAAAAGCTGGGAGATCGGGCGGCGGGTGTTGCGCAGACGGTGGACCGGGGCGGCAGGGGCCGTGTGGTGCACGGGCTGTGCCTTGGCCTTGACGCGCAAACGCTCGGCGGGCTTTTCGGGAGACGGGGCGGCAGGCTTGGCGGCGGGGCGCGGCGGCACCGGGGCGGGAATATCTGTTTCCGGTGTGCCCTGCGCAAAGCTGCGCATATCGGTGCCCAGATCCTTCAGCTCGGCCTCGGTCTGGTCAAGCGCCTGATAGATGGCCTGCGTCAGGCCGTCTAAATCCAGCGTGGCGGCGCTCAGGCGCTCATCCACGCGGGCCAGACGCTCCCGCACCAGCATGACGCCCGACGCAATGCTGCGGGCATTCTCCGCCATGCGGTTCTTCTGGGTCTCGGCCTGCTGCTTGAGCTCCCGCTCTGCGCTCTCGGCGTACAGGCGGGCATCGGCCAAGATCTTGCCGGCCTCGAGCTTGGCCTCCCGCACCAGATCGGATGTGGGGGCAGCCGGGGCGGCGGCAGTGTTCAGCGCACGCGCGGCGGTCAGCTGCTTTTGCAGCTCGTCCACCTGCTGCTGCAGATCGTGGCATTTCAACTGCCAGATGTTGGCGTTTTTCTGGGATTCCCGCTGGGTAGACTGGAAGGAGGCCGTCTTTTTCTTGATGGTCTCCAGCTGCTCGTCCGCCTCGCGGCGCTTGGCCTCGGCCGTGTCTGCACGCTGGGTCGCGGCAGCCAGCTCGGCCTTCAGGGCATCCATGCGGCTGTCGGCGGTGCTCCGCTCGCTGCGCAGCTCGTCCAGCTTGGACTGCAGCTGCTGCAGCTGGCGGTTGTACTCCAGCTCGTGCTGCTGGGCCTCGTTGGCCAGTGCGTTCATGTAAGCCAGCACGTCATTTTTATCAAAGCCGAACAAGCTGGAACGAAAACCCTGTTCCTGAATGTTCATTGGTTCAGACGGCATGGCTTTTTACATCCTCTCGCAAAAAAATCATTAAGAACGCTTGTTCAGGATGCTGAGCAGGTCGTCAAAGTAATCGCCGTCATCCTCTTCCTCGGCAGGGGCTGCGGGCTGTGCGGCCACAGGCGTGTCCATGCCGGTGCTGAAGGACTGGGTGAAGATCGGGTTGGGCATGACGGGGTTGACCTGCGGCTGGACAGGCTGCACGGGCTGGACCGGAGCAGAGGCGGGCTGTGCGGCGGGCTGGGCAGCGGCCTGTGCGGCACGCTTGGCGTCAACATGGGCCTGGATGGGTTCGTCGACCTCGGGCGTGCTCTCGAAGCCTGTGGCAACGACGGTAATGCTCATCTCGTCGCTCAGGCGCTCGTCGAACGCAGTACCCCAGATGATGTTGGCATCGGGATGCGCGCTCTGGGTGATCATGCTGGCAGCGGTCTCGACATCCTCCAGGCCGATGTCGGGGCTGGAGGTGATGTTGATGATGACGCCGCGTGCACCGGCAATGCTGGTCTCCAGCAGCGGGCTGGAGATGGCAGCCTTGGCGGCGTTCTCGGCCTTGCCGGCGCCCTTGGCAACGCCGACGCCCATGTGGGCAAAGCCGGCGTCCTTCATGATGGAGCGGACGTCCGCGAAGTCCAGGTTGATGAAGGCAGGAATATTGATCAGGCTGGAGATGCTCTCAACGCCTTGGCGCAGCACGTTGTCAGCGGCCTCGAAGGCGTTCATCAGGGTGATCTTCTCCTGGCTGATGAGTTTCAGGCGCTCGTTGGGAATGACGATCAGGGAGTCGACGTGCATCATCAGGGAGGCGATGCCCTGCTCGGCCTGCGCCATCTTGCGCTTGCCTTCAAAGGCGAAGGGCTTTGTGACGATGCCGACGGTCAGGATACCCAGGTCATGGGCCGTCTCGGCCACGACAGGGGCAGCGCCCGTGCCGGTGCCGCCGCCCATGCCGGCGGTGATAAAGACCATCTGCGCACCCTTCAGCGCGTTGGTGATCTCGTCCTTGCTCTCCTCGGCGGCGCGCTGGCCAATCTCCGGGTCAGCACCGGCACCGCGGCCCTTGGTCAGCTTGGCACCAAGCTGGACCTTCTGGGTGGCCTTGGAGTTGAGCAGAGCCTGCTGGTCGGTGTTCATCGCGACGAACTCGACCCCGGACAGACCGGACTCCACCATGCGGTTGACGGCGTTGCCGCCGCCGCCACCTACGCCGATAACCTTGATATTGGTTACATTTTGCATTTCTTCGTCGAGAACGAATGCCATGAGTGTATCCCCCTAAAAGTGATGTTGTGAAACCGGATTCCTGGGGTGTACCCACGTATGGGCACACTAATCCGTGATTTTTTACATATAACTGATTATAAGAATAGCAAATTTTCCGCGCAATTTCAATACCTTAACGAGAAATTCATAAAAAAATACGGCCTGCCCTGCCCTTTTGGACAACGCAGACCGCGATAGAGACTGTATTTTTAGTGCAAAGCTACATACTTTGTGTAAGAATGTGAAAAAAATTGAGAAGCGGAGCTGCTGTAATCGGCCATGTGCCGGGCGGTCTCCCCGCAGGGGCCGGGCATGCCCGGACCGGATGCGTAAAGCGGGCGGCAGTCCGCGGAAGGTCTCAGGAAATCTCTGCCCCCAGCCCGCGCAGTGCGGCGGGTAAATTCTCATACCCGCGGGGGATGTGCCCGGGGTCGCGCAGGCGGGTCTCACCGTCCGCGGCCAGTGCCGCCGCCAGAAGCGCCGCTCCGCCGCGCAGGTCGGGCGCGGTGACGTCCGTCCCGTGCAGGACGGCCCCGCCCGGGAGCGTCAGCTGCCGCCCCCTGACCGTGCAGGCCGCGCCCATAGCGGCAAAGCCCGCGGCACAGGCAAATCGGTTGGCAAACAGGCTGTCGTAAATTTCGCTCTCCCCCGCTGCCGTCAGCAGCACGGCGGCGGCCAGCGGCGCAGTGTCGGTGGCAAAGGCGGGCCAGGCATCGGCCCGCAGGTGTGCCCCGCCCCGCAGCGGCACGGCGGGGTCACGGGCCAGCCGCACGCAGTCTCCGGCCCGGCTGACCTGCACGCCGGTCCCGGCCAGAAAGCGCAGAAACGAGTCATAGCTGGCCGGGTCGCAGCCCGCAATTTCGATCTGTCCGCCCGCGCACGCCAGTGCGGCGGCGTAGGTCGCGGCGGCGATGCGGTCCGGCAGCGGGCGGTGAAAGGCTCCGCCCAGCGGTCTGCCGCCCTGCACGGTCAGCACCGGCGTGCCCGCGCCCTGAATATCCGCCCCGCAGGCAGACAAAAACGCGATCATGTCGCCGATCTCCGGCTCCTGCGCTGCGCCGCGCAGCACGGTCTGCCCCGCGGCGCAGCAGGCGGCCATCAGCAGGGTCATTGTGGCCCCGACGCTGGGCAGCCGCAGTGTAAAATCCACCCCATGCAGCGGCCCCGTGCGCCGCAGCGTGACGGCGATGCCCTCCAATTCGACCTCGGCCCCCATGGCGGCCAGCCCGGCCAGGTGGATGTCCACGGGCCGCGGGCCGAGGCGGCAGCCCCCGGGCAGCGGCAGGCGCACATAGCCGACGCGGCAGAGCAGCGGCGCGAGATAGAATACCGAGCTGCGCATGGCCCCGGCCAGATGCTCCGGGATGTCGCCGCAGAGACGGTCCGCGGGACGGGTGCAGAGGTCCGCCCCGCAGCGCCGCACCCGGGCTCCGACAGCGTCCAGCAGCGCCAGGCTGGTGTCCACGTCGGCCAGACGCGGGACGTCCCGCAGGCGGCAGGGGCCGTCGCAGAGCAGCGTCGCCGCCAGCAGCGGCAGGGTGCTGTTTTTGGCGGCGGCAGGCCGGATGCTTCCGTGCAGGGTGCGTCTGCCGTGGATGGTGATCGTCTGCATGAGCGGGGCCTCCTAAACCTATGATATTGCCAGAAAGCGGGAGGATGTGCGGTAGGGGCCGCATATAGGCGGGCCGCAGCCTTCCGGCAGACAGCCGGCTGCCTTACACGCGCGGGCCGGGCATCCCCGGCCCCTACCGGGCGGCATTGTCAGTCAACGGGCCGCCGCCGCATACGCTCCCCTCGTCCGGCCCTGCGGGGCCACCTTCCCCCAAGGGGGAAGGCAAGGGGTATCTCTACCCCGTTATATGCCGTGTTCCCTCCCGCTTATTACAGCAGCAGCGGCTGGATCTGCACGCCGCGCAGCGCAGCCTCTAATGTGTCGGGCAGGAGCGTAAAATCGCTTTTCAGGCTGCACGGCTTTTTGTAGCTGTCGTCCTGACCGAAGGGCACAAAATAGTAGCTGCGCCGCTGCAAAAGCTGGCCCAGCGCCGGGGCACTGCCCGAAAGCCCATCGTTCGTGGACGGCGCGATAATAATGGGCCGTCCGCCGCGCAAAAGGCTTTTTGCGGCCAGCGTCACGGGGGTCGAGCTGATGCCTGCGGCCAGCAGCGCCATCGTGGTGCCGGTGGCCGGGGCGATGATGAGCGCCTCGGCAAGGTGCTGCGGGCCGAGCGGCTCAACGGCCTGCAGGGTCGTCAGCGGTCTGTGGCCGGTCACTTCATATAAGGTCTGCCGCAGGGCCGACGCGGTGCCGAAGCGGGTATCCAGCCCGGCGGCGCTGGCACTCAAAACGGGCAGGACGTCCCACCCGCGGGTAGTCAGGACACGCAGCTGGGGCAGCACCGCAGCAAAGCTGCAAAAGCTGCCGCACAGCGCAAAGGCGACGGTGCGTTTGGATTGGGTGGTCATGGGGCGGTGCTCCTTTCGTCGGGATCGCGTTCTTCCAGGATCGCCAGCACGGTCTGTGCTATCAGCGCCCCGGCTGTCTGCGGCGCGCAGCGGCCCGGCAGGGCCAGGGCGTGCTCGGCGTGCAGACCCAGTTCCTCGGCAGCGGCAAAGTCGGTGCCGCCGGGCAGACTGGCCAGGTCAATGATGAGTGCCCCGCCCGGCAGCTGCTGCAGAAGGGCCCGGGGCAGCACCGGCGCGGGGATCGTGTTGATGACGGCGTCAAAGCCGGGCAGCAGTGTGGGCAGGGCCGTCAGGGGCGCGGCGCGGCACCCGGCACAGCGGGCATTGGCGCGCTGCTCGGGGCTGCGGGCGGCCACGGTGACGCGCCCGCCCAGCAGCACCAGCCGCCGTGCCACGGCACGCCCGACGCGGCCATAGCCCAGCACGAGAAAGCCGCTCTCCCAGATCGTGCGCTCCCGCAGGCGGAGCAGCAGCTCAAGACAGCCCTCGGCGGTGGGCACGGCATTCAGGCATTCCAGCTCGGGCCGCAGAAAATAATCGATCAGCGGCAGCCCGGCCTCCCGCGCGGCCATCCGCACCGGCATCCCGGGGCGGCCCGCTAAGATCAGCGTCCCCTGCCCCGCACCCTGCAGTGCGCGGGCAACCTCGTCACTGACGCGGCCCTGGGACATGGGCAGCAAAATGTAATCGGCTGCGGCGGCATTGTCGGCGGCGGTCACGCCGTAACCCGCACGGCGCAGCACGCGCGCCGCCGCCTGCTGGCGGGCATCGTGCCCGATCACGCAAAATGTTTTCGGCATAGGCGCTCACCTCGGTTTGATTTGCGCCATACTATGCCGGGGCGCGTGTACCTGTGCCTTCTGCCTTCCCCATCGGGGGAAGGCGGCCCGCAGGGACGGATGAGGGCAGAGTGTGCCCTATTGCCAATTCACGGGCAATTGCGGTAGCTCTGCCCTCATCAGTCGCTTTCAGCGACAGCTTCCCCCGAGGGGGAAGCCACGGCACGCAAAAAAAGGCACCCACCTTTTCCTAAAAGATGGATGCCTTTTTACTCAATAATATTTCAGCCCGTCGCACTGGCCGCGCCAGACGAGGAGCGGGTTGATGGGCACGGTGCCGATGCGCAGCTCGGCCACAACGGTCCTGCCGCTGGTGCCCAGCAGCTGGCCCTGCTTGACATCGTCCCCGGCCTCGACGTCCAGTGCGGTCAGGCCGTAGAAGATGCTCCTGAGGCCCGCGCCGTGGTCGATGACGACGGTGTAGCCGTAGCTGCCGCCAAGGTCCTCGGCCAGCAGCACATGGCCGCTGGCGGGCACGATCATAGAATCCTTCGACTTCTTCGGCTTGATGACGACATTTGTCGAGGTGCGCCCGCCGTAGCCGTAGTTCGTGCTGCGCTCGCTGTAGGAACGGCCCACGTACTCGGTCATGCCGTAGAGTAGCGGCGTGTCAAAGCTGTCCAGGAACGGCTGCACAAAGCCGCCCACGGCCCACTGGATCTCGCCGCCGTCAGTCGTCAGCAGCCTGCGGACGGCATCGGGGGCGTCGTCCGCGCCGATGTAAGGCGACGTCAGCTGGGACTTGGCGCTGTAATCCTTGTAGGAGTAGGAGGCCGCGCGGACCGACAGCGTCAGCGTCTCGGTATAGCCGTCGGCAGTCACGGTCAGCTCGGTGTTTCCGGTCTCTGCGTTCCACGGGATGGGCAGGTAGCAGATCCAGCCGTTGGCGGCCCTGACGAAGCCTGTGCTTTCCAGCGGGCCCGTCAGCGTCGGTTCGGTCTGGCTCATGGTGCTGCCGACGCGCACGGCGGCCACGCTGCCCTGCTGCACCGTTGGTGTGCAGAGCGTGATGGACGGTTTGATGCTGACTGTGAAGCGGAACTGCCAGGTCTCGGTGCCGGTGACGCTGGAGCGGTCCTCGGCGGCGCTGTCAGACGCGGTGACGACAAGTTTGGCGTCAAACGTGCCGTTCTCCGCAAACAGATAGCTGCGGAAGCCGGTGACGCTGCCCTCGTACACGGTCTCCTTGTCGGCGTCGGTGATGGTCAGCTGGGTGCTGTAGTCGGACGGCGTCACGATAATATCCGGCGATGCGTCGGATATGGCATCCTCGAGCACAACGGGAGAGGAATTGAGCGTTTCGGCGTAGGTGCGCCTGAAAAAGCTGCCGACCACCGGCACGTGCCACTTGTAGGCCGTGGGAGCAAGCTCCTGGCCGTCAAAGGTGACCTTGACTTCGGGCAGCATGTCAGGCGTGGCGCTGCGGTAAAGCCATGCCACGCCGCCGCCTGCGATGATGAGCACGAACAGCACAACGAGGAGCAGCCACTTGAACATGCCGAACACACCGCGCCCGAGGGCCTGCGGGATCGTATCCTGCGGCTCGTCGTCCTCGTCGTCGGCGGCGCTGTCATGCTGCGGTGCCGCGGACGACGGGGCAGGCCCGGCAGACGGCGCGGGGGTCTCGTCCAGCC
>OJPO01000949.1_pt1 | contig 12884 bp, 8 predicted proteins | sample 1598541 | NCBI WGS metagenome assembly OJPO01 (sample SAMN03922453, study PRJEB24848) | human gut metagenome | isolation source: stool sample | host: Homo sapiens | place: Germany | collected 2009-11
GTTCATTCACACTGAAAAGAACTTCTTTGTAATCATCACTTAACCCGGTAACGATTCCTGTTTTTTTTGCATTTTCTCCAGTTCCTCCGGTATACACGTTGATATGCTGGTCGTCTGTGGTTCCGTTTTGACCTGTTTTTTTCGTGACGGTGTCATATTGATTTTCACTTAAATTCTGAGATACCGTTCCGACCGTGAAACGGTTGTCTTTTTGTTCAGACGGATAGTTGGAATCCGCATTGATACTCAGATCCGCCCTCTGCTGTCCGGCTTTGTCATAAGGAATCACCTCGTAGTCATAAAACGATGCCTCACCGATATAGTCCGTATTTTTTGCCTGATAAAAAACTTTTACAACACTGTCCTCATGGATCTCAATGTTTTCAAGTTCACTTTGGGAAAATGCTTCTCCGTTTACCTGCACATGATCCACATCCCAGTTTAACGCCTTATTGTAGTCGCTGATTTTTGCTCCCGGTGCCATCGTGCAGACATCATCGCTGTAAATTTTTGCACTCTGCTCATCCTGCGCCTGATATTTGCTGTTGTCATAATGTTCGATGGTCACGGTCACGTTGTTATCTCCATGATTGACGATGACATATTTTGAAAAATGATCCGTGCCAAATGTCACCTCGCCGTCGGCAGAAGTGTTCGCATTCATATCCAACATCTCATTTTTTGTCTCATCAAAATGATACACGCTCGCCGAATCGCCCTCTTTCACCTGCGCAAGCGATAACTGCACCTGCACGGTTGCCCCGGGCTCCACTTCTTTTCCATCTTTTACAAAGGAGATGTCATATGCCACAACCTCTTCTTTTTCTTTCGACTCGCCCTCCATCGCTTTATCGATGGATGCTTCCATTTCTGCTGTGACGGCTACCGGTGCCACGACAAGCTCTGCGCCTGCCGGAAGATCGGTCTCATTCGAAAGTGTCACGACCACGCGGACTGCGTCATTGGAATAGTCGAAGACGGTTTTTAATTCCGGTTGTTCTGTCTCCTCTGTTTTCTCCGTCTCCTCGATTGCTTCAGTCGCCTCAGTGCTCTCTGTGTTCTTGACTTTTTCTGTATCTCCCGTTCCGTCTGAATCTGATGATTGCTTATACTGCCCGCTTACATTACTCTCTGTGTCTGACAGATTCGCTGCATTCGAATCACTGTCTGCCTCTGACACATTCTCTTCCTGCCCTGCATTTTTTGTCTCCTTCAACATCTCTGTGGAAACTTCCGCAAAAACATCCGTGGTGTCTACACTTGTCGCATTGGTGACGGTCACATTGGATGTCAGCAACGTCAAACATAGCAGGAATGCTAAAACTTTTTTTACAATGGATGCAAATCTCATATAATCCTCCTTGCTTTTGCCCTTTGATCTACTGTTTTCTCTTCCAAAGATTTCATCCGGTGTATTTGCTTAAAATATTTTCTGTTGTTTTCACTTTTTCTATATTGATCTTGATTTTCAGATTTCGGTAAATTTTATTGTCCTGATAAAATTTTGAAATAATCCGGTTTGCGACCAACATTCCACCCTCATAGGTACATGCGGAAAGCAAAATCACATACTGCGAATCGCTGAACTGTGCCACCGCGTCCCCAGGACGGAGCGATTTTTTCAATGTCTCCACAAGATGAGGCATCGCATTGCGGATGCGGAACAGATTGACATCACTGACCTTGCTTCCGGTATACTCCCCCGCCTTTAAGGTCAGAAGCAGAATATATTCATTTTCATCAAAACGCGCTGTCTTTCTCACCTGAAGCCTGCAAATTTCCCGAAAGACCGGATACCCGCACAAAAACGCTCCCGCTGGATTCTGTTCTGCAATATCCTGATGTACCTGTGCAATTCCCTGCACATTTCCGCTTTTATTCTGTCTCAGTAATTTGTCATAAACGCCCTTTAATTTTGACAGTTCACAGATTCCGAGCTGCTGCTGCAACGTCCGGCATGCATTCTCGTACACTTCCAGGGCAGAACCAATTTTATTTTTTCCTGCCAAAGCCTTGATCAGATAACAATATAACTCTTCATCGAGACTTTCCTGCTGAAGTGCCTGACTGCAAAGCTGCTCCAGATTCTCATATTTTTCCGCGCGGACATAACATTCGCACAGATACCGGACGCAGTTTAAATACAAAGAGTGATAATAAGTATTCAGCATCATCACCCAGTGCATATCTGCAACTTTTGTCATGAAATCACCCTGATAAAGTGCAAGCGCCGCTTTTAGTTTCTGGATTGTCTCACCCTCTGAAATAGGTTTCTGCTTTGCCAATTCGAATATTTGTTCGAATCGTTCTGCATCCACTGCCACTTCCAGTCTGGGATTCCAGCGATAGGAACCATGATCGGTCAGGATAAAGTCCTCTTCTCCAAAGTTTTTCTTCAGAAGAACTCTCAGACGATACATCAGATTCTTCAATGCCCCTGCCGGATTTCCCGTTTCTTCCTCCTGCCACAACGCATCCGCCATGTCATAAAACGTCAGTGTCTGATTTCTGTGAAGAATCAGATACGCCAGTAAATTTATCATTTTCGGAGATCGTATTTCTTCCTCATTCACAATATGTTCTTCATTCCTTATCTGAAATTTCCCCAGAGTACGAATCGTCAGCATGCAGTTCTCCTCCTCTTTTCCGGCTCTGACTGCCAGATTTTTCCTGTAAGTCTAACATGCATGTATTGCCATAAAAGTCGAATACTGTACCTAAAAATCCTGGTTACTTCGACTTTTTTCTATTTTTATATATAAGGAAAACAATCAGTCCCACAACAAAAACTGCCGTGATACCGCCAATCACCGGCACTGCCACAGGTACGGATGCTGCATCGATCTCCTGCGCTGCAAGGTCTGCATCTTTCCCGTTCACATCACCGGAAGCGGTACTCGCATCCTCTGCTGTGTTCGCCAACGGTGTCTCGCTCTCTTCGATGGCGACAACTCCATCATTCCCATCTCCATCCACCAACGGTGTCTGCTCCTCCGGAATTTCAACATTGCTATCGTCTACGGTCTGGTCTTCATTATCATCTGCCGGAGCATTTACCGCATTGTCCGCTGCATTATTTGCGTTATTATCTGCCACGTTATTTGCTGTATTGCCTACCGGCGCATTCACTGCATTTGACGCATTATTTACTACATTTGCAGTAAATCCTGTCGGCTGGGAGGTTCCGGGAACGATGACCGTCTCCTCAACCTCGTTCACAACTGTCTCTGTCCGTGTTGTGCCCGGAACCACGTTTGTCACCGTGCTGGTGATCGTCTCCACAGCCCCGGTGTAGCGGTATTCAAACGTTGCCGTGTTCTCTTTCCCTTTTTCCAGTTTTATAATTTTACTGCTCTCCGTCGGTGTATAATCCGAAACGGTCACCGGAGTGACCATAATGGTTTCTTCGGCATTTCCATAGATGATCTGTGGAGTTGCAATCTGTTCCTTCGTCTGACTGTCTATGAAACTCACCGTATAGGAAACCGGATCGATCAAACGCTTATAATCCAAAACATACTCTGTATTCCGCTCCACCGCAGTTCCCACAACGCCGTTAAAATCTTTCAACCCATATGCTGCCTCTTTTTCATAGTGCAGGCAGTTAGAAAACCATGATGTCAGCCCTGCATCACTTTCCCAGCCAGGCACTGTAAAAGCAAGTGTATCTCCCTTTGCAACTTTTACCTTAATATAATTTTTTGTCACTTCCATCCCTTCGGAAACAGTGATCTTATCTATATCAAAACAAGCAATATTTCCTGCACGGAATGTCACTGTATACATTCTTTTTTCCACCACTTCTTTCTCTTCCGAAGCTTTCACCGTTGTCATTGGAAGCACCAGCGCCATGAAGATAAAAACCGTAAGAAAGCCCGTAATTATTTTTTTTACTTTTTTCATGACTTGCGCTCCACCTTTCTTTTTTTCACTGCGATACTAACAATCACTATACCTGCCACCAGAACTCCTGCAGATACCGTCACTGTCAGAGGATCTCCTGTCCTGACACCATTTGCCAGTGGAACAAGCTGTTCTGTGACAGTCTTTGGAATCACTTTCTTTACAACCTTTGTCACCACATTGTCTTCTCCGTACTCCGTCACATAATTTGTGATCACAACCGGCTTTCTGTCGTCTGCATAGTACGCCCGGAATTCAAATTCCATCGCACCGGCTGTGTGCGAATAATCAATTCCATCTGCGCTGTCCATACCCTCTCCATCTAAGGTCAATGTCACATAGACATCCGCCGACTCCCCCGGATCCAGTGCTGTCATATAACGATACTCATTCAATTCCGTAATTTCTGCTAAACCTTCGGCACTTGCCACATTTTCCGCATATCCACCGGCATCTGCATCCAGCAAAGATATCCTTCCGGTATCATTGCCGATCTCCACCTGAAACTCATATGCTCCGCCAGACGCTTTTCCTGCTTCTTCCAAAGCATCCGTTGTCTTCTGCGAAATAAAAAAAGATGCCTTATGACTGTTTTGATTCTCAATTTTAATGACAACGGTCCTGCTGTCTCCGGGTGCCATGCCATCAAAAGCACCGGCAAGCTCTGCCTTATCTTTTGTATACACAAGCTGATTTTCCTCTGTCAGCTGCACAGTCTGAATTTCCGCCGCACTGACCACCGATGAGAATCCACAAGTCCAAATAAGCAACAGAACGGCTGCCATGTTTTTTATTTTCATATGCTCCAATCTCCTTCAACCGTTATCTTGTTTCTGAAACAGACAAAATCGTTCCATTTTCATCAAACTCCGGGAACACTCCAAGCTCTGCTGCGATCGCATCTTTTGCGTTATTCGCCTGAACTGCCGTAACTTCGTATTCTAACGTATAGACTGCATCTGCAAATCCATTGCCCATAGATTCCTTAAAATGAATTCCGTCCATAAAGTTTGTTGTCGTCTGCTCTGGAGCCAGCGGCTTTGTGTAGTACATCACCGTCTGCTCATCATCCTCATACCCGATGATCCAGTCCTGATTATGTACATAGATATCATCCGCCTCCCCTGTACTCACAAGTCCGCCGCTTTTTGTATCCCATGCATGATAAATGACTACTTTTACATACACATCATAACCATCCGGGATATCGTTTTGTACTGCCTTCGGCATGACGATCGTTTCCCCCGGTACGATCGTAACCGGTTCTTTTTCCCCGCCGTCTGCCAGTGCCTCAGGCTGATCCCCGATCACCGTGACTCCCACACTCTTAATGGAAATATTTGCCACTGCCTTTTCACTTTTTGTATTCAGAGCTGCAAGCGTTCCGCCAACCATCGTTGCCAGGATCAATACTGCAGCGATTCCCATAAGCATGTATTTTTTCTTCACTCTCCATCTCCTCCGCTCATCCATTGAATTTTTTATAAATCCTTGTGTTATTATAGGTATCCCCGGTCACACAATGGTCACACGAATATTTTATGCAGCAGACCGCACGAAAAATGCACTTTGTTTCTTCAAGTACGCAAAAATACCTCCCGGCAGGTTCGGGGTTGTTACCCGTATCTGCTCAGGAGGTATCCTGTCATTTCAAAAATATTGATTTTTCTTCACATTTTAAGCAATCATTTTACATCCACTATCTCACATAGATATTGGAAAGATTGTCTAAAATCTCTCCTGCAACATCCGGTTTATTCATCGTGTAAATATGCACATGATTGACACCGTTGGCGATCAGATCAATGATCTGCTCTGTTGCATATGCAATTCCCGCCTGACGCATTGCTGCCGGGTTGTCTCCAAACCTGTCTACGATCGCAAGAAATCTCGGTGGAACCATATTGCCGGACAAAGATGTGATACGTTTGATCTGGCTTGCGTTGGTGACAGGCATAATACCTGCTACAATTGGAACATCTATTCCTTTTTTTAATGCCTTGTACATAAAATTGTATAAAATGTTATTGTCAAAAAACATCTGTGTGGTGAGGAACTCGCATCCTGCATCCACTTTCTCTTTCAAATGGTCGAGATCTTCAAAAATCGTTGCTGCTTCCGGGTGTCCTTCCGGGTAGCATGCACCACCGATACAGAAATCACCCTGTGCTTTGATATCTGCGATCAGTTCACTTGCGTGTTTGTACTGATCCGGCAGCGGAAAATCTGCATTTGCAGGAATATCGCCACGGAGTGCAAGGATATTCTCGATATTTGCTGCCTTTAATTCCTCAATGACAGATGCCACTTTTTCTCTGGTGGAAGAGGCACAGGTCAGATGTGCCAACGCCGGAATGTTATTGTTACGTACTTCCTCTGCAAGCTTTACCGTATAATCAGATGTTCCACCTGTTGCGCCGTAAGTGACACTCATATATGCCGGCTTTAATGCCGCCATATCTTTTACGATATTTTTATAATTTTCCAGCTGCGCACCCTGTTTTGGTGGAAAAAGTTCGCAGGAAATCGTCACTTCATCTTTGTTTAATAATTCTGTTAATCTCATCTTTTTGTTCCTCAATCTTCTTTCTTATATATTAAAAACTTCTCAGTTTATCCGTTCCATCATCCACCGTATTCTCGATTTTTCGTATCTCTACAAAATAGGAATAGTTATCGTTTACTTTTACTTCACAGCGGTCACCTATTTTGTGTCCCAACAATGCTTTTCCGAGCGGCGATTCGTTACTGATCAGATTTTTCAGGGAATTGCCGCGGATGGTTGTGACAATTTTATAGGTTTCTTCCTCGTCATCATCCTCAAAATAGACCGTAACGGTATTGTTCATTCCGACTTCATCATCCGCAGAATCCGTAGAAATAATCTTTGCTGTCCTGATCATTTTCTCCAGATAACGGATACGGCTCTCATTCTGATTTTTGTCTTTTTTTGCTGCATGGTATTCAAAATTTTCACTGAGGTCGCCATGTGCACGTGCCTCTTTGACTGCTTCCAGCGCATTTTTTCTCACAACCAGCTTCCGATACTCAATCTCTTCTTCCATTTTTTTTATGTCCTGTTCGGTCAACTCGTCATACATGAATCCCAACCTCCATTTTCCATCTCTATCGGTACTGATCCTGTACCATTCTCATTATGATCTGCAGATCTGTCTCTTATAAAAACACCTGTTCTAATGCGATTTTCTCCGGCAGACAGCGTTCGATCACACTCCCTTTCCGGCAGACAGACAGCCAGACATCCCGTTTGACATTCCATGTTTTCAGATAATATTCTCCCACCTGTTCTTCCATCGTGGAAAAAGAATCCAAAGACATTGCGATCCCTGTTCCAACCGCCTTGATATAGGCTTCCTTCCTCGTCCATATTCCGGTAAAAGCCTCATCTGTCCAACATTTTTCCAGATATTTCCTCTCATCTTCTGCAAAAAAACGCTGTGCGATCTTCTGTTTTCCGGTGCGCATCAGCTCCACATCCACACCTATATCCTCTGTGCCAAAAGCTGCTGCCACATACATGCCCGAATGGCTGAGGTTAAACATAAGCGGAAGCCGTTCTCCCTGTCCTGGCCCAAGATATGGCTTCCCATTTTCACCATAAACGAATCTTACCTGCTGCAAAGACCGTGTTTGTCCGGTCTGCTCCAACTCTGCTGCAGCAGACGATCCCACAGGTATTGTCTGCGTGTAACCATACTGCCGCAGACCGTATTCCAATAACAAACCTGCCCCAAAGGCACGAAGCCTGTCATCTTCATTTTTACATTGTTTTATTTTCTGTTGTCTGGCGCAGCACAAAAACTCCCACAACTGTGGTTGATCTGATCTGTCACGCAAGGCACTGATATCTGAATAAAACACACGCAGTTTTTTTTGCTTATCCACTACTTCTGATGCTCCTGCAGAACTTCTTTTTTTCGCCTTGTGGAATCCCAGACATTCTGCACACGTCTGGTCACGATCTCCGGAATAAACGGTTTTACAATGTAATCGCTCGCTCCTAATTCCATCGTCAATACCTGTTGTTCTGTTGTATCATCCGCTGTGATGATCACCACCGGAATATTTAAGATCCTTGGATCATTCTTCCTTTCCTGCATAAAAGTCTGTCCATTCATGCCAGGCATCATCAGATCTAACAGGATCATATCCACTTTATAATTCTGTTCCTCTAAAATACGAAGTGCTTCTTCCCCATCTCCTGCCTGCAGGATACGGTAATCTGTTTCAAAAATACTCTCCAGCGATGCCTGGTTAATCTCCATATCATCCACGACAAGCATGGTTTTCTCGTTTACCTCTTCTTCCATCAGTGCAAGACGGTACTTTGCAAGTTCATTGTCCATCTCCCGCTGGACCGTGATATCGTCAATGCAGCCAAAAATAATATGGCGATCCCCTACCCTGTTAATATACTTCAGGCGGAGCTTGATCCAGATTTCCCTGCCAGACTCGAGAAAACGTTTCACTTCACATTCCGCAGTACTTTGATTCTCCACAACCTGTGCAAAAGTATCCATAAACCTTTCTCTGTCAACATGATCAATGGATCCCTCAATCTCTTTGTGCACACGGTCTGTGTCATGATAACCAAACATGTCAAAATAAGCGTCATTTACACGCACCACTTCAATATTTCCGTCGCTGTACTCATAAATTGCGGCTGCCTGCATCATGTTGGAGAAAATCATTTCCATCTGCATATTCGCCGTCCATATGGCATTCGTGTCGTTGGATGTTCTCCTTGTCTCATCATCTTCAAAGTATGGCTGTTCATACAACAGCTTTTCATATTCTTTTACCGGCATTGGTCTTGCAAAATAAAATCCCTGCACATATTCGCATCCGATGCTGTGCAGAAACGATACCTGCTCTTTGCGCTCCGCACCCTCAGCTACGACCGGCATGTTCAGCCACTTTGCCATGCGGACTACCGATGCCAGAATGTTTTCACTCCTGCCATCATCTCCGGAGCCATCCAGAAACTTCATATCAATTTTCAGGACGTCAACCGCAATATCTTTTAGTACATTCAGCGAGGAATAACCACTTCCAAAATCGTCCATCAAAATAGAAAAACCTTTTTTCTGAAGCTGTTCCATCATCTCTTTGATTGCTTTTGGGTTTCCTGTATATGCACTCTCTGTCAGTTCTAACTGCAGCCATTCCGGTGGAATATTGTATTTTTCTGTCAGTCCACAGATCACATCCACAATTTTTGGATTATAAAGACTTACACGCGAAATATTGACGGAAACCGGAAATATTTTTCTTCCCTCATCTCTCCATCCCGCAAGCAGCTGGCATGTCTTTTCCCAGACATACTGATCCAGCTTCAGGATAAAACCGTTCCGCTCAAATACCGGGATAAATTCTCCCGGCGATATCATCCTGCCATCTGCTGTGATCCATCGCACCAAAACCTCTGCTCCTGCAATGGAATTTCGCTGAAGTTCATATTTGGGCTGCAAATACAGCACAAACTCTTCGTTCTTCAGCGCATTCTTCATATTGTTGATGATGCGCTGCTCCTTGATGATCTCCTCGCTCATCTCTTTTGTGTAAAAGAAATAGTTCTGGATATAATTTCCCTTACAGTTTTTGGATGCAAGATTGGCTTTGTCATACATTTCGTTGATGGAAAGATCACGGTTTTTCACAAGATATATCCCAAAGAAAGGCGTGATATCAAAATCCAGAGGATATTTTTCCATCTGATTCGTGAATTTCTTCACAAAGTCTGTGATCTCTTTCTCATTTTCATAAGAAAAGCATACCGCAAAAATATCTGCCTCAATTCTTCCATAAGTAATATAACGATATTCTTTTTCCACATTCTGCAGATAATCTGCCATATACTTTAATAAATTATCACCCTGATCCATTCCAAAAAAGGAATTGATCAGCTGGAATTTTTCAATATCGATCCTGATGAACACAAAATCTTCCGTACCGAAAATATTCAGCATATTTCTCGTATTATAAAAGAACTTTGATTTGTTCAAAATGCCGGTGAGCACATCATACTCCGCACGGTACTTTAATTCATCATCCACTCTCATCTGACTGCGCTCGATCACATTCTTTACACGAAAACGCACGATCGTCGGATCATAAGGTTTCCCCATAAAATCCCATACTCCGTATTCCAGACACTTGCACTCGATCTCATCATTGATGTCTCTCAGCATCGCGATCACAGGTATATTCTGATATCTTACATCTTTGTGAAAAATTTCTAAGAGTTCCAGTCCGCTCATGTCCGGCATGATCAGGTCAAGAATGATCACAGTTACCGCCTGATACTTCTCCTCTAAAACTGCTAATGCATTCTGTCCATTTTCTGCTTCAAGCACGATATAATTGTCATTTAAAATTTCCCGCAATGCAGTCCTGTTATGTCTTGCATCATCCGCAACTAATATTGTATGTTTTCTTGTCATATGCCCTTGTGCCAGTCCTTCTCCATTTGTAGTGGTTTCAGCCACCTGTCAAATTCTTTTTCTTCCGTACAAACCATATACTTATATGATAACAGACTTATTTTTTCTTTTCAATACAAGAATTTTTATCTGTCGTTTACTTAAAAATCCATGTAAGAGAGATACAGCTCCTCAAAATCATTTTCTTCTGCCAGATTGATGACATCTGCCATGGTCTGGATCTTTTCAAGTTCGTCTTTTGAAATTCTGCCAAGTAAAACCTCTTTTGTCCCTGCAAGAACGGTATTTCCGACCGGGATCGTTTTCATCTCCAGTTCTTTCGGGATCAGGCCAATCCCTGCCGCCTTTTTGATATCTATCTTTGTTCCAAATCCACCTGCAAGATAACAGTTGTCCACTTCGTCAAACGTAATGCCCGCCTTTTTTACTAAAATATCCACTCCTGCACGGATCGCCGCTTTTGCCATCTGAAGTTCCCGGATGTCATTCTGTGTGAATTTTACTTTTTCTGCCAGCTCATATCCGGTGTCAAAATAAAGATCCGAATATGTTCCATGTTCATCGATCATCTGATGCTCCCGGAGTTCATACACCAGATCGATCATACCTGTTCCGCAGATTCCGATCGCCTGCTGTTTCTTATTTTCTCCATCTGTTTCACCGATCACCTGAAATCCGGCTTTTCCTGTCTCCTCCATGAAAACATGGGAGATCACTCCCGGAATGCTCGCCATGCCACAGGAAATATTTCCGCCTTCAAACGCCGGTCCTGCAGACGTGGACGTCACATACATATGACGGCAATTTCCAAGCACCATCTCCCCATTCGTTCCTATATCCAGCAGCAAATGATATCCTTCGGATCTGTGCATATTCATTTTTGCAATGCCAGCCATGATATCAGCCCCTACAAACGCTGAGATCCCAGGCAAAATCACAACTTTTGTATCCAATTCTTTCATTCCAAGAAAATCCGCAGCACTGCCTTCCATCCATGAAAGGTCAACTGGCAGAAAAGGCGCCACACCCAGCGTCTCACATGAAAATCCGCGAAGCAGATGACACATCGTTGTGTTTCCTGCGATCACGATCCTTTGTATCTGTGCCACATGGATTCCCTCTTTTTCTGCAAGTTCACCGACCAGCTTCTGTAAATCCTGCCGGATGCAGCGCTGCATCTCCCATTTTTTCCCATTGTTAGAGGCATCTATCCTTGAAATCACATCTGCACCGTAGGTTCTCTGATGATTGACCGATACTGCGGTCTGACAGTCCGCTTCGGTTTTCAGGTTCACTAACAAGGCTGCCAAAGTCGTGGTGCCGATGTCGATACAGATTCCATAAATTGCATTTTCTGTTTTCTCTGCCGTTCCTTCTGCTGTATTTTTCAGAATTTCTTCTGTTCTCTGATTCTCCCACTGCGAAAGGACTTCTATCGTTTCTTCCAGTTCCGGAATTTCAACTTTGTATTCTTCCGTTGGATATGACTGGCATGCCAGACGATAGCCTTGCTCCAACTGCTTTTCCGATAAAAACTCTCTATCCTGCTTCGTCGGTTCTGTTGCTCCGCTTTTGTACCGCACAATACATTTTCCGCAGATTCCATTGCCATTGCATGGAGCACTGATGTATTCATTTTTTTCCTGTAACATTTCCAGAAGATTTTTCTGTTGTTTTGATCTGTCTATAATCATTTTTTCCTTTACCCTGAAAAATCAACAAATCAGCACAGCTTCCTCGATGGAAACAGTGCTGATTTTTGTATTTTATAGTTTTTCAACTACGACTTTGCAACGTTTTTTACAGAATGCAATTCCGTATGCAAGAAGATCGTTTCGTCCATCCTCACGGAGTTCTGCGTCATATCTGTGATTCTTAATCTGCTCCATAGCTCGTTCACACGCCTTGTCAAGTTCATTCATGGAATGTGCGTATTTCAGTTCTATCACGATTCCAACATCTGGATTCTTAGGCTTAAGCAAAATATCTGCATATCCATCACCAGATTCTCTATTCGATTTAACCGCCCAGCCCGAATAATTTTTTAAAATACCGATCAGAATACCATGATAAAAAATCTCTTTTTCTTCGTTTCTTGCTTTCGTATCTAAAACGCTGATTGTTTCGCCAAGAAACATTGTAAGTTCCCGCTGGATGTCATCTGTCTTTCCTTCAAGAAAACCCCTGTTGATTTTTTCCGTAGATGCGTGGTCATTCGCAACTACCTGGTCAAACCAGTCACGGATTTGTAAAAGAAAGACTTCCCTGACTTCCTTGTTTGGAATGATCAATCTATACATCCCATTTTCTACATCACCATTTTTTGTGAGATATCCGGTTGTAAAAAGAACACTCCACAAATTATCAATGCTGTTATCAATCTCGTCGTAGGTCAGATCCAAACGGATTCTCTTTTCGACTGCCTCTCCCACAATCAATTGTTCGATTTCATCCTTTGTAGTTTTATCTGCCATGTCGATAAATCGTTTTACAAGATCATTTCCACTACTGTTAATC
>OJPO01000983.1_pt1 | contig 12486 bp, 10 predicted proteins | sample 1598541 | NCBI WGS metagenome assembly OJPO01 (sample SAMN03922453, study PRJEB24848) | human gut metagenome | isolation source: stool sample | host: Homo sapiens | place: Germany | collected 2009-11
GCATGATCGAGGAGTTCATGCTGCTGGCCAACCAGTGCGCCGCCCACTTTGCCCGCGTCAAGCAGATCCCCTTCGTCTACCGCGTCCATGAAGAGCCCAACGCCGAGAAGCTGGAGCGTCTGCACGCTCTGCTGCAGGCCTGCGGCATCAACGACCACTTCGCCAAGGACGTTCCCACTCCCAAGGAGCTGAGCGCCATCCTCGAGGGTGTGCGCGGCACCCCCTATGAGCAGATCATCAACACCGGCATGCTCCGCTGCATGTCCAAGGCTCTCTACGAAGAGAAGCCCAAGGGCCACTACGGTCTGGTGCTGAAGGATTACGCCCACTTCACCAGCCCCATCCGCCGTTACCCCGATCTGGCCATCCATCGCATCATGACCGATATGCTCAAGGGTACCGAGAAGGAGACCATGATCCTCCGCTACACCGATTTCGCAGAGCGCGCCTCCAAGCAGTCCAGCGAGCGTGAGGTCATCGCCATGCAGATCGAGCGGAAGGCCGAGGACTGCTACAAGGCCGAGTATGCCCGCCGCCATCTGGGCGAGTGCTACGAGGGTACCATCTCCGGCGTGACCCAGCGCGGCCTCTTCATCGAGCTGGACAACGGCGTGGAGGGCTTTGTGCCTGCCTCCAGCCTGACTCCCTCCGGCACCAGCCTGACCGAGGGTGTCCGCCTGACCGACCCCGCTTCCGGCAAGACCTGGAGCCTCGGCGACAAGATGATGATCACCATCGTCCGCGCCGACGTCAATCTGGGCAAGATCGACTTTGAGGTGGCTCCCGCCGCCAAAGCCTGAGGAGGGGAGAGTATGAGCATCCGTCATGCACTGCCCGCTGACGTGGACACACTGGCCGACATCGAAGCTGCGTCCTACCCGCCCGCTGAGGGTGCGTCCCGGCAGAGCATCGCCGGGCGTGTGGCCGTCTACCCGGACTGTTTCTGGCTGCTGGATGAGGGCGGCGAGGTGAAAGCTTTCGTCAACGGTTTCGTCACCGATATGCCCGACCTCACCGATGAGATGTACGATGACCCCCATCTCCACACGCCGAAGGGTGGGTGGCAGATGATATTCAGCGTCGTCACCGCTCCGGCCCATCGGCACGAGGGCTGCGCCTCCCGTGTTCTGCGTCAGGTCTGCGCCGACGCGAAAGCCGCCGGGCGCAAGGGCATCGTGCTCACCTGCAAAGAACGGCTCATCGGCTTTTATGCGCAGTTCGGCTTCGTGGATGAGGGCGTTTCCGTCTCCACCCACGGCGATGTGGTCTGGCATCAGATGCGGCTGACATTCTGAGTCATCATAAAACTTTTTATCCGTCTCCGGTACGCCGGGGGCGGATTTTTTCTATGCAAACCTGCCTGTTTGCCAAAAATTGCGGCAGTTGGGCGGTTTTGTTTGTTGTAGGGCGGGAAGCAGCGGGGTATACTGATGCCAGAACCAAACAAGCCGGAGCCGAACGTGCTGCCGGTACAGAATAAAATGGAGGTCACGTCTATGTATTATTCCAGCGGCAATTACGAAGCCTTTGCGCGGCCCCGCAAGCCCGAAGGCGTGGATCGCAAATCGGCTTATATCATCGGCAGCGGCCTGGCGGCCCTGACGGCAGCCTGCTATCTGGTGCGGGACGGTCAGATGAAGGGGGAGAGGGTACACGTTTTTGAAAAAGACCCCATCCCCGGCGGTGCCTGCGACGGCTACAAGTACGACGTGGGCTATGTGATGCGGGGCGGCCGTGAGATGGACAACCACTTCGAGGTCATGTGGGATCTGCTCCGCTCCATCCCTTCGCTGGAAACGGAGGGAGCCAGTGTGCTGGACGAGTATTACTGGCTGAACAAGGCCGACCCCAACTACTCCCTCTGCCGCGCTACCGTGAACCGGGGCGAGGACGCCCACACCGACGGCAAGTTCGGCCTGTCGGATAAGGGAGCGATGGAGATCATGAAGCTCTTCTTCACCCCCGACGAGCAGCTTGAGGACAAAAAGATCACCGACTTTTTTGACGATGAGGTGCTCAACTCCAACTTCTGGCTCTACTGGCGCACCATGTTCGCCTTTGAGAACTGGCACAGCGCCCTCGAGATGAAGCTCTACCTCAAGCGGTATATCCACCACATCGGCGGTCTGCCCGACTTCACGGCCCTCCGCTTCACCCGGTATAACCAGTACGAGTCCATCATCCTGCCCATGGTCACCTACCTGAAAGACCATGGCGTCCAGTTCTACTACGACACGAAAGTCGTGGACGTCCAGTTCAGCCTTGAGCCGGGCAAAAAGCAGGCGGCGGGCATCACGGTAGACCATAAGGGCGCGGTGGAGACCATTGATTTGACCGAGGATGACCTGCTCTTTATCACCAACGGCGGCTGCGTGGAGAGCTGCACCGTCGGCGCACAGAACAAGGCCGCAGGCTTCGACCCCACCATCAAGCCGGGCAACGGCTGGGACCTCTGGAAGCGCATCGCCGCGCTGGACGACTCCTTCGGCCACCCGGAAAAGTTCTGCAGCCAGCCGGAGCTGAGCAACTGGGAAAGCGCCACCATCACGACGCTGGATGAGAAGATCCCCCAGTATATCCAGAAGATCTGCAAGCGCGACCCCTTCAGCGGCCGCACCGTCACCGGCGGCATCGTCACAGTGAAGGACTCCAAGTGGCTCATGAGCTGGACCCTGAACCGCCAGCAGCAGTTCCGGGCACAGCCCAAAGACCAGCTCTGTGTCTGGGTGTACGGCCTGTTCAGCGATAAGCCCGGCGATTACGTCAAAAAGCCCATGCGGGACTGCACGGGCCGGGAGATCTGCATGGAGTGGCTCTACCATCTGGGCGTGCCGGTGGAGGACATCGCAGAGCTTGCCGAGCACAGCGCCAACACCGTGCCGGTCATGATGCCCTATATCGACGCCTTCTTCATGCCCCGCGCGAAGGGCGACCGCCCCGACATCGTGCCGAAGGATGCGGTGAATTTTGCCTTTCTCGGTCAGTTCGCCGAGACCGGCCGGGACACCATCTTCACCACCGAATACTCCATGCGCACCGGCATGGAGGCGGTGTACCGGCTGCTGAACATTGACCGCGGTGTGCCGGAGGTCTGGGGCAGCACTTATGACGTCCGGGCGCTGGTGGATGCCTCGGTGAAGCTGCGGGACGGCCGGAAGCTCACGGACATGGAGCTGCCCCTTATGGGCCGCATCGCCCTGAAGGAGGCGCTGAAGAAGATCGAAGGCACCGACCTCGAGAAGTTCCTGCGCCAGTATCACGCTATCTGACAATAACACTCCATTTTTGATCCCTCCATAACCGGAAGACCGGGTCGCTGCAAGCCTGAGGCAGGAAGCAGCGGCCCGGTCTTTTGTGCTGATTTGCGCGAGATTTCATAAAAAGTCGTACTCATAAAGAAAACTATTATGCAGAATGACCATCTTTGTGCTTGCTCTTTCGGCGGTTCTGTGGTAAGCTTAAAACAAAGAATGCGGCACAGCGGAAGAGAGGCTGTGCCGCAAAAACTGGTCTGGAACATAAAGGAGGTCCTTTTCGTGAAACACTTTATTTCTCGCCGCAATTTCCTGAAGGCTGCCGGTGTCACCGCCGCCGCCTCCGCCATGGCTGCTGCCGTTCCTCAGGCTTCGGCCGGTTTCCTGACGGGCAAGGATGCCGCTGTCACCATCCTGTACACCAACGATGTCCACACCTACATCGACAACAAGTCTCCCAAACTGACCTATGCCGCTATCGCTGCCATGAAGCAGGGCTACGTGGATGAGGGCAAGCCCGTCCTGCTGGTGGACGCAGGCGACCATATTCAGGGTACTGCCTACGGCTCCATGGACGACGGCGCTACCATCATCGAGCTGATGAACGAGGCTGGCTACGACATCGCTACTCTGGGCAACCACGAGTTCGACTACGGCATGGCCCGCGCAAAGGCCATCATCAAGGAAGCGGACTTCCCCTATGTCTCCTGCAACTGGGTGGACCTGCGCACCGGCCTGCGCGTCCTGCCCGCTGTCAAGCTGTTCCCCGCAGGCGGCAAGTGGATCGCATTCGTGGGCATCACGACCCCCGAGTCCTTCACGAAGTCCACTCCTGCTTACTTCATGAACGCCAAGCAGACCAAGTACATCTACGACATCCTGGGCGGTGACGACGGCAGGAAGCTGTACGACGCCGTGCAGAAGGCCATCGACAAGGCCAAGACCCTGGGCGCAGACATCATCATCGGTCTGGGTCATCTGGGCGTTGACCCGTCCTCTTCTCCCTGGACCAGTGAGGAAGTCATTGCCAACACCACCGGCTTTGACGCTTTCATCGACGGCCACTCTCACACCGTCATGGAGAACAAGCAGGTCTACGATGCAGCCGGCAAGGCTGTCACCCTGACTCAGACCGGCTCTTATCTGGCAAACGTCGGTAAGATGACCATTGCCGAGGACGGCGCGATCACCACCGAGCTCATCTCCACCGCTGATGTCTCCGACGCCGCTGTGGCCGCTACCGCAGAAGCCTGGATCAACGATGTGGACGCTATGCTGGGCGAGCAGATCGCCACCACGGACATCAAATTCTACATCAACGACCCCGCTACCGGCAAGCGCCGCATCCGTATGGGCGAGACCAACCTCGGCGACTTCGTGGCCGACGGCATCTATACTTACTTCAATGAGGTCGAGCAGCTGGACTGCGACATCGCTATGATGAACGGCGGCGGCATCCGCACCGATGTGGACGCCGGCAAGTGGACCTTCAAGACCTGCAAGCAGGTCAGCCCCTTCGGCAATGTGGCCTGCCTGATGTCTGTTACCGGCAAGCAGATCCAGGATGCTCTGGAGTTCGGCGCCCGCTTCGTCGGCCCGGAGGGCAAGGAGAACGGCGGCTTCCTGCATGTTGCCGGTGCGACCTACGAGATCCACACCGACATCCCCAACACCGTCCTCACCGACGACAAGAATGTCTGGATGGGCAGCGCCACAGGCACGCCCCGCGTCCAGAACGTGCGCATCTACAACAAGAAGACCGGCGCTTACGAGCCGCTGGACCTGAACCGCACCTATGCGCTGGCCGGCATGAACTACACCCTGCGCAATCTGGGCGATGGCTTCGCCATGTTCGACGGCGCAGAGCTCATCAAGGACTATGTCTCTGAGGACTACCTCGTCATGTCCACCTACGCCATGATCTTCGACGCTGCGAACGATGTGCCTGTCCTGAGCAGCGCCAACAGCCCGCTGGCAAGCTATCCGGGCTATCTGCTGAACTACGAGAATCCGTATGGCGCAGGCCGCATTCAGGTCGTTTGAGGGATTTAGCGCGTAACCCTCTCAGTCACCTTCGGTGACAGCTCTCCCGGCAGCGGCCTTGCCCTCTCCGTCATTGCTTCGCAATGCCACCTCTCCCAAAGGGAGAGGCACTGGCGTGCCGGTCAGGCCCACGCAGGACAAGCAAAGTTTGATCTTATCGTAAACAGTAGTGCCCTGCTATAGAGGGCAGCAGCTTCGGAACAATATCCCTTGTCAAGCTGCTGTGAATCTCTGTAGCAGGGCACTATCTTTTACGTTATATTGAGCTTCCAGCGGTCAGGCGAAAGTGGCCCGGTCTGCCAAGGGCTCCCCCTTTGGGGGAGCTGGCGCGAAGCGCCTGAGAGGGCAAGGATGCTACTGAAAAACAAAAACACAGCGATAGCATCGCTCTGACAAAAGCCGGTGCGTATCGCTGTGTGGATGCTCTTGGGAGACGAGCTTGCCCTCTCCGTCACCTTCGGTGACACCTCTCCCAAAGGGAGAGGCTTTTGCTCAAGGCTTAACCCTTCGCAAACAGCCCCTTCAGCGCCAGCGGCGTCACGATAGAGGACACGACGATGAGCAGGATGACGGCGGTGAAGTAAACAGGGTCCACCACACCGACCCCGAGGCCCTTCTGGGCCACGATGAGGGCCACTTCGCCGCGGGTCATCATGCCGACGCCCACCTTGAGGGAGTCGCTCCAGTTGAACCGGCAGAGCTTCGCGGCCAGACCGCAGCCGATAATTTTGGTGAGCAGGGCGACGGCCACGAAGCAGGCACTGAACAGCAGGATGGTGGGTGTCAGGCCGCTGATGTCGGTCTTCAGGCCGATACTGACGAAGAAGACGGGGGAGAACAGCATATAGCCGCTGATGTCCACACGGCGCTCGATGTAGGGCGCATCCTCAAGGGAGCAGAGCACGATGCCTGCGATGTAAGCGCCCGTGATGTCGGCGATGCCGAAATACTGCTCAGCGATGTAGGCCATCGCAAAGCAGAACGCGAGGCTGACGATGGTGATACGCTGGGTGTGGGGGTTGCGATGGTCCAGCCAGAGCATGGCCTTGTGGATGATGAGGCCGATGACGATGGCTGCGATGAAGAAGAGGACGGTGTCCATCAGCACATCGACGAGGCTGGTGTCTGCGCCGCCGCTGGCGCCCAGCACACAGGTGAGCACCACGATGCCGATGACATCATCAATGACGGCTGCGCTGACGATGGTGGTGCCGAGGAAGCTCTTGAGCTTGCCCAGCTCCTGCAGGGTGGCGACGGTGATGGAGACGCTGGTGGCCGTCATGATGGTGCCAATGAAGAGCGCTCGATAAAACTCCGGGCTGCCCAGCGCCGAGAAGCCATAGAACAGGCTGTAGAGCAGGGTGCCGCCCGCCAGAGGCACGGCCACGCCCACGCAGGCGATGAGGGTGGCGATGGGGCCGGCCCGCATCAGCTCCTGAAGGTTGGTGCCGAGGCCGGTGGTGAACATCAGCAGCACGACGCCGATCTCAGCAAAAATGGCGATGGAGTCGCTGGGCTGCACGAGATTCAGCAGACAGGGACCGATGACAAGACCTGCGATGATCTCGCCCACCACCTGCGGCGCCCGGCATTTGCGGGCGAGCAGCGCGAAGAACTTTGCGCTGATGAGGATGAGGGCGAGATTCCGAAAGATGGAATACATATGCGATCCTTCCTTTGACGTTAGCAATCGTCCTGCTCCCCCGTAAGCCCTGCCATGCGCCGCGCACAAAGACAGAAGGGGAGAAGGACATCTTTTATTATAGTCCATCTTTCGGCGAAATGCAAAGGAAAACTGGCTTGAAAATGACTAAGGATGCCATATAAAAGAGATATGACGGATATACTGGAAAAGCATAAAAAGAATGATGAGGGAGATTTTGCTGTCATGCGCTCAAAAATACGAAAAAAATCCTGCGGGAGGGCTTGACAATTTTTGCGGGGCTTGCTATAATAAATTGCTGTCTGAACAGACACGCCGCACAGTCCGCGCGACGCCGCGCTGGCTGTGTACCCTTGGCCTCATATTCTTGAGGCCCTTAAGTCCAAAAGGAGGTGCTACAAAATGGCAAAGTACGAAACCATGCTGATTACCAGCGCTGCTCTCGACGAGGAGGCTTCTTCCGCTCTCATCGGTAAGTTCAAGTCCCTGATCGAGGCTAACGGTACCATCGATTCCATCGATGAGTGGGGCAAGCGCCGTCTGGCCTACCCCATCAACGATGAGGAGGAAGGCGTCTACACCGTGATCAACTTCACTGCTGACCCCAGCTTCCCCGCTGAGCTCGACCGTGTGTACAAGATCACTGAGGGCGTTATGCGCAGCCTGATCGTTGCCCACGAGGAGTAATCTTTTCGTGACGAAAAAGGAGTCCGTATTATGTTGAATGTTGTAGCGATCATGGGCCGTCTCGTGGCGGATCCCGAGCTTCGCACCACCCAGAGCGGCACCAATGTGTGCAGCTTCCGCATTGCGTGTGACCGCAACTTTGCCCGTCAGGGCGAGCAGCGTCAGGCCGATTTCATCGACATCGTCGCATGGCGCCAGCAGGCAGAGTTCGTCTCCAAGTATTTCCAGAAGGGCAGTCTGATCGCCATCGAAGGCAGTCTCCAGACCCGCCAGTATCAGGACAAGAACGGAAACAACCGCACCGCTGTGGAGGTCGTGGCAAACAACGTCAACTTTGCTGGCTCCAAATCGAATGGCAGCAATCAGGGCGGCGGCAGCTATCAGAATGCTGCTCCGTCCTACCAGAACGCAGCTCCTGCCCGTCCGGCTGCTGTGGAGGTAGCTCCCAGCTATTCTGCCGGCAATGCAGATGACTTCGCCGTCATCGACGACAGCGACGACCTGCCGTTCTGATTCCCGAACCGGTGTTTTAACCGTAAAAATCCAACAGGAGGTAATAAGCAATGGCTTTTGAAAGAACCGAAGGCTCTCGTCCCGCACGCCCCATGCGTCGCGGCCGCAAGAAGGTTTGCAGCTTCTGTGTCGATCGCATCGACACCATCGATTACAAGGACGTTCCCCGTCTGCGTAAGTACGTCTCTGAGCGTGCAAAGATCATTCCCCGCCGTGTCACCGGCACCTGCGCTTTCCATCAGCGCGCACTGACCGTGGCTATCAAGCGTGCTCGTCACGTTGCTCTGATGCCCTACGTCAGCGACTAATCTGAGATAATCAACCCAATCAAAATAATCAGCGATCAGCAAAGCGCCCTCACCGATGACAAGGTGAGGGCGCTTTTTTGCCCTCTCAGTCACGCCGTGGGCGTGACAGCTCCCCCAGAGGGGGAGCCCTTGGCAGGCCGGGCCACTTTCGCCTGACTGCTGGAAGTCTGATATTGCACAAAAAATAGTGCCCTGCTACCAAGAGTAACAGCAGCTTGACCGGAAACGCATGTTCCGCAGCTGCTGCCCTCTGTAGCGGGGCACTAGTGTTTCTGATAAATTGGACTTTGTGCGTCCAGACAAAACCTGACCGACACGCCAGAGGCTCTCCCTTCGGGAGAGCTGTCACCGTAGGTGACTGAGAGGGTCACAGCGTCTTGCAGAACTCTTTCAGGTAGGCGCGGAACGCCTCGCCGATCTCGGGGTGCTGCAGGGCCAGCTCCACCTGTGCCTCAGCGACCTTGAGCTTGTTGCCCATGTCGTAGTGCTTGCCGGTGAACTCCACAGCCGTCATGCCGCCGTAGTTGCGGGCATACTCGGCCATGGCGTCGGTCAGCTGGATCTCGCCGCCGGCACCGGGCTTGGTCCTGGCGAGGATGTCGTAGATCTCCGGGGTCAGCAGCACACGGCCCAGAATGGAGTAGTTGCTGAACTCCTGACCCTTCTTGGGCTTCTCGATCATATCGTCCACAAAGAAGTAATTGTCGTGGATGGGGGTGGTCTTGAGGCTGCAATAACGGCTCACGTCGGCCCAAGGCACGGCGGACACACCGGCAGCCGGGCGGCCGAACTCCTCGTAGGCACGGATGAGCTGGGCACAGACCGGGTCCTCGCCCCAGATGACGTCGTCACCGTAGATGACCACGAAGGGGTCGTCGCCGGTGAAGGGCTTGGCCATGCTGACAGCGTGGCCGAGGCCGAGGGTCTGCTGCTGGCGGACGAAGAAGATGTTGGCCAGATTGGAGATGCCGAGGCACTCTTCCAGCATCTTCTCCTTGCCGGGAGCGGCAAGCTTTGCTTCCAGCTCAGGGCTGCGGTCAAAGTGGTCCTGGATGATGTCCTGATTGCGGCTCACGATGATAAGGATGTCGGTGATGCCGGAGCGGACAGCCTCCTCCACCAGATACTGGATGGCGGGTTTGTCCACGAGGGGGAGCATTCCTTTGGGCATCGCCTTGGTGGCGGGCAGCACCCGGGTGCCAAGACCAGCGGCGGGGATGACCGCCTTGGTGATCTTTTTCATGATTCAGACTCCTTTGGTTTATAGTCTCGGCTGAGGGTGCCTCAGCCGGCAAGAGCGGTAAGCAGAGCCTGCAGATCCGGGCCCAGCAGCAGGGTAAAGGCGCTGCCCCCCACCATCAGCAGCAGCATACACAGCAGCACGGCCCCAAGGCTGACGCCTCCCTGGGCGCGGAGCACGGCCTGACGCTGCTGGGCGTCGGGGAACTCGGACTGGATGCGGCGGATGCGGTCGGCGGCGCTTTTGCGGTAGAGCCACTTGCCGTACATACCGCGCACCAGCATCAGCACGAAGCTGAGGACGGAGCAGACCCGGGCAAATACCGTCAGAGCCGAAGCGCTCATGGCGGGGGCGAGGGCGCTGCCGGAGAGCTGCAGCATCTCGATAAAGGTGGGCGCTGCCAGCAGAAGTTCAGCGGCCAGAAAGCCGAAGGCCGGCTTCCACGCCTTGCGGTAGAAGAAGTAGAAGGGACCGAACAGCAGAGCCGAAAAGCTCATGGATACTTTGCTCTTCTGGAGCTGCATCCGGCTGTAAGCGGCGAGGTAAGCGGGAGCGGCGGGGCCGATATAGTCCAGCCAGTCCTGACGGGCGATGCCGTCCATCTTGGCCTCTTTGCCGAAGGCGTCCTCAAAAAACTCCTTCTCCGGGTCGGCGGAAGTGCCGAACTGACGGTACATCTGGGAGTAGTCGAAAGTCTCTTCATCGCTGTCGCGGAAAGAAGGAGGCTCCTGCCCCTCGGGAGGCAACACAGCACCGCAGCAGCGGCAGGTTTCCTCATCCCGCAGGGTGCGCTCGCCGCAGGACGGACAGGTGCGGAGCTGGCTCTCCTCGTAGGGGAACTTCCACTCGTAGCCGGCGGCGTGGGCGGGGCGGTGGATGCACTGGCCCAGCTTCTCGTAGCAGACGCGGTGATAAGGCGCGCCGCAGTCGGGGCAGACCACGATGTCATCCTGAAGTGTGAGGGGCTTGCCGCAGCCTTCACACGGACAGCCATAGTATTTTGGCATAACATCCTCCAATAAATAGGGTAGTTTATCAGTATTATACACTTAAAATGCGGAAAAGAAAAGGCGGAAATCTTCAAATTTCCAGCACAATGGTATTTTTTCCTCTTTACTTTATCATGGATTCTGGGTATACTAATGAAGTATCTGTGTATAAACTGTATCTTTTAGGAGTAAATCTCTCCGTCATTGGCCGAGTCCTCGGGCAGGCTTTCCTTCGTACAACCTCTCTGTCACGCCTACGGCGTGCCACCTCCCCTGGTAGGGGAGGCTTTGGCAGTCCCCGCAAAGTGAACGGTTTCGCCAGAGGCTCCCCTACTAGGGGAGCTGTCGAGCGAATGCGAGACTGAGAGGTTGTACTAAGACGGGCCTGCCCGTGTGCGTGGCTGATGATGAAGAGGCTGCTCCTGTTCTTTGAGACGAGAGGAATAAAACGATGATCACCACTGATGAACTGAAAGTACAGCTGGCTGAATACCACACCGCTGTAAAAGACTTGGAGGAGGCGCTGGCCATCGACGCTTCCCGCAAGCGCGTGCAGGAGCTGGAGCACACCATGTCCCGCCCCGGCTTCTACGACGACGCTGAGCTGAGCAAGAAGGTCTTCGACGAGGTGGGCGACCTGAAGGGCAAGCTGACCCGCTTCGAGAAGCTGCAGGGCCTGTACGATGACGCAGAGACCATGCTGGTCATGCTGGACGAGGAGTACGACCCCGAGATGGTGCCGGAGGCCGAAGAGGCCGTCAACGCCGTGGGCAAGGCTGTGGACGAGCTGCAGCTGATGACCATGCTGAACGGTGAGTACGACCACAGCAACGCCATCCTGACCTTCCACGCAGGCACCGGCGGCACCGAGGCACAGGACTGGGCCGAGATGCTCTACCGTATGTACAACAAGTGGGCGCAGGCTCACGGCATGACCGTCGAGGTCCTGGATTATCAGGACGGCGACGAGGCCGGCATGAAGAGCGCTTCCATGATGGTCAAGGGTGCCAACGCCTACGGCCTGCTCAAGAGCGAGAACGGCGTCCACCGTCTGGTGCGCGTCTCTCCCTTTGACGCCAACGCCCGCCGTCAGACCAGCTTTGCTTCGCTGGAAGTCATGCCCGAGCTGGACAACACCATCCAGGTGGACATCCGCCCCGAGGACATCGAGATGCAGGTCTACCGCTCCTCCGGTGCCGGCGGCCAGCACATCAACAAGACTTCTTCCGCTGTCCGACTCATCCACAAGCCCACCGGCATCGTGGTCAGCTGCCAGACCCAGCGCAGCCAGTTCCAGAACCGCGACTACGCGATGGAAATGCTGAAGGCAAAGCTGTACCAGATCGCCAAGCAGCAGCACATGGATAAGATCGACGACATCAAGGGCGTCCAGAACGAGATCGCATGGGGCCACCAGATCCGCTCCTACGTCTTCATGCCCTACACGATGGTCAAGGACCACCGCACCAACTACGAGACCGGCAACGTGGACGCTGTCATGGACGGCGACCTCGACGGCTTCATCTTCGCTTACCTCAAGGCCGCAAGCCGTGGTGAGCTGCAGGATACCTGAGCCAGAGCACGACCCTGAAAAAATCAGCACCCGCTTTTCTGCCCGATGGGGGAGAGAGGCGGGTGCTTTTTTGTCCGGGAGAAAATTGCCTATGGCCAAATCGCTCATGCTGCTGCACGGAAGGTTTGGCCCAGCGGCCTTTTTGTAGAAAAATGACAAATATTTGCCCGAAAGATTGTTGACAAAATCTATTGAAAAAACGATAGGGGGGGGGGG
>OJPO01000991.1_pt1 | contig 12427 bp, 10 predicted proteins | sample 1598541 | NCBI WGS metagenome assembly OJPO01 (sample SAMN03922453, study PRJEB24848) | human gut metagenome | isolation source: stool sample | host: Homo sapiens | place: Germany | collected 2009-11
TATAAAAAGGGATGTGATTTTGTTGCTGTATCAATACATTTATAGGAGGAAAGCATGAAAATGAAGAAAGCACTACGCAAATTATTGGCTATGTGTATGGCAGTCATGAGCATTTTATTTATAATGCCGAGTACGATATCATATGCAGAGCAGTCATCGCAAACGGAGGACACTATTACATGTAAAATTAAAGAATTTGACATGGGAAATAAGGCATTTCAGATTGAATTGTCTACCAATGCAAGCGGATGTGGAATAGCATATTACCACTATAATTATTATTCTCAGGGATTTATGGATATAGAGGAAGTCTTTGCATCTGCAACAAAGGAATACTCTTCCACAGTTACTTTCACTGTCAATGATGGAGATTTGGTATATGCATGGATTATTGATCAGGACGGAAATACTTTAGCACCTGTCAAAGAGCCTGATTATTTTCAAGATATAGAGGCATCTCGATTCCCAGTACAGAATTATAATCCTGATATTGTCTATACAAATGGGGATGTAATTGAATACAATGCAAATATGAGTGTAGATAAGGGAATTTTAGATTTAACCATTTTGCCGCAAATGACCGGCACATATGTTGCTACATTTTTTAATAACGACTACATGGTCGCCAGAAATTATTATGCATCTGGTGCATATGATCCTTCAGGAGAGAATATGTATGATGGTGCAATCGACTGTATGAATGAATCTGGAACATATGAATGGAGAGTAATAACTCATAAAGATAATTCATATTCTAAAGTACAAACTATAACATATGATTATACCAAGCCGGAAAGTAAAATGCCAGAAATTGATATTACAAAAGTAACATTTGAAAATGGTATCGTATCGTTTCCTACTGTAGAAGGTGCATATGGATATACCTGTTATGTGTATCGTAGTTACGATAATGGTGCCACATTTGATGCAGATATATTTGGAAGTGAAAGAAATTGCAATTCGGATGTTGTGACCTGTGATTATAGTAAATTTTTACAGGAAGGCTATCTCTATAAAGTTGGTATCAGAACTTTGAGTAACGATATCACAACAATAGCAAACAGTGACGAAGTATTCACAGATGTTTATGATCCTTCCAAAGAGGGTGAAGATGTAGACAATAGTTTAAAGGATGTTTTAAATAATGTTCTGAAAGAGGCAGGGGTTGACTCTGTTGAGAAAGCAGATGCAGACACATTAAACACGATCTATAATAATGCATCCGATGCAGATAAAATTACCATTGCCAAAGCATTAAAAGAAGGACTGGATAGCCTGGATACAAACGAGTTAAAAGTGGCATTACAGACCAATAGTGACACTCGTGCCAGCATCGAGGCAATCGAAAAAATGTATACCGAAACAGCAGGAATCACCATTGATAAACCGGATGTATCTGTCGAAGCAGGTGAATTAATTGAAGCAGGTGGTATTTCGGTAACAGGAGCTGGATTGAATGCTGCAGCTGGGGTAACAAATGTTGGTTTAAAGATTACTAAAGAAGATGCAGCAGGCGTTGACTCTACGCTTTACAAAAATTTTGTATCACTTGGAATTACATTAAACGGAGCAGACAACGTAAATAATCTGGCTATTCCGGTACAGATCACTATGCCAATTCCGAAAGGGGTTGATATCAGTAAACTTGTTATTTTACATTTGAATGCAGACAGTACGGTAAATGAGAAACTTACAATTGCAAATGGTGGATACATTTATGACGGTGTAAACCGCACCATTACTTTCACAGTAACTCATTTTAGTACATTCATTTTTGCGGAAGCAGACGATACAAGCACGACACCGGGAAACCCGACAACACCGGAAAATCCGACAACGCAAGCAAATCCGACGACACCGGGAAGCTCTGTGACAAATCCGACAACAACAGCAGAACCAGCACAGAGTCAGGCAACAGAGACGGACAATACAGCTTCTGCAACAGAAGAGACCGTGACATCTTCTCCAAAAACAGGGGATAACGGCAGTATGGCAGTATTATGGGTATTATTTGCCGGCTGCGCGATTACAGCATTCTGTTATGCGAAAAAAAGAGTAAGAAGATAATTATCAAATTTAAGTGATTGAAAAGCCTTTGTGGAAAGAATTTTCTGCAAAGGCTTTTTAAATTTACTTGAAGAAAAGCGGTGGCTTCTATATAATCTAAGAGTGTATTCGAGAAAAATATCTATGTTTATATAGAAGAAAAATCAGAAAGAGGACATACGAATGATACAGTTTACCGGATATGATTTATTGTGGCTATTTTTTATATATTCTTTTGCGGGCTGGGTGTTAGAGACAGCCGCGGCAACATTTATGCATCGGAAATTTTCCAACCGTGGGCTGGTAAATGGCCCGTTATGTATCCTGTACGGTGTGGGAGCTGTTGCAATGTCTGTGGGCTTGCAGGAACTGACCGGGCTATGGCTCTTTTTATTTGCATCCCTGTATGCAGCAGTTACAGAGTTCGTCGCTGGAAAGTTAATTGAGAGGTTTTATCATAAACGCTGGTGGGATTATAGTAAGAGTAAATGGAACTTAGACGGTTACATCTGTCTCCCGGTTTCCCTGATAAAAGGTGCATTGGGTTATGTTGTGGTGAAGTATGCCAACCGGTGGGTATTCCGATTGCTTGCAAAACTGCCACAGCTTTTGGTACATATTGTTCTGCTGGTGCTGATCGGTGTGCTTGTGGTGGATGTACTCGCCTCCTATCTGCTTGTGACAGGAAAGAGCAGACACCCAGAGAAGTGGCTGGAAGCAAATAACAAAATCGATCGTTTCCGCATCAGGCTTGGCAATAAGATTGCAGGATCGATTGAAAAACGAATGACAAAAGCCTACCCGAAGGCAAGCTTTGTGGAAAAGGTCACAAAGGATAAAACCGTTTTTGCAAAGGGCTGTGATTTTTATAAAATCGTGATGTTATTTTTTGTGGGAGCATTCCTGGGAGATATCACGGAGACAATTTTCTGCCGCATCACAGCAGGGGTGTGGATGAGCCGCAGCAGTGTGGTGTGGGGACCATTCAGTATCGTGTGGGGACTTGCGATTGCAATGGTGACGGCAATGTTATATAAATATAAGGACAGAAGTGACGGATTTCTGTTCTGGACAGGCACTTTTTTAGGCGGTGCTTACGAGTATCTGTGCAGTGTATTCACGGAGCTGGTATTTGGAAAAGTATTCTGGGATTACAGCTGGATGCCGTTTAACCTCGGCGGAAGGATTAACCTGTTGTACTGCTTTTTCTGGGGAATCGCAGCCGTTGTGTGGTTTAAGATTCTGTATCCGAAAATTTCAGGATTGATAGAAAAAATTCCTGTTGTGATCGGTAAGACAGTGACATGGATGCTGATCGTATTTATGTGCTGCAATGTTGTGGTGTCCTGCATGGCGTTAATACGCTATGATGAGAGAGGCAGACAGGTGGAAGCGACGCAGAACTGGCAGGTGTACATGGATGAGCATTATGATGACGCAAAGATGGCGCGCATTTACCCGAACGCCAAGACAAAATAAGAGGAAAAACAATGAAATTAATTAAAACAGAGGAAGCGGTCGGTCATGTTTTATGTCATGACATGACGCAGATCATAAAGGGTGTCACGAAAGACGCGAGATTCCGCAAGGGGCATATTGTGACAGAAGAGGATATCCCGGTGTTATTATCCATGGGAAAAGAAAATCTCTATGTGTGGGAGAAGAACGAAAACATGCTTCATGAGGATGAGGCGGCAGAGATCCTGCGTGAGATCTGTCAGGGAGAACATATGCATGCCTCCCAGCCGAAAGAGGGGAAAATCGAGCTGACCTCGGACATTGACGGAATTTTAACAATCAATGTGGAAAAACTCCTGGCAGTCAATTCACTTGGTGAGATGATGATCGCAACGAGACATTCCTACACCCCGGTGAAAAAGGGGGCGAAGCTTGCGGCAACCAGAATTATCCCACTGATCATTGAGAAAGAGAAAATGGAAGCAGCAAAACGGTGTGCGGGCAAAGAGCCGCTTGTCAATGTGCTTCCTTATAAATTAAAGACGGCGGCGCTCATCACGACGGGCGGTGAGGTGGCAAAAGGTCTGATCCGGGATACTTTTTCCGATGTGGTCATTGAGAAACTGAAAGCCTATGGCATTGAGACGGTAGAGCATTGTTATCCGGGGGATGACGAGGCGCTTATCACGGAAAAAATAGCAGAGTACAAAGCAAAAGGTGTGGATATGATCTTATGCACCGGAGGCATGAGCGTTGATCCGGACGACCGCACACCGGGAGCAATTAAGCGTTCGGGAGCGCAGATTGTTACCTACGGTGCACCGGTGCTGCCGGGAGCTATGTTTCTGCTCGGATATTTTGAGGACGGCACGCCGGTCATGGGACTGCCGGGCTGCGTGATGTACGCAAAGAGCACTATTTTCGACATTATGCTGCCGAGGATCGCAGCCGGGATCCCGGTGAAAGCGGAAGATTTTTATGTGCTGGGACATGGTGGCTTATGTCTTGGATGTGCAGAGTGCAGATTCCCGGACTGTTCTTTTGGAAAAGTTTAAGTGGAAGAATTTTTTTGAAAAAGACGGGATGATAGCAGGAAGGAACGGATAAGGCAGGGATAGAAACAATGGAATGGAATCATTTTGATGAGAATGGCAATGCCGTGATGGTGGATGTCTCCGAAAAAGAGATCACAGAGCGCATTGCGGTGGCGAGCGGCAAGATCCGTGTGAATGACGCAGTGATGTCTGCGATCGTCAACCACACGGCAAAAAAAGGCGACGTGCTGACCGTAGCGCGTGTTGCAGGCATTATGGGAACAAAACAGACGTCAAATCTGATCCCAATGTGTCATCCGCTCTGCCTGAATAAATGCACCGTTGATTTTGAGGTAAACGAAGCGGAAAATATCATAAGGGCATTGTGCACGGTCAAAGTTTCCGGAAAAACCGGAGTAGAGATGGAGGCACTGATGGGCGTGAATGTGGCACTTCTCACGATTTACGACATGTGCAAGGCAATGGACCGTGCAATGGAAATTTTTGACGTCCATTTAGAAAAAAAAGACGGTGGAAAATCCGGACTTTTTGAGCGAAGTAAGGAAAGAGAACAATGTTAGATCAATACAGCCGCAATATCGACTATATCCGCATTTCGGTCACAGACCGCTGTAATCTGCGCTGTGTTTATTGTATGCCGCAGACGTGTAAGACGTATCTGGGACAGGAAGAACTTCTGACTTATGACGAGATCGTAAAACTTGCGGGAATTTACCGGAGTCTCGGGATCAAAAATGTAAAGCTGACCGGGGGTGAGCCTCTGGTGAGGGAACATGTCGATGAACTTATTTTCAGGCTGAAAGAAGAATGTGGCATGGAAAAAGTGACACTGACGACGAACGGGATCTTTTTGGAACAACAGCTGGATGGTCTTGTAAAAGCGGGACTTGATGGTGTAAATATCAGTCTGGATACATTAAACCCGGAACATTACAATTCCCTCACAGGAGGATGTCATATGGACAGGAATCCCTCTGATGGCAATCTGGAAGCTGTGTTACGGGGAATGCGAAAGGCGCAGCAGGCGGGAATCTCTGTAAAATTGAACTGTGTGCTGATGCACCAGACCAGAGAGGAACTGCTTGCACTGGCAGAACTTGCAAAAGGCAGCATAAATGTCCGTTTCATCGAACTGATGCCGATCGGTCAGGGAAAAGAAAAACATACATTAAAAGAAGCAGAGGTAAAGCAGATACTCTGTGAGACTTATGGGACGATTAGACCGTGCGTGGAAAAACTTGGAAGCGGACCGGCACATTATAGGAAAATTGATGGATTTGAAGGAAAAATTGGATTTATCAGTGCAATTTCCCATAAATTCTGCAGTGGATGTAATCGTGTCCGCATGACAGCGGACGGTTTTTTAAAACCATGTCTGCAATATGAGACAGGAATGGATCTGCGTACGCTGTTAAGAGACGGCGTTTCGGATGCAGAGTTAAAAGCGCAGATTGAAATGACTATCACACAAAAACCGAAGTGCCATCATTTTGGGGAAATGAATGAAACGGAGCAGACAGAACACAGAGGAATGTCTGAAATTGGAGGATAGTATAGAAAATTTCGTGCACAGACGAAGTTCGTTTTACAGATGTTATACAGAAACACAATCTTTGCAGGTTGTGGGAAAGGCTGGTTTTTTTAATGGGAAAAGTAAGGGCTGTGTGCATCAGTGAAAAGCGTGGCACACAGAAGAAAAATATAGAATCCGCAGTATTTGTGGAAAACTGGGGCATTGAGGGAGATGCCCATGCAGGAAACTGGCACAGGCAGATTTCCTTATTATCAGAGGAAACGATCGCCGCATTTAAGGCGCGTGGTGCAGAGGTTACAGATGGGGCTTTCGGAGAAAATCTCGTCGTGAGCGGCTATGATTTTACAAAGTTCCCGATTGGGACAAGGTTTACGTGCAAGGATGTGGTGCTGGAATTAACGCAGATAGGAAAAGAATGTCATCACGGCTGTGAAATTTTTCAGAAAATGGGAGAGTGCATCATGCCGACGAACGGCGTGTTTGCGAAAGTGCTTCACGGCGGAAAGATCAGTGTCGGGGATGAATTTCATGTGCAGTACCGAGCGGCAGTCATCACGTTAAGCGATACCGCTTCTAAGGGAGAGCGGGAGGATGCGAGCGGAGCGGCGGTCGAAGAAATTGTGGGAAAAGAGGGCTATGAGGTAGTTTTAAAAAAAATCATCCCGGATGATGGAGACACGCTGACAGCACTGTTGTGTGAACTTTCGGATGAAGATAAAGCGGATCTGATTTTAACGACAGGCGGAACAGGTTTTTCCAAAAGAGACAATACGCCGGAGGCAACCATGCGTGCAGTTGAACGCGAAACACCGGGAATCTCAGAAGCCATGCGCTATTATTCCCTGCAGATCACGCCGAGGGCGATGCTCTCCAGAGGCGTGTCGGGAATCCGGAAAGAGGCATTGATCGTCAACCTCCCGGGAAGCCCGAAGGCGGTAAGAGAGTGTCTGGAATATGCGATCGGTGCACTGACGCATGGAATTGATATTTTAAAGGGAAATACCGGAAATTGTGCGGGAAAATAAAAGAATCATAAATTTGCAAATAATTTGCAGTTTTATATAAAAACAATCAGAAGAAAGATGTGGAAAAATGATGAAAAAGTTGACAGCAGTTCTATTACTGACAGCTATGACCGCAGGACTTGCAGCCTGTGGCAGCAATAAAGGAGCAGATACAAACACAGATGCTCCGGCACAGAATGAAAGCACAGAGGAAACTGTGACAACAGAAGCATCTGATGCAGCACAGAATGCAGACATTCAGGGAACGATCACACTGGCGGCAGCCGCAAGTCTGGAAAAATCTTTTACAGAGCATCTGATCCCAATGTTTGAGGAACAGTACCCGGAAGTATCCATTGAAGGGACTTATGACAGCTCCGGAAAATTACAGTCACAGATCGAGGCTGGCGCAGATGTGGACATCTTCTTTTCCGCAGCGTTAAAACAGATGGAGGCATTGCAGGAGGAGGGCTATATCGCAGAGGATGCATCTGTGGATCTTCTGGAAAATAAAATCGTTCTGATCGTTCCGGCAGGAAAAGAGAGCGGTTATACTTCTTTTGAGGACATCGTGAATGCAGATATGATCGCAATCGGTGATCCGGAGAGTGTTCCGGCAGGACAGTACGGCAAAGAGGCATTGGAAAATCTGGATCTCTGGAGCAGTGTGGAAGGTAAATTAAGTCTTGGAACTAACGTGACAGAGGTATTAAACTGGGTGGCTGAGGGAAGTGCAGACGCCGGGATCGTTTACGCAACAGATGCAGCTTCCATGACTGACAAGGTTTCGGTTGTGGCAGAAGCACCGGAGGGAAGTGTTTCCAAAGTCATTTATCCGGTGGCAGAGTTAAAAGAAACAAAGAACAAAGACGCAGCAGATGCATTCATGGAGTTTTTACAGTCCGGTGAAGCGCTAGACGTATTCAAGGCGGCAGGATTTTCTGTCAACGCACAGGAATAAGACAGGATAGTAATTCAGGAGGCATAAAAATGGATCTTTCACCGGTATGGATCTCGTTAAAAACATCGGTCGTATCGATCATCATCACATTTTTTCTGGGGCTTTGGGCAGCACGGGGCGTTGTGTCCGTCCGTTCCCCAAAAGCAAAAGCATGGCTGGATGGATTGCTGACACTGCCGCTCGTACTGCCTCCGACCGTAGCAGGATTTTTCTTGCTTTATTTGTTTGGAGCAAAAAGACCGGCCGGTATCTTTTTAGAAAAAGTATTTCATTATAAAATCGTGTTCAGCTGGCAGGCAACCGTTCTGGCGGCTGTCGTGATCTCGTTTCCACTGATGTACCGCTCGGCGAGAGGCGCGATCGAGCAGGTCGATGCAAATCTGATCTATGCGGGCAGGACGCTTGGCATGAGTGAGCGCACCATTTTCTGGAAAATTATCCTGCCGCAGGCAAGACCGGGAATCCTCTCCGGCGGCGTGCTCGCATTCACAAGAGGACTCGGTGAATTCGGAGCGACTGCGATGATCGCCGGGAATATTGCAGGAAAAACAAGGACACTGCCACTTGCCATTTATTCTGAGGTGGCGGCCGGGGATATGGATACCGCAGGAAAATATGTGCTGATCATTGTTGCTTTTTCCCTGCTCATCGTGGCAGGAATGAATCTGCGTGGAGAGAAAAAAGATGAGTTTACAGGTGGAGATCGAAAAAAAATTAAATGACAAAGTGCTGTCTGTTTCTTTTGATACTGAAGGAAAACAGGGGATTACCGGAATCCTCGGTGCGTCCGGCTGTGGCAAAAGCATGACATTAAAATGCATTGCCGGCATTGAGACACCGGATCGTGGGAAAATTGTTTTGAATGGCAGAGTATTGTTTGATTCCGGCAAAAAAATCAATCTGCGCGTGCAGGACAGACACGTCGGCTATTTATTCCAGAATTATGCACTGTTTCCGAACATGACGGTAGAGGAGAATATTGCGGCTGGTTTTAAATATCGTCCCGGTCAGAAAATGACTGCGGAGGAGATAAAAAAACAGACGGCAGATTATATGGAACTGCTGCATGTGACAGAGTTAAAATCCTCTTATCCGGGGAAATTATCCGGCGGGCAGCAGCAGCGTGTGGCGCTGGCAAGAATCCTTGCGTCAGACCCGGAGGTTTTGATGCTGGATGAGCCTTTCTCTGCGCTTGACGCATTTTTGAAAGAAAAACTGCAGTTGGAGCTGTTGGAACTTTTGTCCGGTTATGACAAAGACATTCTGATGGTGACGCACAGCCGCGATGAGATCTACCGCTTCTGTGAACATATGCTGATCGTGGAGAATGGCAGACAGGCGGGATTTGGCGCCACAAAAGAAATTTTTAAAAATCCCGGCACACCGGCGGCTGCGAAGCTGACAGGCTGCAAAAATATTGAAAAAATCGAGAGAGTGGACGACCATACGATGGTTCTGCCAAACTGGAATACAACGGTCTGCGTGAAGGGCATGATCCCGGAAAATACGACACATATCGGCATCCGCGCACATTATTTAAGACTGCCGGAGAACGGACAGCGTGAAAATCTGGTGGAGTGCCAAAACGGAAGGATCCTCGATGATCCTTTTGAGCTGGTGGTTGTTTTCGAACATGATGTCTGGTGGAAAATCCCAAAAGAAAGCTGGCAGAAAGAATATCAGGAAAAAATGCCGCAGTACCTCGTCATTCCGGAGGAGAGTATTCTTTATCTGCACGGATAAAACTTGCAAACTGTAAAGTTATTTTTTATAATAAAAATAACATGTGCTTAGGAAGTGTAAATGGAACGGAGGAAGAACAAATGCCGGAAAATACGCAGAGAGTGAGCGTTGGTGGATTTTCTTTTGAAAATAAGGATGAAGCAGAACAGGCGAAAAAGGAAATCGAGGGGATCAGATATATCAAGACCAAGACCAATATGAGTGATCCGGAGGTCATATTGCAGGTTTATAACAAAATGATCGGACAGAAACTGTTTGAAACAGCAGTCGGATACAGTTATTTAAAGGATCTGCAGGAATACCTGACGACAATTCCTTTTATCAAAAATGAAGATATCCTGCCGATTCCGGTCACACATCCGAGACTTGAGGAAAGCTTAAAAAAGCAGAAGCGTGAGATCGCACAGAAGGAACGTGTGCGGGCGGTCAGGGCGAGACAGCGTGAAAAAAATCTTGCAAAGATCGACAGGAAAGCATTAGAGACAGAGTCCTCCGGAAAATTGAAGATTTCCCTGTGTGTGAATGCAATCCTTGTGGTGTGCGTTGTGGCAATGTTTGCCATGGCGCTGACGAGCGACAGTCCGACGATCATGAACTATCAGTCGAAACTTTTAAACCGCTATGCATCCTGGGAGCAGGAACTGACGGAGCGGGAAAAGGCAGTGAGCGAAAAAGAACAGGAACTTGGGATCCAGGTGGATACAGAACAGACAGATTTCACAGATTAGCCATAAAATCGTGATATTTTTAACAGAGAACAGACGTAACCGGAGGACGATATGGAGAGATTAAAGATTCTTGTAGTAGATGATGAGAGCAGGATGCGTAAACTGGTCCGCGACTTTTTAGTGCGGGAAGATTATGAAGTGTTAGAAGCCGGAGACGGTGAGGAGGCACTGGATATTTTTTATAAAGAAAAGAATATCGCACTGATTATTTTAGACGTCATGATGCCAAAAATCAACGGATGGGATGTCTGCCGTGAAGTGCGTGAAACATCCAAAGTTCCGATCATTATGCTGACTGCAAAAAGCGATGAGAGCGATGAACTGACCGGATTTGAACTTGGAGTGGACGAATACATTTCCAAACCATTTTCACCGAAAATCCTTGTGGCAAGAGTAAATGCACTGCTTCGCAGAAGCGGACTGACTGCCGGAAATGATGAAAAATTTGTTGAGGCGGGCGGTATTAAACTGGATAAGACGGCGCATCTTGTGACCGTGGATGGCAGACCGATCGAATTAAGTATTAAAGAATTTGAACTGCTGGACTATTTTATGGAGAATCAGGGAATTGCACTATCCCGTGAAAAGATATTGAACAACGTGTGGAATTATGATTACTTTGGAGATGCAAGGACAATTGACACACATGTCAAAAAACTCCGTGCCAAAATCGGGGAAAAAGGGGAGTATATCAAGACAATCTGGGGTGTTGGCTACAAGTTTATAGTGGAGTAGGACATTGCCGATTATTTGCAAAACTGATTGACATTACAGGATGGTTGTCATAATATGAAAAGAGATAAAAAAGGGTCACTGACCCGCGAACTTGCAGTGATATTAGTCGGACTTGTAGCAGGGACGATTATGTTATGCTGGTTTATCAATACTTCCTTTTTGGAAAAATATTATATGTTGAATAAGCAGGATTCGCTGATCGACGGATATGATGTGATCAACGGTGCCAGTGAGACAGGTGAACTGAATTCCAGTGAGTTTGATGTCACTTTTGACAATCTGTGTGCCAATGGTAATATTGCAGTTATGATCATCAGTTCCAACCGTGCGATCGTGAGGTCGTCGGTGAATGACAATCAGGTCATTCTGATGGAATTTATGAATATTTTGTTTGGTGATGACAGAAACCAGACCGAGATCTTACAGAGATCAGACAATTACGTCATACAGAAACAGACAGATACAAGGTTATCATCTGAGTACATGGTTCTTTATGGAACACTTTCCAATGGAAATCTGATCCTGATGCGTACCGCAGTGGAGAGTATCCGTGAGAGTGCAAAAATTTCAAATCAGTTTCTGGTTTACGTGGGCGTTCTGGCAATTGCGATCAGTGCGATTGTCACAGTGTTTGTGTCTAAGAGGATAACAACACCGATCTCAGAACTCACGGACATATCAAAAAGAATGACAGAACTTGATTTTGATGCCAAGTATGTTTCCAAAGGACACAGAAAAAATGAGATAGATGAACTCGGTGAACATTTTAACCGGTTGTCATGTGCGCTTGAAAGCACGATCTCAGAACTTAAGAGTGCAAATAACGAATTAAAACAGGATATTGAGAAAAAAACAGAAATCGATGAGATGCGCAAGGAGTTTCTATCCAATGTATCTCATGAGCTGAAGACACCGCTGGCGTTGATCCAGGGTTATGCAGAGGGATTGCAGGAGTGTATCAATGATGATGCACAGAGCCGTGATTTCTACTGTGAAGTGATCATGGACGAGGCGGATAAAATGAATCAGATGGTCAAAAAACTTCTGACTTTAAACCAGTTAGAGTTTGGAAATGAAGTTGTTCCTATGGAGCGCTTTAATCTGACAGAACTGATTCATGGAATTATTAATTCATCTTCTATTTTATTAGAGCAGAATGATAT
>OJPO01001051.1_pt1 | contig 11730 bp, 8 predicted proteins | sample 1598541 | NCBI WGS metagenome assembly OJPO01 (sample SAMN03922453, study PRJEB24848) | human gut metagenome | isolation source: stool sample | host: Homo sapiens | place: Germany | collected 2009-11
ATATCGAAAGGTTATGAAATATGGATAAATCCATGCTCATAATAATTCTTTCTCCGTCATCTGGAAAAAGACTGTATCTTTATTCTTATACTCTTCGGATGTGCTGATGTGTAAACAGGTGATCCTGACAATACTCATAATTGCCCTCGCACTTCGAACAGAAACGGAACTGTAAATTTGGATCATCCAGCTCTGTCCGTCCGCAGACCGCACATTTGTGTTTTGCAATACCGGAACCAGGTCGCGGCTCTCTCATCTGCGCCCTGAACTGCTGCCTGCGATGCACCTCATGTGGGGTATACCGGCTCAGATTCCTCGTGGACAGGAAGAAAATGAGGTAATTTAACAGTGACATCACAATGCATAACAGCATAATCCCTGCATACCATAATGCAGTGGATACAGACTGTGTATATGCATAAATCGCATGATAGGTATCCCACACGCTGAATACCATGATAACAACATATACGGCTGCCATCCATTTCATTTTTATCGGAATGATAAAGTACAGTAACACCTGCATATCCGGATATAAGGTCGCAAATGCAAGGAATATAGACATATTGATATAGGAAGTACTGATCATCTGTCCCATCATTGTGCTTGCAGTGTGGGCAAAACTGCCACCCATAAACAGATAGATCAGACCATACGCCAAAAGGCTTCCCACTTCAGTCAGCAGGATTCCGCCGATGATATAGGCATTAAAACGGAAAGTTCCCCACGCGCGCTCCAACGCAGTTCCAAGCTGATAATAAAACATCATCATGATCAACAGAAAAATGATATTGCTGTCTGTCGGCATTAAAATCCATGTGATAAGTCTCCAGATCTGTCCGTGTAAAATGTAATAAGGCTGGAAATTCAAGAATCCCAATATATTCGGTGCCACCATGTTCAATACAAATCCAACGGAATATGCTCCGATCAGATACACGATCAGATTCGGTACCGCATATCTTCCAAATTTACGCTCCAGTTTATTTAACCAGTTCATATTGCTGCTCCTTTTTTTCAAATACTCTTTGGACTGTCTTCTTTTTCAAACAATCTAGCTAAAGTATATCTATGCAGGAAACCTTTGTCAATCGGCGCTAAATTTCTTCATAAAAAGTTTAGATTTTTCAGATTATTTTGTCATTGTTTTTTGTTTTTTCCTGTCGTATAATGTACATTGCTTGGTTTTTGAGCACATATATATAATAGGAAGAAATAGTGAACATAGACTATTGATAGATCTGATTTACAAGAGATAATTTGGAGGAAAGATATGAGTAACAATACACTTCATAAACTTGGTATTGATATTGGTTCCACGACAGTCAAAGTAGCTGTGCTGGATGAGAATGACAACCTGTTATTCTCCGATTACGAGAGACATTTCGCCAATATCCGTGAAACTCTCTCCCTGCTGGTGGAAAAAGCTTATAAACAGCTTGGGGATATGCAGATTGCCCCGATGATCACCGGTTCCGGTGGTCTTACCCTTGCAAAACATTTAGACGTGCCGTTTGTCCAGGAGGTCATCTCCGTATCCACTGCTTTACAGCACTATGCACCACAGACCGATGTTGCCATCGAGCTTGGCGGTGAGGATGCAAAGATCATTTATTTCGAGGGCGGCAATGTGGAACAGCGTATGAACGGTATCTGTGCCGGTGGTACAGGTTCTTTTATCGACCAGATGGCATCCCTCATCCAGACAGATGCGACCGGGCTGAACGAATACGCAAAGAATTATAAGGCAATTTATCCGATCGCCGCCAGATGCGGTGTATTTGCCAAAACAGATATCCAGCCTCTGATCAATGAGGGGGCTACCAGGGAAGACTTATCCGCTTCTATTTTCCAGGCAGTTGTCAACCAGACGATCAGCGGTCTTGCCTGCGGAAAACCAATCCGTGGACACGTTGCTTTCTTAGGCGGTCCTCTGCACTTTTTATCCGAGTTAAAGGCTGCGTTCATCCGTACCTTAAACTTAGATGAGGAGCACGCGATCACCCCTGAGAATTCCCATCTTTTTGCAGCGATCGGTTCTGCACTGAACTATAAAGAGGACAAAGTAACTACTTTGGCAGAATTACATACAAAACTTCAGTCCGATATCCATATGGAATTCGAAGTTGCAAGACTTGATCCTTTATTCAAAGATCAGGCAGAATACGATGCTTTCCGCACACGCCACGACGGACATCATGTAAAGTCCGCAGATCTGGCTTCTTACGAAGGAAACTGCTACCTCGGTATCGATGCAGGTTCCACCACAACGAAAGTTGCCCTGATCGGTGAGGATGGTTCTCTGCTGTACTCCTTCTACAGCAATAACAACGGAAGCCCGCTCTCTACTGCGATCCGTGCGATCAAGGATATTTATTCCAAACTGCCGGAAAAGGCACACATTGTACACTCCTGCTCCACCGGATATGGTGAGGCGTTACAGAAGGCTGCTCTGAAATTAGATGACGGCGAAGTAGAAACTGTCGCACATTTTTATGCCGCAGCATTCTTTGATCCGGAAGTTGACTGTATCCTCGACATTGGTGGTCAGGATATGAAATGCATTAAGATCAAAAACCAGACCGTTGACAGTGTCCAGTTAAATGAAGCCTGTTCTTCCGGTTGTGGTTCTTTCATTGAGACATTCGCAAAATCACTAAATTTCTCTGTACAGGACTTTGCCAGAGAAGCCCTTTTTGCGAAAAACCCGATCGATCTTGGAACCCGCTGTACAGTATTCATGAACTCGAAAGTAAAACAGGCGCAGAAAGAGGGCGCATCCGTCGCTGATATTTCTGCCGGTCTTGCCTACTCAGTCATCAAGAATGCTCTATATAAGGTAATCAAGCTTTCCGATGCAAAAGATCTTGGTCAGAACATTGTGGTACAGGGTGGAACGTTCTACAACGATGCCGTTTTACGAAGTTTTGAAAAAATTGCCGGTGTCCAGTGTATCCGTCCGGATATTGCCGGTATCATGGGAGCTTTCGGCGCTGCCCTGATCGCAAGGGAACGCCATGAGGAAGGTTATCAGACCTCCATGCTCTCCATCGACGAGATCAATGCACTGACTTTTGACACGAAGCTTGCAAGATGTCAGGGATGTACGAACCACTGTCTCTTAACCATCAACCGCTTCTCCGGCAACCGTCAGTATATTACCGGCAACCGCTGTGAGCGTGGTCTTGGAAAAGAGAAGAACAAAGACAACATTCCAAACCTTTTTGAATATAAGAACAAACGTATTTTTGACTATGAACCATTAAGTGCAGAGGAAGCAGCCCGCGGTACCGTCGGCATCCCACGTGTATTAAATATGTATGAGAACTACCCATTCTGGGCAGTCTTTTTCAAAAAACTAGGTTTCTCCGTGGTACTCTCTCCGTCCTCCACACGTAAGATTTACGAGCTTGGTATCGATTCGATCCCATCCGAATCCGAATGTTACCCTGCAAAACTTGCACACGGACATGTGACCTGGCTGATCCATCAGAATGTGGATTTCATTTTCTACCCGTGTATCCCATACGAGAGAAATGAGTTCCCGGATTCCAACAACCACTACAACTGCCCGATCGTTACTTCTTACGCAGAGAATATTAAAAACAATGTGGATGAGATCACTTCCGGTCAGGTGAAGTTCTTAAATCCATTTATGGCATTCACAAATGAGGACACCTTATCCTCCCAGCTCATCAAGGTATTTGGTTCTTCTGAATTCGGCATTTCCGAAGCGGAGATCCGCGATGCAGTTTCCGAAGGCTGGAAGGAATTAGCTGTTGTCCGCATGGAAATGCAGAAAAAAGGTGAGGAAGTATTAAAATATATGGAAGAGACCGGAAAACGCGGTATCGTTCTCGCCGGACGTCCATACCACGTTGACCCGGAGATCAACCACGGTATTCCGGAGCTTATCACTTCCTATGGAATCGCCGTTTTAACAGAAGACTCTGTCTCCCATCTGCATCAGCCGGAGCGTCCGTTGATCGTTATGGATCAGTGGATGTACCACTCCCGCCTGTATGCGGCTGCAAACTTTGTAAAGACAAGAGATGACTTAGACCTGATCCAGTTGAACTCCTTCGGATGTGGTCTTGACGCCGTTACCACCGATCAGGTCAACGATATTCTGACCAGATCAGGCAAAATCTACACCTGTCTGAAGATCGATGAGGTCAACAACTTAGGTGCTGCCAGAATCCGTATCCGTTCACTGATCGCTGCGATCCGCGTCCGCGAGAAAAAGCAGGCCAAAAGAACGATCGTGCCTGCAAGTTATGAGCGTGTGGTATTTACGAAGGAGATGCGTGAAAACTACACGATTCTCTGCCCGCAGATGTCACCGATCCATTTTGAATTATTAGAGCCGGCTTTCAATGCTGCCGGATACAATCTGGTCGTACCAGATGTTCCTGCAAGGGAATGTGTCGATGTCGGATTAAAATTCGTCAATAACGATGCCTGTTATCCGTCCCTGATCGTTGTCGGCCAGTTGATGGCTGCCGTAAAATCCGGCAAATACGATATGAATAAGACTGCGATTTTAATCTCCCAGACCGGTGGCGGATGCCGTGCAAGTAACTACATCGGATTCATCCGCCGTGCTCTGGAAAAGGCTGGCTACCCGAATGTTCCGGTTATCTCCATCAACTTGAGCGGTTTAGAGAGCAACCCGGGATTCACTTTCACTCCAAAGCTTATCCAGCACGGACTTTACGCTCTGGAATTTGGTGATATTTTCCTTCGCTGTTTATACGCCACAAGACCTTATGAAGCAGTTCCCGGTTCTGCCAACGAACTCCATGAAAAATGGAAAAAGAAGATCATTGCATTTATTACACAGGATAAGATTTTATCCCATAAAAAATACAAGCAGATGTGCCGTGAGATCATCCGTGACTTTGACAATCTCCCACGTCTTGATATTAAAAAGCCGCGTGTCGGCATAGTCGGTGAGATTTTGGTGAAATTCCATCCGGCTGCCAACAACTATCTTGCAGACCTGTTAGAATCCGAAGGTGCGGAAGCTGTTGTTCCTGACCTTACCGACTTCCTGCTCTACTGCTTCTACAACACAGGCTTTAAGGCAGATAACCTCGGTTTCAGCCAGAAATCCAAACGTATCGGACGCCTTGGCATCAGGTTCTTTGAGTGGCTGCGCTCTGCTGCGGTTGATGAATTTAAGAAGAGTAAACATTTTACTCCACCTGCACACATTGAGGATCTTGCAAAATATGCAAGGGATATCGTATCCGAAGGTAACCAGACCGGTGAAGGATGGTTCTTAACCGGAGAAATGTTGGAACTGATCCATACCGGCACTCCGAACATTGTCTGCACACAGCCATTTGCCTGCCTGCCGAACCATGTTGTAGGAAAAGGTGTTATCAAGGAATTGCGGCACCGCTATCCGGATTCCAACATTGTTGCGATCGACTACGATCCGGGTGCAAGTGAAGTAAACCAGTTGAACCGTATTAAACTCATGCTCTCAACTGCAAATAAGAACCTGAAAAAAGATACTTTGAATTAATACGAAAAAACTCGAAATTTAATTTATTTTATGCTATAATCATAAATAGCTTTATTAGTTATTGGTTACGTGTACATTGTGAAAAGACATGCGTGCGTATGTCAATCGGGGAAAATGAATGAAAAACGATAAAACTGACAATCATGAACAGCTTTTCTGGGAAGAGATCGACCGGCTTTTTCCAGATATGATAAAAGCGATCGCCTCTCTTTCCAAAAAATCATATCTTTCCATCACAAACCTTCGGACCGGAATCACCTGGTGGTCCGAACGGGCGATGGATTATTTTGGCATGAAAGAAAATTATACGATCCGCGGCATGGAAAAGGCAAACCGGAAGATCCATCCTGATGATGTTGCCACTTTCAAACGTGGTTTTAAAGAACGGGTTGACGGTAAAAATCTGGATACCGCATGGGAATACCGGATTCAGGATGGCGATTCCTACAACCGTTTCAACGCCATGGCGCGTGTACTTTATGATGAACAAAAGCAGCCTTTTATCATCATTATCCGCTATGATAATTATGGAATTTCTGATGAAGTGGACTCTGTCACAGGTCTCTATACGGAACCGGCACTGAACCGCCATATCACACAATTACTAGATAACACACGTCTTTCCGCACTCTTAAAGATCGGGCTGGATCAGTTCAGTCATATCAATGTCATGTATGGAGCAGCTTTTGCAGATAATATCCTGAACAAAGTGGCACAAAGCCTTTTACACATGGTACGCAATATCGGTTATGCCTACCGCCTGTCCGGTGCGAAATTTGTGCTTGTTTTCGACAAAGTATCCAAAACAGAGCTCCATAGCATTTTCGCTTTCATCGAGGATACACTGGCAAACACCATTGCAGTGAACGGAAAACGGATTCCGATCAAGATCTCTGCAGGAGCCATTTTCTTAGAACCCTATATGAAAGAAACGAATGCTGTCCGCAGCCGTCTGACCTATGCGCAGAATCATTCACGCTATGAACATCATAGCGATCTCGTCATTTTTAACGATGAGATCTGTGGCAACAACGAAAAACAGTTTGAGCTGATCGGTCTGATCCACCAGTGTGCGACCAGCCATTTTGAGGGATTCCGCCTGTTCTACCAGCCGATAGCAGACACAAAGACCGGAAAGATCCGTGGCATGGAAGCACTGATACGATGGGAATTAGAGCCCTACGGTCTCATCTCTCCCGGAATATTTATGGAGTGGTTAGAGGAAGATCCATGTATCTTTGACCTTGGCAACTGGATCTTACGCACCGCATTAAAGGATATCGGCAGGATCCGTGATAAGATCCCACACTTTTTCGTAAACGTCAACATCTCTGCCGCTCAATTGTCGCGAAAAGAATTTCGTGACTCTGTCATGACGATTTTAAAAGAAACCGGAGCCAGACCGGAGGAATTGTGTCTGGAACTGACTGAGCGCTGCCGGGATCTCGATGTGACTTTTCTGAAAAATGAAGTCAATTTCTTTCACTCAAAGGGGATTAAAATTGCACTGGATGATTTTGGAACCGGTAACAGCTCCCTAAGCCTTGCATTGGAATTACCTGTTGATGAGCTGAAAGTCGATATGAGTTTTATCAAAGATATTGAACAAAAGCCACAGAATCAGGCTATGGTACAGTCGATCGTTGATTACGCAAACCGTACCAATACCGAAACCTGTATCGAGGGAATTGAAAATCAGGAGGTAAGCGACTACATTCATCAATTTGGTGCGACCTGGTATCAGGGTTATTTTTATTCCAAACCTGTTCCGATTGACCAGTTTGAAACATTGCTGGATGTGCCTCACTGAAAAATCTCTTTTTTGCATATGATCCATGAGATCACTGCTGAAACAAATTCCGTGATCCAGAACGCGTGCCATACACCAGCCGCCTGAAAAAGGCGGCTTAAAATAAATGCCAGCGGCAAAATCACCACGATATAACGCAGTAATGAAATGACTAACGATTCCTTCCCTTTTCCAAGCCCCTCCAAAGCGCCGGATACCGTGACGGAAACCGATGACACGATAAAACCTATACTGATGAGCCTGAGTGCCTCCCTGCCTAGCCGGATTGTCTCAGGATTTCCTGTAAACAGACCGATCAGCGCCTGTGGCACTGCCATACAGAGAATCGTACCGATCACCATCACTATTACGATCAGGAACAATGCTGACCGAAAAATCTCTTTCACTCTCTTTGACTCTCCTGCTCCATAATTGTATCCAATCAATGGACGCATCCCCTGTACCACACCATTTCCAGTCAGATACAAAAATGTCTGTAATTTGAAATAAGCACCCAATACAAGAACATAACTTGCAGAATAAACAGCCAGTATCGCATTTAATGCAGACACCTGGACGGAAGGCAGCGCAAGGCTTAACGTTGCAGGGATTCCGATAGAATACACTTTTTTGCAAAGCTGCTTCTCCGGCTTCATATTTCTGACCTTCACTTTGGCAGGAATCGGTTTCCAGTAATATGCGGTCAGATACCCTGCCAGTGACACAATCTGTCCGATTCCGGTTGCAAGTGCCGCTCCCCGGATTCCCATTGCAGGAAAAATCCCAATTCCAAAAATCAGCAGTGGATCAAGCACAATATTGGTCACACAGCCAAGCAGCATACAAAACATAGATGTTTTCATGCGTCCAACTGCCTGAAATATTTTTTCAAAACAAAGCTCTGCCGCATTTGGCACTGCAAATAAAAATACAATATCCGAGTACTGTACCCCCATTCCGATAATTCCGACCTGTTTTGTAAACATTCCTAAAAAGACCGGCATAACTGCAATACAGATGGCTGCCAGCACCAGACCATGCAGCATATTCAATAACATGCCAATCGATGCTGTTTTATCCGCCAGCTGCTGTTTCTGTGCCCCAAGATAATAAGCCATCGCAGCATTTATTCCGATAGCAAAACCAATGACCACTGCATTGACCAGATTCTGTAACGGAAATACTAACGATAACGCTGTCATCGCATCCTCACTGATCTGCGCCACAAAGTAGCTGTCTATGATATTATATAATGCATTCACTAACATGGAAAATGTCATCGGCAGCGCCATGGAGATCACCAGCGGCATCACCGGTTTTTCTTTCATAAATTCCTGATTCATCTTCTCTTTTTCTCCTCTGTTTTCTTTCTGTCATTTAATCTTACTCACATACGCTGAAATATCTGTTTTAGCGCAAAAAAATGCCACACAACTGTTCAATTCAGTCGTGTGGCGAAAAATAGAGCCTTTTGCTCCAGAAAAGTCCACTCCAATATTGGTTTTGGATTCTATATGCTATTTGTCCTTCTGATCCGCTTTCTGGATCAATAAGAGGATATCAGAAAGTTCCTCTTCTGTCAACTGTGTATATGCTGCAAGTTCCTGTACAGTAGCTTCCCTGCCTTTCTCCTCTGCAAGATACTTCTTAGCCTCGTTGACTAACGCCAGCTTGCCGACCATAGCCTTCTCATCCTCATCCTCGCCTTCTTCCGCAAGAATGGATGATTTCATGGCTGTCTCCACTGCGCCCTGCAATTCTGCCTCAACATCTGTTTTTTCCTCACAGCCGCAAAGTTCTGTCAGCTTTAAAAAAAGTGCCATATTTCCTTCCTGAATGACATCCTCAAAGCCTTCTGAGGTCACTGCAAGCTTTCTGGCGGTTTCTAACACCTTTATCATCCAGCTGTCAGAGATTGGATTGATCACGGACTCATCCCCTGCTAAAAGTTTCTGATACATTTCTTCCTGCTTCTTCCCGGAATATACCGGAAGACTGCTGATCTCCTCCAGATACATCTGAAATACCTTAGTTTCCGGTAAAACATCCGGCTCTGCGTTTTTTTCCTCTTTTTTGCCAGGATCATTCTGTGCCAGCACAGATGCATCTGACGTTTCCTGCCAGTCTGCTGCTTCCTGCTCCCCATCTTCGACCTCTTCAGTTTCCTCTTCCGCTTCTTCCTCCTCATGTGGTGTCAGCAGAAACTCTAAAACCATGTTTTCCTGCTGTTCGTTTAACTCCATCTCTTTGAAATAGCTTAAGATCTCTTCTTTTGATAACGGTGTCGCAGAAGTGCGGATAATCTCTGCCACCTCATGGATTGTCTCTGTAAATACACTCTGATCTAACATAGTCTCTCCTGTTTTCTTCTCTTTAAACCTTGTGTTTTGCCTCTTTCTCATCAATATCAACTAAAATGATGTCCGGTCCGATTTTGACGATCTTACACCACGGAATAAACAGTTCAAACTCCCTGCAAAAACAGCCGAACCATTTTCCCGGCCCCGGAACGATCAACGCCCGTATCGTTCCATCACATTCGTCAATATCGAGATCATGAACATTTCCAAGGCATTTGCAGTCACAGACGTTTATCACTTCTTTTTCTGTCAAGTCACAAAAGCGCATACCATTCTCCGAAACATTCCCTCGAAAAATGATATGCGTTTTTTTAGCTCTTATACATTAAAGCGGAATAAAATAACGTCTCCGTCTTTGACCACGTACTCTTTTCCTTCCATGCCTACAATTCCTTTTTCACGGGCTGCTGCAAGGCTTCCATTATCTAAAAGATCCTGATAATTTACAACCTCAGCCTTGATAAATCCACGCTCAAAGTCTGTATGGATCTTACCTGCTGCCTGTGGTGCTTTTGTGCCTTTCCTGATCGTCCATGCACGGCACTCATCCTCCCCTGCGGTAAGGAAACTGATCAGTCCAAGCAGGCTGTAGCTTGCAGCTACCAGTTTATCAAGTCCGCTTGAGGTCACTCCAAGGTCATCTAAATATTCCTTTTTCTCATCTTCATCGAGTTCTGCAAGTTCCTGTTCAATCTGTGCACAGATCACAAATACTTCTGCGCCCTCTTCCTTTGCCATCTCTCTCACTTTTGCAACGTGTGGATTGGATGCTCCGTCATCTGCAAGATCATCCTCTGCAACATTTGCTGCGTAAATGGTCGGTTTTGCAGTCAGAAGGTTATAGCCTTTGAACCAGATTTCCGCATCTTCATCATCCGGCACTTCAAAAGATCTTGCCATCTTACCGGCTTCCAGATGTGCTTTGATTGCCTCTACAAGCTCCAGTTCTTTTGCAAGTGTCTTGTCCATTCTTGCCTGTTTGGAAATCTTTGCAATTCTTCTGTCAAGAATCTCAATATCAGAAAAGATCAGTTCCAGATTGATGGTCTCAATATCTCTTGCCGGATCAATAGATCCATCCACATGGATAATATTGGTATCCTCAAAACAACGTACTACATGTACGATAGCATCCACTTCACGAATGTTTGCAAGAAACTGGTTTCCAAGACCCTCGCCCTTGCTGGCTCCCTTTACAAGTCCTGCAATATCCACAAATTCGATGGTAGCCGGTGTTACCTTCTTGGTATGATAAAGTTCACCGAGTTTTACGATTCTCTCATCCGGTACGGAAACGATTCCGACGTTCGGATCAATCGTTGCGAATGGATAGTTTGCAGATAAAGCACCTGCTTTGGTCAGGGAATTAAATAATGTAGACTTTCCGACGTTTGGAAGTCCGACGATTCCTAGTTTCATAATATATTCATCTCCTTCATTTTTCCTTTATTTTACTGGCTTTCCGCGATTCGTATTTTTAACCGAGTACCACATCGAGTACCACGGAGATGAATTTCGCATCAAGTTTTATACCACTTTTAACGCGTCAGCCACTAAGTCAATTTCTCTATGTTTTTCATCCTCTGTAATATGAACATACAGATTCATGGTAATACCAATGTTGGAATGACCTAAAATCTTCTGCAGAGTCTTAGGTTTCATTCCACATTCAATACATCTTGTTGCAAAAGTATGTCTGAGTACATGCATTGAAAATCTCGGAATGCCTACACGGTCACAATACTTAAAAAGTCCTGTATCATAAGTACTGTTCTTGACCGGCGTTCCCTTTCTGCAAAGAAAGACAATATCCTTCCATTCCATCGGCACGAGCTTTAAGCTCTTATTCTTTGATCTCTGGTTTTCAAGAATACGAATTGCTTCGTCTGTAAGAGGAATTGTACGGTAACCGGATTTACTCTTAGGTGGACCAGCTCTCCATTCACCTACCTTATAGCGATATTCCATCGTTCTTTCGATCTTCATAGTACGATTTTCGAAGTCGATGTCGCTCCACCTGAGCCCTATAAGCTCTCCTGTACGAAGAC
>OJPO01001087.1_pt1 | contig 11415 bp, 10 predicted proteins | sample 1598541 | NCBI WGS metagenome assembly OJPO01 (sample SAMN03922453, study PRJEB24848) | human gut metagenome | isolation source: stool sample | host: Homo sapiens | place: Germany | collected 2009-11
GTGCTGGCTTGTTCTGCGGTTTTCGGGCTTGCGTCGTGTGGGGCAGTGCTTCCGGAAAGCTCCTCCGAAACGGAGACCACCACGGGTACTGCCGCCCAGAGAGTTATAGAGACCACAAAGACCGCCACAATGGGCGACGATTATGATGAGGACGATGAGGATTACGAGGGCTACACCACCACCACTTCTGTGACGGCGGGCACACTTGAAAACCCTGACGTGAGCATTGACGAAGGCTACGACCCTGACATAATCGCAACGGCAACAAAGAGGACGACCACCACCACAACCACAACATCTGCCGAAACAAAGGCGACTAAAAAGACCACCACCACAAAGTTCAAAAAGGACGCACTTTTCCCTTTGGGTGATGATGTGAAATACCCTGATTCTATCCCATTTCTTGTAAAGTCAGACACCTCTTATCTTAATCTCAGATACGGTCCGTCAAAGAAATATGACGTGATAGAAAAGATACCTGACGGCAAGACCATAAACGGCTACGGCGAGAGAACAGACGGTGATGGGAACATATGGGTATATGTAAAATATAACAATAAAAGCGGCTGGGTAATGAAAGAGCTTCTCAGCGGCACTGAATAAACGGAGGACAAATAATGGACAGCTTCAAGGAACAGATAGTTCGCAAGATTCCCACAAAGAACGATAAGATACAGAAAATTTTCATCATGATAGCAAGCGTGGCACTTGCCGCACTGTGCTTTATCTTCCCTTTTGGCACGCAGTTTTCTGTAATAGGCATTTTTCTTGCCGCCGCCGCACTTTATGGCGGTTATTATCTTACAACAAAACTCGATGTGGAGTATGAATACATTTTCACAAACGGAGAAATAGACGTTGACAAGATAACGGCTCAGCGTTCAAGAAAGCGCCTTATCACATTCCGTTGCGGCAGTGCGACAGATTTCGGCATTGCTGACGAGAATTTCTCTGTACCAGAGGGTGCAACACAGGTCCTTGCCTGCGCTTGTGACGATAGCCTTACAGACTACTACATAACATTCAACCACAAAAATCTCGGGCTTACAACTGTTATCTTCACACCAGATGACGATATGCTGGCACTTATAAAGCCTGCACTTCCGAGAACACTGAGGAAATAAAAATGAAAATATTTGTCGGAACTGATCTTATTGAGATCGAACGCATAAAAAAAAGCTGTCAGAGCCGACGTTTCTGTGAAAGGGTTTACTCCGAAAAGGAGCTGACCCTTTTTTCACAGAAGAAAAACCCATACGAATCCATGGCGGCGAATTGGGCGGCGAAGGAAAGCTTCGCAAAGGCTTTAGGCACTGGGGTCGAGGGCTTCGCCTTGAACGAGGTGTCATGCTTGCGTGACGAGCTTGGCTGTCCTTATCTGGAGCTTACGGGGAATGCGCTTTTGGCGGCTGAAAAGAGGGGGCTGACCTTTGCGGTGTCACTTTCCCACATCAAGGATATCGCTTCGGCAGTGGTGATAGCTTACGAAAAGGAGGATAAAAATGGATAGGATATTGACAGTGGAGCAAATGACATTTTGCGAGCATGAGGCTGAAAAATATGGCGTGAGCCTTGCTCAGCTCATGGACAATGCGGCGTCACAGCTTTCGGAGGTCATTGCGAGCAACTCGTCTGCGTCATCAAAGATAGTGCTTCTTATTGGCAAGGGAAACAATGGCGGTGACGGACTTGTGGCGGCAAATTTACTTGCGGAACAAGGCCTCAAACCTGCGGTGGTCCTATGCTGTGGTGAGCCTGACACTGACCTCTCCTCGGCAGCGTATGCTAGGCTTGATAAGAGCGTAGAGGTGCTGAAAGCTGAAAATGCGCTGGATTTTATCGAGGGTGCAGATGTGCTTGTGGACTGCATTTTCGGAACGGGTTTTCATGGCAGTTTGCGTGAAAATATCCTGCCAGTGTTCAGAGCTTGTGAAAAATGTGAAGGCATGAAGATAGCCTGCGACCTGCCGTCGGGAGTTAATGCACGGAATGGTCAGGCTGACAAGCTGTCGTTCAAGGCTGACGTGACAGTGACCTTTCATCGTGGCAAGCTGGGTCTTTATTTACAGCCTGCGGTGGACTTTTGCGGTGAAATTCTGGTAAAAGATATCGGTATTGACGAGCGTTGCGAGAATACCCTATACCCTGTCATAACGCCTTTTGACGTGGTAAAAGCAAGGGCGGCACTGCCTTTTAGACCTGCTGACGGACACAAGGGCACGTTCGGCAAGGTGGTGAGCGTGACAGGCTCGGAGAGCTATATAGGTGCGGCAGGGCTTTCAGCAATGGCGGCAATGCGAACAGGCGTGGGGCTTTTTGAGCTTTGCACTGCAAAAAGCGTAGTCAACTCCCTGTCGGCTGGTATGTATGAATGTACATACTCGGCAATGAAAACCGACAAGGACGGCTTTATGGTGTCTGAAAATGCAGAGACGATACTGAAAAAGTGCGAAAAGGCAAGCTGTTTGCTGATAGGCTGTGGACTTGGTCACACGGCTCAGACTGAGAAGCTTGTGGCGGAACTTATTGAAAATGCGGAGATACCCATAGTTTTGGACGCTGACGGAATAAATTCACTTTGTCCGAATATAGATGTACTGTTGAAGAAGAAAAGTACAGTTATCCTCACCCCTCACCCTGCGGAGCTTGCAAGGCTTTGTGGCGTGACGGTAGGCGAGGTCATGTCGGACAGACTTGGATCTGCATATAGGCTGTCAGAAAAATATGGTGTGACAGTGCTTGCGAAGTCGGCTGACACCTTTGCTGTGGACGGTGGAAAAGTTTATCTTTGCACCGAAGGCACAACTGCGCTTGCAAAGGGTGGCTCAGGGGATATGCTTGCAGGCATTGTTTCCTCCTATGTAGCTCAGGGGTGCGATGCTCTTGATGCGGCGGCACTTGGGTCGTTCACACTTGGCTCGACGGCTCTACTTGCAGGATACAAAAGATCTGAGCGTGGAATCATTGCAAGAGATGTTATTGACGCTTTGCCACGATTTTTGTATGACCTTGAAAACGCCGACTAGGCTGTACTAAAAACAAAGACCTTCTTCTTATGAAGAGGGTCTTTTTTAATGGAGGGCAAAATGAAAAGAACAAAGGCATTTTTTCTCACGATTTTGGCGGTAATGGGCTTATGCTCATGCGGTGAAAGCACCGAAGTCAAACCCGTAAAGCTGGCAGAGGACTACAAGACCCCGGCTGAGTTCACCATTGACGGCACGGAATACGTCGCAAGCTTCACCCGTGAGGGCGCAGATATGTGGGAGTGTGAGATAACCGCGCCAGAAACTGTCAGCGGTATGGTGATAACCTGCTCAGGAGAAAGCGCACGACTAGAATACAAGGGTTTGACCTACGAAACTGACCGAGGGAACATACCCGAAAGCTCCGCTGTCACAATGACTGCCGCTGTGCTTGACAAGCTTATTTCGCAGAAAGGCGTGACGTATCTCAAAAATGACAAGGGAGACATCACCGCCACGGGACAGATAAAAGGGCAGGATTTTTCGGCTAAAATCAAAGGCGGAAAGGTAAAAAGCTTGAAGATATCAGGGGAGGTAAGCGTAAAATTCACATAAAAAAAGGTGCAGAGAAAATCTGCACCTTTCTTATGTATGGAAATGAATTATTTACCAAAGTTTGCGCAAGCGATAACGTTACCGTCCTCGTCCTCAAATCTGAGGTCAGCAATGTAGAAATCAGCCTGGTTTGGAATGCCCCATCTCATAAGTGAAACATACTGTGGTTCAGTTGAGTTTACAAATGTAGCGCCGTCCTTGATACCAGGTCTCATTGTAAGCTCATAGGAACCCCACTCAGAAGTCCACTCAGCCTCGCCGAAGTCATAGAGGTCGTTCCAACTGTTTTCACCTTCACCTGTTGTAGGCTGTGTAACGAATGCACCCATGAAGTTACCAGGAACGAGTGATTTTGTGCCGTCGTCACCTGTGAACTCGCCAACTGCCTTTGTAACTACATCAGCCTTGATAGTGAAGATCTTCTCAAGATCAGCCTCGTGACCCTCAAAGAACTTCTCCATGTGGAACTTGATCTTAGGGATCTTGTAGTTGCCCTGATCGTCCTGATCAAGAACCTCGACCTTGAGCATTGGAACGCCTGCAAGCTCCTCAACAGAGAGGTTTACATGAGACTCATCGTTCTCGTAATCCTTCTCAGCGAAAGGCTCAACGATAGAAGCAACGTCCATATCCTTCTTGAAATATACAGAAGCCTCCTCATAGTTCTTCAGAGTAGCTGGCATTTCGGAAATATCCTTTGCAGCATCGCCCTCAGACTCTGTGCCAGAAGCAGCTGTTGAATCAGCTGTTGACTCGGGAGCGGCTGTTGTTGTAGTAGCCTCTGTTGTTGTAGCAGCTGTAGTTGTTGTTGTAGTAGTTTTTGCCTCAGCCTTTGATGAAGAATCATCAGAGCTGCCGCAAGAAGCGAACATAGCACTTGTAAGTGTAAGTGCAAGAGCGCAAGCTAAAAACTTTTTCATTTTAATAACCTCCGTTTAATTGTCATGCTATACACATAGCCTGACCTATATTTACCTTTGTATTATAACACAACTGTCACATATTTTCAATATACTATTTGCACAATTTAAGCACATGATTTCATATGTTTTGCACAGAAATCGTTTACAAATTAGTGCAGGTTACACAAACGAACAAAAAAACAGAGCTTCCCGAATGACAGAAAGCTCTGTATAAATTCACTTATTCAAGTGTGTTATCTGTGAGAGATTACTTTCTCTTAGAAATAACGATAGCTGCACCAGCAAGTGCTACGCCAGCGAGTGCAAGACCAGCTGTTGCGCCTGTAGCTGCTACGTTGTCAGAAGCTGCTGCTGAAGAAGTAGCTGTTGTTGTTGTGCCAGCCTTTGAAGATGTTGTGCCAGCTGCTGTTGAAGATGTAGCTGCTGCAGAAGACTTGTCGTCCTTCTTAGAATCGTCCTTCTTAGAATCTGTGCCTGAAGGTGTTGAATCAGCTCCAGAGCTTGACTCCTCAGCTACTGGCTTCTTCTGAACTTCCTTCTTGTCCTTGTTAGAACCAGCCTCGAAGAGAACGTTGCCGTCAGCGCCAAGAACCTTCATACCTACAACGTCGATACCCTTAAGGTCTGCTGCCCAGTTGTTGATACCAACTGCTGCGTAATTATCAGCATCGCCGTCTGTTGTTGCGAAAACAGGAGCGTCGCCGAGGTATTCAAGAACGTATGTGCCTTCCTCTTCTGTTGTGTAGCAGAGAGTATCCTTTGGCTTATCGTCCTCAACCCATGAGCCGCCAGCCCAGTCCTTAGCGTTCCAGCCACCAGACTTTGAGTTGAAGTTGATTGATCCGCCACCGCCGATCGTGTTCCAATCGTTGTTGTCAACCTTGATTGTGAATGAAGCACCGTAAACAGTTCCAAGGTCAGCAATAGCATCCTTGTTAGGCATATCTTCGTCCTTACCATTGAAGTATACAGCGAAGAGGTCATCCTGAGTCTGTCTAGCGATTTTAAGAAGGTCATCGCTTACGTTGAGCTTTGTGCCTGCTGCGGATGCTGGGATCATTGCCATAGAAGCTACGATAGCTGCTGCTGACATACCAGCGAGAATCTTAGAAATTTTCATCGTTAATCTCCTCCATATGAATATAGTTTTATGAATTGTCATTCAATTCTAGTCTTATTATAGCAGACTTTCTCCCTAAAATCAAGGGGTTTTCACTTTTTTTATTCCAAAAAGTGTTGAAATTTCTAACAATATTGCCACACTTCTTTTGTGCATTAATCACAGAAAACGTTATCATTTTTTGCTTTTTACAACAATTGTCAGTCCTATCTGTCATTGAATCTCTGCAAGAACTGCTTTGTTCTTTCGTTCTGGGTCTGACCGAAAACTTCCTCCGGAGTACCCTCCTCCACGATATAGCCGTCGTCCATAAAGATAACATGATTTGCCACGTCACGGGCGAATGCCATTTCATGGGTGACGATGACCATGGTCATTTTCTCTTTGGCAAGCTCTTTTATTACCTTTAATATCTCCCCTGTAAGCTCAGGGTCAAGTGCGGAGGTCGGCTCGTCAAAGAAAAGTATCTGCGGTTTCAAAGCCAATGCTCTTGCGATAGATACACGCTGCTGCTGACCGCCTGAAAGCTCGCAGGGATAGGACTTGCCTTTAGTTTCGAGTCCCATTTTCTTCAAAAGCTCCTCACAGTTGGCTTTGGCTTCCTCTTTTGGCTGTTTAAGGACATGGAGAGGGGCTTCCATTATATTCTGATTTACAGAAAAGTGCGGAAAAAGGTTGAAATTCTGGAACACAAGACCTATTTTCAGGCGGATATCCCTGAGGGTCTTAGAGGGTGCATACATCGCCTTGCCATTTTCTGTATGGAACATATTCACGCCGTCAACGTTTATCTCTCCGCCGTCTGCTTTTTCAAGCTGGTTTATACAGCGCAGAAGCGTTGATTTACCGCTTCCTGACGGACCTATTATTGCGACTACCTCGCCCACCTCAACGTTGAAAGAAATATCTTTGAGTACCTTAAGGCTGTCAAAGCTTTTAGAAATATTTTTCACTTCAAGAATAGCCATATGAGTTCTCCTTATTTATAATAGTCGAATTTCTTTTCGATAACGGCAAATGCCACCGTCACGATAGCGTTGAGTACGAAATAGAATGCGCCTGCGATAAAAAGCGGTGTTATTGAGCTATACAGGTTCATTTGCTGTTTTGCCTTCATTGTTATCTCAGCGAATGCGATAACGTTTGCGAGAGAGGTATCCTTTACAAGGACGATGACCTCATTCGATGTGGCAGGGATAACACGCTTTGTGACCTGCGGCAGGATTATTCTAAAAAATGTCTGCATTTTCGTCATGCCGAGCATTGAAGCCGCTTCGTACTGTCCCTTTGGGATAGCCTCGATACCGCCTCTGAATATCTCTGCGAAATACGCCGCATAGTTAAGGACAAATGCCGTAACAAGGGCGATAAACATATAGTTCTCATTGTTTTTTATATTGGTGAGCACGTCATATACGCCGCCTGTCTTGCCCTGCTTTGCAGCACTTGCGATAATAAGCGGCACTGCATAGTAGATAGCGATTATCTGAAGCATGAGCGGTGTGCCACGCATGACAAGTATATAGAGATTTGTCAGCCACGAGATAGGCTTGAAGCGGCATTTTTTCAGCATTGTCACAAGCACTCCCACAGGTATTGAAAGCACGATGGTCCATGCGAAAAGCTTCAGTGTATTAGGCAGGAACTCCAGCAGGATCTCCGTGACCTTTTTTACTTCCTCAAAAGTCATAAATATTCATTCCTTAACAAAATATTACGATAACACGTCACCGTATCAGCGTATTAATACATTATACTACATATTTTGCGACTTGTCAAACGGAAAGAGTGAGGAATGAGGAGTGAGGAATGAGGAGTGAGGAATGAAGGTATCGCCTGCGGCGATGATTTTTTCATTGCGAACTGCGTTCGCACAATTAACTCACTAATGGTCTTATTAACTTACCTCTTGGAGTATCTCAAACCACAGCTATGCTAATTCCTCATTCCTCATTCCTAATTCCTCATTTGTCATTCCTCACTCCTCACTTTAAATCAGTTCTCTTCGTTTTTCAAGGCAAGCACAGAATCACGAACTTTCGCCATAAGTTCCTCAGGGGTTTCGCCATTAGGATAAATAGGCTCGCCGTAAACGACTTTTACTTTATATTTGCTAAGACGTTTCCAGTTGAAAAGCCTTGGGAGCTTTCTGTCTGGCGGGAATATCTCGTGTCCGCCTTTGATGTAGGCTGGTACTATAGGTACATTGGCTTCGATAGCAAGGACGGCTGCACCGCTTTTGAACTTGCCCATTTCACCAGTTTTGCTTCTTGTACCCTCCGGGTGAACTAGCACACCCCATTTCTGACCAAGCTTTTTACGCAGAGCCGCCATTGTTTCGTCTACTCTTCCGCCCCTGTCAACAGGCACCATACCGCCTATTCTTACTATAAGTCGGCTGGCTAAACTGCCGTTGAAAAGCTCTTTTTTCGCCATACAGCAGAATTTTGCAAAACGCTCGTATCTGAAATTCAGGGTGAGGAAGATAAAATCGAAGTTTGAAACGTGATTTGCACAGATTATATAACCGTCCTTATCAGGTAGATTTTCCTCGTTGGTGACCTTGACTTCATAGAAGGCTGTCACAAGATTTCTGTAAAAGCGGTAAATACGATAGTCTATCTTTTTCTTGTCCAGAGGATAGAGCATTGATCTCACTGTTTGCGGCTTTATGCGGTTTGGATTTTGAACGAGAGCGATAAGCTTCCCCACTGTCATATCCTTATCCATACAGCCGTCAACACGCACACCACTGAACTCCTCTATCTCCAATGCAAGCTTGATAGCTGAGAGGGAGTCTATGGTGAACTCCTGCAAAAATTTTGTACTGAGCTTGACTTCATTCGGCTGAACGTGTGCTATTTTTGCCACGGCGTTTCTCACCATTGACGGGATATCCGACGGGTCGATACTATTTTTCGCCTGCTTTGTAAGGCTGTCGAGGTTATCCTCCATGACCATTTTCTTCAGCAGATAACGCTTTGGCTTGCCGATAGCTGTTCTTGGTATAGAATCCACAAAATGTATGCCGCTTAGTTTCATTGCCTGACCTGCGGAGGAGCTTATCTCTTTTAGCTTTTCTTCCGTCTGCTCACGCTTATCCTCAGCACAAACCACAAAGGCGTGCACCTCGTCATAGCTTCCCTCTTTCGCAGGCACTCCGCAGACCACAAGCTCGTCAACGCTCTCGATACCCCTATAGACCTGTTCGATATCGTCAGGGGCGGCTTTTTTGCCTGTGGATAGGACGATATTTTCTTTACATCTGCCGAGAATAACGATATTTTTATGCTTATCGAACCTTGCAAGGTCGCCTGACTTGAACCAGCCGTCAGGATTGAAAGCTTCATCTGTGGACTTTTTGTCGCCATAGTAGCCTATCATCATATAAGGTGACTTTATGAGAAGCTCACCGCTGCGGTCGATTTTAACTTTTATATCAGGATATGGCTTACCGCAGGTATCAGCATAGACGTGCTTGCCATATGTGCCGATAGTTGGTATACTCGTTTCGGTCGCACCGTAGTTGTTCACAATATTAAAGCCTGTGCCGTAGAAAAAATCAAATGTATCCTTTGACATTGGCGAGCCTGCGGAGCAGAGAAATCTAAGTTCGCCGCCCAAGGCTTTGTGTATCTTTGCGAAGATCTTTTTGCCGCTGTTTATGCCGTAGATCTTACGCTGATGAAGTGCAACAGGAAACATTTTCTTGAAAAGTGCTGAAGATACTTTGCTTGCGTTGATCTGCTGCATTATCTGGGTTTTCAAAAGCTCATAGACCTTTGGCACGCCCGGGAAAACTGTCGGCTTGAAGTTTTGGAAGCCTGCGGAAAGACCCTTTGCGGAGAGGGACTCTATAAAGCACACTGTTCCACCTGTGAGGAGAGGGGCTAAGACCTGTGCGAAAAGCCCGTAGATATGGCTGTTTGGCAGGATTCCGAGATAGCGTTCGTTATCGGTTATTCCGTTGCACTGGCAGACCATTTTGCAGGAATTTATCTGAGAATCGTGGGTGTGCATGATGCCTGAGGCTGTCCTTGTCGTACCGCTGGAGAAGATTATCACTGCGATATCAGGGTCGCCTACTTCACCTTGGCGGAGTATATTTTCCCCTGAGCCATCAAGTCTGTCAAGCTGGTTTTGGATATCGAGAACAGGCATATTTTTCACGCTTGTAAGCTTCTTTGCCGCCTTTTGAGAAGCGACAACGCACACAGGCTGTGACTTTTTCACCAGTGTGACAAGCTCTGCCGCAGGAAGCGAATAATCCAAAAGGACGGCTGTGGCGTTTAGCTTTGCACAGGCGAGAAATGCGATATTCCACTCAGGTCTGCCCTCAGAGGCGATACAGACCCTATCCCCTGCCACGACGCCCATGGCTTTAAGGCGGCTGCAAAAAACATCTGCCTGCTGCAAAGTTTGTCCGAATGTATATTCCTTTGTTTCACCCTCGTCATTCATCATCACGAGAGCGGTCTTGCTATAGCGGTTTATTGCCGTTTTTCTAAATTCGTTATAAATGTTCATGGCAGTTTCCTTTCCGCACCTCAGACTTTCTGAGAGTTGCCTTTCATTGTATGTTCAAGTGCCTCGACAGCTTTTTCGGAGCTGTCAAGGAGGTTTTTGAGATTTTCCTCACCCAATGCGTCAACGAACACGCTGAAATATTTTTCAAGACGCTGCTGCTTTTCTTCAATGGATTTTTCACCTTTTGGGAGGAGTTTCACCTGCACACGGCGTTTATCCTCAGGGTCACGCACAAGGCTAACAAAGCCTTTTTTCTCCATTGCACTGAGCACTGACGTTGCTCGCTGACGTGATATCATAAGGTCACGGCTTATATCAGAGGGGTAGACTATGCCCTCAGCTGTGCTAAGATAGACTATCACTTTGCTTTCGCCCTGAAAAAGCTCTGCAAGGTCGTCCATATATCCTGTTTCAAAAAATCGTCTGAAAACTTCTCCAAAACGCTGGGCTGTTTTATCGTTCATTGTTATTCCTCCAAATGTCAAGGCAGTTGATTGTCAACACTGTTGATTATACACCCTGTTGATGAATTTGTCAAGTGCTATGGGCGGTATGGTACAAATGCCCTTGACAAAATGTCTATATCATACTATAATAATATGGTATAAATCTTTCGGCAAACGCCGAAACACCGAAAGGAGGATATGCTTTTCAAAGGTCGAAAGGCATGATCTGGATATGATAAAGGACGTACAGGAAAAAATTCTTCAGTTAAAGAAAGAAAACGATATTTGTATACTTGCGCACAGCTATCAGGCTAAGGAGATAGTAGAGATAGCAGATATTACGGGTGATTCATACAAGCTAAGCGTTGAGGCGCAGAAGGTCTCAAACAAAAACATACTTATGTGCGGAGTGCATTTTATGGCTGAGGCGGCAAAAATGCTCAACCCTGACAAGAACGTATATCTTGCAAATCCATCGGCAGGCTGTCCAATGGCAGAGCAAATGGAACCTGAGATGATAGAAATGATAAAGGCGCAGGAGCCTGACAGAAAGGTAGTATGCTACATAAACACCACAGCTGCACTCAAGAGGGTTTGCGACGTTTGCGTTACTTCCTCGTCTGCGGTGAAGATAGTAAAGAACATGGACGCTGACAAGATACTGTTCATTCCTGACTGCAATCTTGGTGCATTCGTAAAAAAAGCCTGTCCTGAAAAGGATATAATGCTTTTGCAGGGCGGATGTCCTGTTCATGCGTCGGTAACAAAGGCTGACATGATAGCGGCTAAGACGGCTCACCCTGATGCACTGGTGCTTT
>OJPO01001112.1_pt1 | contig 11231 bp, 10 predicted proteins | sample 1598541 | NCBI WGS metagenome assembly OJPO01 (sample SAMN03922453, study PRJEB24848) | human gut metagenome | isolation source: stool sample | host: Homo sapiens | place: Germany | collected 2009-11
ATCTACACACTGCATATCGTCGGCAGCGTCAGATGTGTATAAGAGACAGGCCCTGTAGAGGGAATGCCGGTGGTTACAGATCCGGGTATCTTATCACCGGAAGCTTTTGTGGATGAAGTTATCAATGTGCGTATTCCAAATCCGTTTATGCCGGATACACCGCAGCGTATCGCAACAGATACCTCCCAGAAAGTAGGAATTCGCTATGGCGAAACGATCAAAGCCTATGTGGCTCAGTATGGGGATGCGGAGAAGTTAAAAGCAATTCCACTTGCAATTGCAGGATGGTGCAGATATCTGCTTGGCGTCGATGATAAGGGAGAAAAGTTTGAATTATCTTCTGATCCAATGCTTGCAGAATTAACAGCTGCCTTAAAAGATGTAAAATTTGGTGAGAAAGAATCCTATACAGGACAGTTAAAGAGTATTTTATCCAATGAAAATATTTTCGGCATCGATCTTTACAAAGCCGGTATCGGAGAGAAAATTGAAGAATTATTTGTAAAAGAAATCGCAGGCCCGGGCGCAGTGCGCAAGACTTTGAAAGAAAATCTGACAGATTAAACAAATCAAAAACTAAGCCAGAGGAAAAACATGAAAATTCCTCTGGCTTAATTTTTTTAAATCCCTTGACAGAATATAAGCAATCCGTTACTCTAAAAATGCGTAAAGCAAAAATCTTTTTTTATCAAATGAGTGAAATCATATATGCTGGATCGGCATGGATTCCCAATATCCACAACTATATAGCAAATGGTAAGTGAACATGAGTTTATTATTGAAAGAAAAATGCAGTACATAGTATAATAGAAGGAGAATATTATTGTTAGAAGAAAAAAGAAATAACAAACCAGATGTAGTATTAAAAAAGTATTGGGAAAACAAGGAACGGTTTTCAGATTTTTTTAATGCGGTTCTGTTTGATGGAAAAACGGTTATCAGACCGGAAGAATTAGAAGATTTAGATACAGATGAATCTTCTATATTGGAGCATAAAAATTATGCAGAAACACTGAAAGCTTCACGGGATAATATTGCAATTTGCAAGAAATCTACCAGATATGGGATTAATTTTGTGATGCTTGGGATGGAGAGTCAGGAACATATTCATTATGCAATGCCTATGAGAATAATGGGTTATGACTATGGAGCATACAAAAAGCAGTATGATAATAATGCAGTAAAGTATAAGAATGGCAAGGGATTATCTTCGGATGAATTTTTGTCTAAAATGAGAAAAACAGACAAATTTATACCAGTGATCACGGCTGTTATTTATTATGGTGAACGACCGTGGGATGGCGCAGTATCATTACATGGGATGTTAGATATTCCCAAGCAATTCAGTCGTTATGTAAATGATTATAAAATGATATTGATCGAGGCTGGAAATAATAATTTAAAGTTACATAATGTCAACAACAGAGACTTGTTCAACTTAGTGGGAATGTTGATCGATAAAAGGGAGACACCTGGAAAAAGAAAAGAGCAGGCGATTCATTATGTTAAAAAGAATCATGTCGATACAACTGTGATCAGGACAGTGACAAGTGTAATGAACAGTAAACTGGATTATCAATTATTGGAGCGGAAAGGAGAAAATGAAATGTTTACCGTATTTGAAGAGACATGGAAAGAGGGAGAACAGGCAGGAAGAGCGGAAGGAAGAGCGGAAGAAATCATTGCGGCAGGATATGAATTTGGTCTTTCAGAGAAAACCATTTTAGAACGTTTACAGAAAAAACTTGCAATAACTCCGCAGCAAGCCCAGGAATATCTTGCAACTTACACAAAAGAGACCGAGCAGCGTTGCTAAATTATAAATGCTGCGTCGTTTATTAGAAGAACTACTATAAAACCTCTGATTTTTCAAAAATTAGTTCTTTTTATAACACTTTATGTAACGCCCTGAATGTTATAGTTAGTATAACAAAAAGGATAAATATGTTTTTTTGCAGCCTTGGCAAAAGTGCAGCGAGATAAACATTAAAATGGAAGGAAGAGGTTTACACAGATGAAAAAGGAAATGATGGAAAACGCTACAGGCGTAAAATTAACCAAAAAAGCCAGCAAAAACGTGATCAGATCATTATCGGTCGGACTGGCAGCAATGATGGCATTATCTACTCCGATTGCAGCATTTGCTGAGGATGCAGATGGACAGAATAGCAGTGAAACAACACCGGAAGAGAGTACAACAACTGTAACAACACAGAAATCTGCAGCAGAACAGGTGGGAGAAGTTCAGAAAGCCGCTGAAGAAACGAGCAAAACAACAGAAGCAGCAAAGGATGCGGTAAATGCAGCAGTTGATACAACAATTGCGGATGACAGTGGCGCAGACCAGACAACAAAAGATGCAGCAGGCGTATTGGATGCTACCGCAAACGGAACATTCGAAGGCGGTACAGATGTGAATGTGGCAGAAGAAATAGTTGACAAAACAATGGATCGCATAAAAGATGCGTCAGATGCCGCAGCAGATACCGACGCAGCTCTTGATAAGGCAGATAAAAAAGCAGATGAGGCAAATACAATTGCGGATGATGCAAAGAAAGAGCAGCAGGAAGCACAAGACGCATTTGATAAAGCACAAGCCGGAATTGATTCTGCAACAGACATTGAGGATGCGAAGAATGCTTACGATCAGGCAGCTGGTATTGTAGGCGATGCACAGAAAGCGTATGAGACTGCCAAAGCAGCTTATGACAGCAAAGTAGCCGAATACAATACAGCGTTAGACGAGCTTAAGGCGGCACAGGCAGCTTATGATACAGCAGTTGCCGAAGCAAGTACCGAGGCAGCGGCAGCCGCAGCAAATCTTGCAGCAGTTCAGGAGAAAGCGAAGGCTCTTCAGGAGGCAGCAGAGGAAGCAAAAACAGCAATTCCGGAGCTTACCGATGCACAGAAAGCAGCACTTGAGATCATCGCTCTGGAAAAAGAACGTGCAGGGGATACCTCCACAAACTGGAGAAAAGAAGATGAGCTGTTCAAAGTGATCCTTAAGAATTACTACATTCCGGAACTTGCCAAGGGAGAACTTGTTGACTGCAAGTGGACCTGGAATCGGAATGATAACAAAAACTATTGTGAGGTGACTTACAAAGATGTGGCAGGTGACACACAAACCGTATATCTGAACTACAAGCTCAACGATACCCGCGATGATCTTGTTATTTTCGAGAAGGCAGAAGAAGTGGTTTCCTATGATGTGAAGGGCACAGACGGAAGCCTTGCATTCAATATCTATGCAGAGAACTTCCCGGCAGATAAGCTTCAGAATGATCAGGATACCGCAGTTTACGAGAATAACGGAGTGGTATACACAATCGTAAATATAGGTGGACAGTTCTATGTGGTCGACTCAGCTTCTAAGGACGTTGAGGTGAACAATAACTATAACAGTGAACAATATGAAACTTCCGGTGAGAAAAAGACCACCTACTCAGTGGATGAAAATGGCAAACTGGTCAAAACGGTAAAACAAAACGTTTCCGAGATCACATACACGAAAGCTGACTTATCTTCTGGTAAGACATATGACAGTGTCGAGGCAGCAGAAAAGGATCTGGCCGATAAAAAAGCAGCATTGAAAGACGGAGATAAAGATGTCGAGACGTCCATGAGCGCAACAGCGACTGCAGATGTGACCGTAAGCCAGAAAACTACATTTACGACAACTATTGATTTATCGAAAATTGTTGTTGAAATGAAAAAAATCAATAATGATAACGATAAATACGAGAAGAAAAATGCCGAGATTGCAGCAAAGGAACTTTTTGCTAAATTCACCAACAAAGAGGCGTTAGAGAACCTGCTTGGCGGCGATTATAAGATCGAAAGTATTAATACAGATAATGCAAAAGTGAATGCTGTAGATAAGTACAAAAATACTTCCGGCAGATGGGTAGACTGGGGTGCAGATTCTGCTGCTTATAAAAACGTATTTTCAGGCACGATCGTTATTACTTATTCGCAGACAGTGACTGCAAAAGCAAACGCTGTGGAATCCAAGACAAATGCTGTAAATGCAGCAGATAATAAAAATCTGGAAGAGTTAAAGGATCAGGCATATGATGCTGCAAAAGCAGATGCAGAAAAACTTCTTGGAGATGCGGTTTCCCAGAATAAGAAGATTAAAGACAACCTGAAAACGGGAGAACTGCATATTAACGGTTATGAAGGCTGGAATGGAAAACATAACTCCAACGTAGCAATCAAAATCCATTATGCCGATGACACATTCACAGAGGGAAAGAAGACAACGGATCAGGCAGTTGTTGACGAGAAGAACAGCTCCACAACCTTATCCGTTTCCTACACCGGAACTTATCAGCAGAAAAATTCCAAAGATCTTGGTGCGCAGACCGTGGAAACACAGAAATACAATCAGACTGCCAAGGCAGAGGAAAAAACAGCTTATACAAGCAACAAATATTATGATGAATATAAGAAAACAGGAGAAATCAATGAAGGAATCTGGCTCACCGGAAAAGATGATAATCGTTTCCCGGGACATGAAAGCTTAAAGAGCTTCTATGATTTCAAAGATGCAGCATTAAAAGCGGAGGCTGAAAGAGCAGAGAAAGTAGCAAAAGCGGATGCGATCATTGACGCAGCAAAGAATGCGGTGGAAAAAGTTGATAAAGCAAAAGCAGATGCGGACAGCTTAAAGGATAAGCTTACAGCACTTCTTGCAAGCCAGAACTACACAGCAGATCAGGTAAAAGAGTTAGAGGGACAGATCAGCGCGGCAGAGATAAAATTAAAAGAGGCAGAGGACATGGCAAAAGACCTGACAGATAAGTTAGGAATTGCAGGAGAAACACTGGCTGATAAGATCACAGAACTCACCCCTGCACCGGCTCCGGGCGGCGCAACTACCCCATCCGGTACTGAGACGACACCGGGCGGCGCAGCCACAACACCTGCAGGCACTGTAACTACAGCAGCGGCTCCGGCAAGTGCAGCCACAATTGTTACAACAGCCACAGCAGATGCAGCACCGGTTCAGATTGCAGAGACACCGGTAGCGCTTGCAGCAGCTGCAACACCAGCGGCAGTAACGAGAACAGCAGCGGTTGCAAATGCAAATGCCGCAGCTGATGCTGACACAGATGCAGACGCTGATACAGATGTGATAATTGCGGACGAGGAGACACCTCTTGCAGCGAACGGAGCACAGGAGAGCACGACAATTGCCGATGAGGAAACTCCACTTGCAGCAGAGGCTGGCGCAGTGGAAAACAAACAGCAGGAGAAAATGTCCTGGTGGTGGTTACTCATCATTGCACTTCTTGGTGTAACCGGCGAGGAAATGTACCGCAGAAATAAAAAGAAAAAAGCAGAAGCAGCTCAGAAAGATGAAAAATAAATTTTAACAGTAAGGCGCATCCAAAAGGTGCGCCTTTTCTAAAACGTCCATTGCAAAAAAATAAAATACGGAGTATTCTGAAAACAGGAAAAACATGATCCGTAATTTGTATACAAGGAAACAAAATCTATGAAAAAAAAGAAAACACTCATAATTTGCATGCTTCTTGGCATAATGCTCCTGACTTCCTGCGGAAAAACAGATCATCAGGATCAGGCGTCAGTCGCCACCGAGCAGACATCCGGAGACAGCCGGCAAACGACAGAAGAACCTGCGGAAACCGTCGGCGGATCGGAAGAGTCAACGGAAGCAGCCGGGACAGCCCAAGCGGCAGTAGAAGCCGTGGAAAGCACAGAATCTTCTGAATATGCAGAACGTAAAAGCATCATCATCACAGCCACAAACGAGTGCGGCATCGACATTGGGATGTTTTCTGTGATCGATCCGATCAGCGGCGAACAATACAATATCAGTGCAATCGCAGATGGACAGTCTGTTTCCATGCCGGTAGAGTGGCCGGTGGAGATCACAGATTTTCAGTGGGCGCTTTATAATCAGAACGGTGAACTCTGCGTTGAGGCGACCACGGATATCAGTCAGGCGGAGAGCGGAGTGACATTGCTTCTCACCGGAGACGGAAATCTGGATGATGTACAGGAGATCTTTGAATAATGCAGACGATCTGATACAGACAATTCTGCCTGTACAGGGCAGTCAGGACAGAAATGATAAAAACAGGGGGTACTCATGGAAGAAAGAAGAGAAATATCGAGGGTAGAATACAAGACAAATGGTGTTGTCGTAATCTGCGATACACAGGAAAAAATTTACGTGGACGTGAAAGACATCAGTCCGTTAGGCATGGGAATCTGTGTGCCGGAGGGGCATGAAGGCCTTCTCGGAAAACAGGTGATCGTTGTGGCAGAAACACTGATCATGTATGCGGAGGTTTCCCGCGAAGAAAAGCAGGAAGACGGCTCCACATTCATTGGTGTGCATGCGATAAAATTTACAGATGACGTTCTGCAGTATCTGTTTTCACACATTGGCTGATGAAACTAATCTTCTAAGCTCGCAGTTTCCGAGCAGCTGATCCCAGAAATGCTCAAGAGGAATCTCTTCATACTGGCAGATCAGGCTGCAGTCTAAGGCTCCATGGGCAACGATCAGTACATTTTTTCCGGAAACAACTTCCGGCATTAAAACATCGTGGATAAAAGAGCCGCTGCGGGCATACAAATGCTCAAGACTTTCCGCACCATCTACAGCATGATAATGGACAGGATCATGGAACAACGTATATACCGGACAATCCGGTTTCTGTGTGACATGTTCTGTTCCTTCATACATGCCAAATCCCATCTCGCGGAGACGGTCGTCCGTCAGGATCGGCGTGCCGCTCCCTTCCAGAAAAATTTCAGCAGTCTCCTGCGCACGCTGTAAGGGAGAACAATAGCAGATATCAAATCGCAGATCCCCATACTTTTTCCGCGCGTCTCTCGCCATCTGGCGGCCTTCTTCATTCAAAGGAATATCTTCGCTTCCCTGCAGGCGGTGGACTGCATTCCAGTCAGTTTTTCCGTGTCTCATGATATATAACATAATAAACAATATCCTTTCCTCTTATAATAGTAAAAATCATAAACGCATTGCCGACTCAATTCCCGGTGCGATTGAATTATATCCTATATTTTGTTAAAATGAAACCCTGATCAGAAAACAGCACCGGCACAACGCAGGAAATTGCATGACAGCTATTAATTTTACAGGAAAACTACCGATATATGAGTTAGAAAAATAAGTGTTCCGGCATTTGCAGAGATCCGGACCGCAACCATGGAAGAACACAGGCTTATGCACACGGAGGTGTAGAACAATGGCAATAGAGGCTATGAAAGGGGCAGGGATGTCCTACGCGGGAAGTTCATCCGCATCAGATGTAAAAGCAGAGAGTCAGGCAAAAGTGGAAACTGCATCCAACGCAGCAGCTTCTGACGATCTCATGAAGAAAACCATTCAGATCGACACGAAAGAGACTGACAAAAACGGCAAAGACGGAAACCGGGACGACAGTCAGGCAAAGCAGACGATCTCTGAGAATTCCCAGATCAAGAAAGCAGTTGACGAGATCAATAAAAAGGCGCACAATTCCGAGGCAGTCTTCGGAATCCATGATGCAACCAACCGTGTCACTATCAAGATCGTTGACAAAGACACGAAGAAAGTCCTGAAAGAATATCCGCCGGAGAAAACTCTGGACATGATCGCAAAAGTCTGGGAGATGGCCGGATTATTAGTGGATCAGAAACTGTAGATCACTGTCCAGAAGGCAGGAACAGCAATAGACAAGTGACAGATGCAAACAGAAAAAGATATAAACAAGTTACAAAACTGAAAGGAGCAGGATTATGCCAATCAGAATCACAGGTTTGAACTCAGGATTAGATACTGAGTCCATTATCTCAGCGCTTGTATCTTCTTATAGTTACAAGACGAGCAAGTATAAAAAAGCACAGACAAAATTATCATGGAAGCAGGAGGCATGGAGTACCTTAAACTCCAAGGTGTACAGTTTCTACAACAATGTTGGTAAATTAAAACTGTCATCTGCCTACAATATGCGTACGGCAAGCGTATCCGACAGCACAAAAGCGAAAGTGAGTGCAGCAAGTGGGGCGACCAACGGCGTACAGTCTCTGGAGGTCTTAGAGGTTGCCAAAAGTGATTATCTTACCGGCGGAAAGATTTCGATCAAAGACGCATCCGGTGCGGAAGATAAGACAAAAACCGTTTCATCGGCATCCACTTTAAGCGAACTGGGATATACCGGAACCGGTACGATCGAAGTTACCAATAAAGAAACCGGAAAGACAACAAGCATCAGCGTGACCGGTGACACAAAGATCAGCGACTTTGTGAAATCCCTGTCAGACGCAGGTGTGAAAGCCAGCTTTGATGAGAAAAACGGCAGATTATTTGTAAGTTCAGCAAAGACCGGTACAGAAAACGGTTTTGAACTGAAATCAAAGAATGCAGACGGCGATAAGGCGTTGCTGGCATTGGGACTGGCAATGACATCTACCGTATCAGATACCGGTGCAAAAGTGAATGACGATAACAACTGGTCGGCGGCATCGGATGCGAAGATCAAACTGAATGGTGCAGAATACACTTCATCTACCAACGAGTTCGCTGTAAATGGTCTTTCTGTCACAGCACTTGCCAAGACGAGTGGAGAGATTTCTGTAACCGTAGCTACAGACAGTGAGGGAATCTATGAGCAGGTCAAGGATCTGCTCAGCCAGTACAACTCACTTATTAACGAGATGAACAAGTTATACAATGCAGATTCGGCAAAAGGATATGAGCCGCTGACAGATGATGAAAAGGATTCCATGAGTGATACGGAAGTGGAGAAATGGGAAGCAAAAGTCAAAGATTCCCTGCTCCGCAGAGATGATTCGTTAGAGAGCCTGATCTCGTCCATGACAACGGCGATGTCCAAGGGATATGAAGTCAATGGAAAGACATACTATCTTACTTCTTTTGGAATTTCAACACTTGGTTATATGAATTCTGCAAAGAATGAACAGTATGCATACCATATCAATGGTGATGAGGATGACAGCGCAACTTCCGGAAAGGAAGACAAACTGCTGGCAGCGATCAAAGAAGATCCGGATTCTGTGGCGGGATTCATGCAGCAGCTTGCAACAGGATTATATGATTCTATTGATAAGAAGATGAAGACATCCACTTTAAGCAGTGTATTTAAAGTATACAATGACAAGGAGATGGCTTCGGAATACAGCGATTATACAACCACGATCAAAAAGTGGGAGGATAAGCTGTCTGAACAGGAGGATTACTACTACAAGAAGTTCTCGGCGATGGAAACTGCACTGGCAAAACTCAATTCACAGACATCTTCTTTATCCGGTCTGTTCGGATCATGATAACAGGACAATTAACCTGCGGCATTGCCGCAGGTTAAATCTGCATAAAGAAAAAAGAAAACACATGGAGGTATTTTCACATGCTTAATCATAATGGCTATGCTGCGTATGCGAATAGCAAAATTATGACCGCATCACCTGCGGAACTGACACTTATGCTCTATGACGGAGCAATCAAATTCTGTAACATGGCAATTGCAGGGATTGAGGAAAACAATATCGAGAAAGCACATAACAACATCCGGAAAGTCGAGAATATCATCTCCGAGTTTCAGGCAACATTAAATCATAAATATGCAACAGCTGATGATTTTAATAATGTATATGTCTATTTGAAAGAACGCCTGATCGAGGCAAATATGAAAAAAGATAAAGAAATCCTGGAAGAAGTATTAAAACATCTCAGAACCATGCGCGATACATGGAAAGAAGTGATGAAACTGGCTGCCAGCCAGAGATAACCGGAAGGAGAAAGCAATACATCGTGACAGATAATTACATTGGAATCATGATCGAAAGCCTCCGGCGAAAAAAGGATGTCCTGACAGATATATTAAAACTTAGCGAGGAACAAAGCCTTCTGCTGGATGATCCTAATTTAGAACCGGACACATTTGAAAAAAACGTGAATCGGAAAGCGGCGCTGATCGAAAAATTAGAACAGCTTGACACGGGCTTCGAAAGTTTATATGACAAAGTAAAGGAAGAACTTGAGAGCAACAGAGACATCCATAAAGAGCAGATCAGGCAGATGCAGGAACTGATCAGGGCACTTACCGAATTGAATATGCAGATTCAGGCAACAGAGGCAAGAAATAAGGAAAAGGCAACCGCCAAGTTTGCTTATATCAGGCAGCAGGCAAAGGAAATCCGCAGTAGCCAGAAGATCGTCAAAGAATATTATAATAATATGATGCATAAGGCGTATAATGAGCCGCATTTTTTGGATAATAAAAAATAGAGAGAATAAAAGACCGCACAGATAGAAAGATATTGATTTGTGAGGTCTTTTTAGTTACAATTTTAAGGTAGTAGACAAGCGGGAGGAGAAGGGAATGTTTTTAAAATCAATCGAACTTCATAACTTTAGATGCTTTTCTGATATCAAGGTAGATTTTATTAATAGAATGACAGTTATAGTGGGTAATAATGGGGCTGGAAAATCCACAATACTTGAGGCGGCAACAATTGCTGCAGGAACTCTGACTTCGGCAATGGATGGACTGACTAATTATGGAATAAAGAAGAATGATGCTTGCTATAAGTATTATGATTTAGGAAGCAATGTTGATGTCCAGCCGCAATTTCCAGTCGAAATTGCAGCGTTTGGTAAAATAGATGGAAAAGATATAGCATGGAGCAGATGTTTAAATTCGGCAAAAGGAAGAGGGGGACTCGCATCTGCCAAAGAACTTACCAAAATTGCTGATGAATATCAGGAGCGGATGAGAAAAGGGGACAAACAATTAAAATTACCTATTATTTCGTATTATGGTACAGGACGACTGTGGGTTCAGCATCGGGAGAAAAAGAATGATGCATTTGAAAAGAACACCAGAACTAATGGATATATTGACAGTCTGGATGGAGCTGCAAATGATAAATTAATGATGAAATGGTTTCAAAAAATGACTTACCAGCAATTACAGAGAAAAGAAGTGATTCCTGAATTTGCTGCTGTGACGATGGCTTTGGAACAAATATTTACTTCAATCACAGGATATTCGGATGTAAAAGTACAATTTAATTTAGATACAGGCGAACTGGATGTAATATACTTTGACGGAAACGTGCATGTCAGAATGCCTGTTTCACAGCTGAGTGATGGATATAAATGTACAATAAGTTTAATTGCAGATATTGCGTATCGAATGGCAATCCTTAACCCACAGTTATTGGAC
>OJPO01001125.1_pt1 | contig 11139 bp, 8 predicted proteins | sample 1598541 | NCBI WGS metagenome assembly OJPO01 (sample SAMN03922453, study PRJEB24848) | human gut metagenome | isolation source: stool sample | host: Homo sapiens | place: Germany | collected 2009-11
CCCCCAAGCAGGAGCACACCATGAATGTGCCGCAGCAAAACCGTAAGCGTGGGCAGGATATGGAACTTTGATTTTCGGAGGATACTATTTGAATAAAAAGAAGAAATCAAACAAATCCGGCTACCCGGATGAAGCAATCAAGACCCTTGCACGTTGCTTTTATCCCTCCATGGTTGAGTTTTTCAACAGTGAGGAAGGCCAGCGTGAATATGAGGAATGGCTGAAAGAGCAGGAAGCACTACAAGCCTTGCCTGTTGCCGCATAAAAACAGCAGGACGCTCCCGGTAAAGGGAACGCCCTGCATTACATAGATGTATCTCGCCGAGGTGTGTCCAGCTGGGCACACCTTTTATTTTTTTGTCCTTAATCTTCTAGCCCATAGCTCCCGGTTGTATTCTTCAAATATTCCTCCGGGTCGCCGTTCAGGATCAAATCGGCATAGCCCAGCGGGTCATTGTAGATGAGGTAGTCCAGTTCTGACCTCTGCTCCATGGTAACATCCAGAGCATCCTCGGCCCCGGTGCAGTCAATGGAAATTTTTCTCCCATCCCGGAGTAGCAGTTCCACGCACCCGGTATCCATGTTGAAATGGCAAGCTCTTGCATCGTACTTCATAATCATACCCTCCAAATCTTGTGATTGTCTTACGGTCTATGACAAGGTATCGGAGTTTTGTGCCGTCCACGGGAGCCTTCATTGTTGTACCCGAAGAAAACGAAAAATCCGAACCCTTCTCCAATCGGAAACAGGTTCGGATTTTTCTTGTTTGGTGGGCGCGGGTGGATTACGCAAGCCGCGCTGCTAAAAACAGCCTAGCAGGCTGTTTTTGCCCGGCGGGACGCAAAGCGCCGGGCCGCAGCTGTTCTCATCCACCCGCCTATGTGAGTCTGACATTTGCGCAAAAGAAAACCGCCAGTGTACCTCTACACCAGCGGTTTTTTCATGGGCGCGGGTGGATTCGAACCACCGAAGCTGAAAAGCAGCAGATTTACAGTCTGTCCCCATTGGCCACTCGGGAACACGCCCATATACAGTTCTTCGCAGTCGCGGACTGCCTGTATATATTACCACTTGGGGGCGTATTTGTCAACAGCTTTTTACAGCTTTTTCAGAAAAGAAGCTGACCGCACGGCTCAGTCGCGGGGACGGCCATAGCGGTGGACTTTTTTGGAGGAATGGCGGGTGTGGGGGGAGTTGAGCAGGACCCACGCCACATAGATGATGGCGCAGATGGCGCTGACGACGAGCACGACCTTGAGGTAGAGGCTACCGAAGAACTCCTGCAGCTTCGAGAAAGAGTAGAGCAGGCTGCTCCGGCTCACGTCCTGCCCGGCGATGAGGTTGACCATGCCGATGGTCTCGCCGGCCAGCTTCAGCTCCACGGTGCCGACAACATCGCTCTGCTGGATGGGGGCGCAGACATAGTCGGGCAGATGGAAGTATTTCTGAGTCACGGTGCCGTCGCCCGAAGAGGGCAGCAGGGTCATCATGCTGTTGTCGGGGTAGAGCTTGAGGGTGTCGGCGTCGGAGGAATACTTCACGGGGATCTCTGCCAGAGCGAGGTCGGTGTCCAGCGCAGGCTGGATGGAAAAGCTCTGGAACACCCAGTCGATGAGGCGGGTCGTCTCATAGAGGGCCGGGCGGCGGTTGGCGTAGCCGTAGGTGTCACAGGTGTCGGGGCTCTGCATGATGCAGAAGATATAGGTGGAGCCGTCCTGATTGGCCCACGAAACATAGCTCTGGTCGCCGTGGTCGTTTTTGTAGGCCATCACATCGCACATGCCGCCCTGCATAGACTTGCGGTAGAAGCTGCCGCCGCTGGTCTTGTTGAGGGCGACGTTCTGGTTCAGCAGCACGAAACTCTTGGTGTGCTTTTCCTTGGCGGGCATGGTGAAGGTGGGGGCCGACGAGATGTCCACGAAGGCGTCAAAGCTCATCAGATACCGCAGGATGAGGTACATATCCACGGCAGTAGTCACATTGCCGCTGTCGAGGCCGCAGGCATCCGTCCAGGTGCTGCCGGTGGTGCCGATGCGCTGGGAAAGGGTGTTCATCTGGCTCACCCAGCCTGCAAGGTCGCCGCCCGAAAGGCTGTAGGCAAGGCCCATCGCGGCCTCGTTGGCGTTGCGCAGAAGCATGGCGTAGACGGCTTCCCGGTAGGTGAAGGTCTCATTGGAGCGCATATCGGCATTGTCACTGTTGTGGACGTAATCCGAGATGGCGAAGGGCATCTGGAAGGTGTTGTCGAGCTGGTCGGCGTAATTCGTCAGCAGCAGCGCGATGGTCATATATTTGGTCAGGCCCCCGGCAGACACCTGACGGGAGCTGTCCTTGTCGTAGACGATGATGTTGGTGTCGGTGTTGACGATGTAGGCGCTCTTGGCCTGCACCTCGTAGAAGAGGCTGGGGTCGAACAGGGCCGAAGCCGGCGCACACAGGCAGCTCAGCAGCAGGATAAGGCTCAGAAATAGGGTGACGATACGTTTCATGTGGACATTTTCCTCAAAAAGCGATAATATATTATAGCAATTCAACTTTTTAATGCAACAGCAACAGTGTTGAATTGCATATCGCAAATATGCTGTTTTCATGTTGCACGAATTTCTTGACTTGCGATAGAGTATCGGACAAAATGTGCTGTCCGTTCCTACAGGGCAAAAACAAGGCTCAGAAGAGGGCCTCATACTTTATAATAACAGGTTTGGCGGAGCGTGACAAGGCTTTTGGGGCGATTTCACACTCCGCAAAAGGAGGCAGAGGATGGTATATCTTACGGGCGACACCCACGGCGAGCTGGATCGCTTCAAAGACGGGGAGCTGCGCCGGGCCGGCAAGGGCGATTTTGTCGTTGTGCTGGGCGATTTCGGCTTCGTGTGGGACAGCAGCAAGGCTGAGCAGAAGAATCTGGACTGGCTGCGCAAGCGGCCTTATACCATCCTTTTCCTCGATGGCAGCCACGAGAACTATGACCTGCTGGAACAGTACCCCACCGAGGAGCGGTTCGGCGGGCTGGTGCAGCCGCTGGGCGGCAATGTGTACCACGTCTGCCGGGGCAGCGTACTGGAGCTGGAAGGGAAGAAGTACCTCTGCTTCGGCGGAGCGGAAAGCCCGGACAAGGAAGAGCGGGAAGCCCACGTCAACTGGTGGCCGCAGGAGATGCCTTCGGACGAGGAATACGCCCGCTGCGAGGCCGCGCTGGAAGCAAACGGCTGGCAGGTAGATTATGTGCTGACCCACGACGCGCCAAGCAAATTTTTGGATTTCAGCGTGCTGGCTGAGGGCGAGAATAACCGGCTGCACCTCTTCCTCGACAAGGTCGTCATGAAAACGACTTACGAGAAATGGTTCTTCGGCTGCCATCACAAGGATGTGCAGCTCTCTACCAAGAGCCGCTGCCTCTTCTGCGATGTAGTGAGCATCGGCGAGAAGAAGCCGTGGTGGAAGAGAAGATAACGAAAAAGGACTGCCGCGGGCAGTCCTTTTTCGTTACTCAATTCATTGCACCGGCTTTGTCGAACATCTGCTCCACCTGACGGGCCAGCAGGGCGTGTTCGGGCCGCTCGAGAAGCGGGTCTTCGGCCAGCAGGGCCACAGCCTCGCTCTGGGCCGCGTGGAGGGTGCGGGTGTCGTTCATCAAATCGGCAATCTGCAAGGTCGGCAGACCGTGCTGGCGGCTTCCAAAGAAGTCGCCGGGGCCGCGGGTCTCGAGGTCGTACTGCGCCACGGCGAAGCCGTCTGAGGTGGAGCAGAGGAACTTGAGCCGCTTCTGCACCGACTCGGAGGCATTGTCGCTGACGAGAAAACACCAGCTCTCCGCTGCGCCGCGTCCCACACGCCCGCGCAGCTGGTGCAGTGCGCTCAGGCCGTACCGCTCGGCGTTTTCGATGACCATGACCGTCGCATTCGGCACGTCCACACCGACTTCGATGACGGTGGTGGACACGAGGGCGTCCAGACGTCCGGATTTGAAGTCGTCCATCACCTCGGCCTTTTCCTTCGGCTTGAGCTTGCCGTGCATCAGGCCCACCCGGCGGTCCGGCAGATAGGCTTTTGCGATGTCCTCATAGTAGCTCTTGACGGCGTTCAGGCCGCTGCCGCCCGCGTCCTCAATGGCAGGGCAGACGATATACACCTGTCGTCCGGAATCGATTTCTCGATCAAGGAAGCCGTAGAGGTCGGCCCGCTTTTTGCCGGTGATGCAGCGGGTCTTGACGGGCTTGCGGCCCGGCGGCAGCTCGTCGAGGATGGAGATGTCGAGGTCGCCGTACATCAACAGCCCCAGCGTCCGGGGGATGGGGGTGGCGCTCATGACCAGCAGGTGGGGATTCGCGGCCTTTTCGGCCAGCAGGCCCCGCTGGCGCACACCGAAGCGGTGCTGTTCGTCCACGACGGCCAGACCCAGCCGGGCGAACTCCACGCCCTCGCTGAGGATGGCGTGGGTGCCTACGATGAGGTCAGCCTCGTCGTCCCGGATGGCGGCGAGGGTGGTGCGCCGTGCGGCGGCTTTCATGCCGCCGGTGAGCAGGGCTACCCGCATCCCAAAGGGGGAGAGCAGGCGGTTCAGGTTCTCGGCGTGCTGGCCGGCCAGGATCTCGGTGGGGGCCAGCAATGCGGCCTGATACCCAGCCCGGATGCAGGCCCAGATGGCCGCAGCGGCCACCAGCGTTTTTCCGCTGCCCACGTCGCCCTGCAAAAGGCGGTTCATGGACGTTTCGCCCGACATGTCGGTCAGGATCTCTTCCACGGCCCGCCGCTGTGCGCCGGTGGGGGAGAAGGGCAGGGACTCCCAGAAAGGGGAGGCGTCGGCCTTCTTCATCGGCGCGCCGGTGGAGGCCGCGCCGTGGTTCTTCATCCGGCCGATGCCCAGCTGTAAGACCAGAAGCTCTTCGTAGATGAGCCGCCGCCGCGCCGCAAAGGCTTCCTCCTCGGTGGCGGGGCAGTGGATGGCCCGGACGGCGTCGGCCTTGGAGAGCAGGCGGTATTTTTTCAGCATCTCAGAGGGCAGCGGGTCGGGCAGAAGCTCCGCGTGGGGGAGGAGCTGGCGGACGCACTTGGCGATGGCGCTGCTGGTCAGCCCCTCGGTCTGGGGGTAGACAGCCTCGAAAGGCGACGACTTCACCTGCGCGTCGGTGCGCACCTGCGGGTTGACCATCTGACGGCGAAGCATCCCGCCCGTCACGATGCCCTGGAAATAGTATTCCTGCCCCAGCTCCAGCTTCTGGGCGGCGTATGGATTATTGAACCACGTGATCTCGAGGCTGGATACATCGTCTCCGGCGGTGATGCGCTCCATCCGCCGCCCGCCCGGCAGGATGCGCCCGCCGGGCTTTGCAAACACCTCCGCCTTCACGACGCACTCGGTGTCGGCGGGAGCCTCGGCGATGGAGTAGGGCTTTGAAAAATCCAGATACCGGCGGGGATAGTGGCAGAGCAGGTCGCTGAGGGTCAGGATGCCCAGCTTCTCGAACCGCTCGGCAGTCTTGGGGCCGACGCCCTTGAGATAGCGTACCGGGGTGTCCGGCGTGAGGGTGGTGTGAAGTTCGGCAGGCATGGCGCGGCCTCCTTTCAGGGAAAATGATAGTATGCCCATTGTATCACGGCAGAGGGCAAAAGAAAAGCGCCCTGCCGGAGCGGAGCGCGGAAAAGCATTCAAACCTTACTATCTTCCCTGAACAGCCCTTTGAATCCTTCCCAGAGGGAAACGACCCGGGGCCGGGGCAGAAAGTAGTTGACCAGCATGGCACTGACGGCGGTCTTGATGGTGCGCCAGCCCACATGGAGCCGGAAATCTTTGCGCGGGAACTCTGGCATAGGTCTGTATCCTCCTCTAGACTCTTAGCCGTTTCTTTGCTGACTCTTTTAGCATAGCACAGAGCGAAGAGGGGAGACAAGCTTTTCCCAATAAGTAGATTATTTAACGAGCAAAACAACAAAAAATCCCGGATGCCTCAGCACCCGGGAATCTTTTGGAGGTGACGACCAGATTTGAACTGGTGGATGAGGGTTTTGCAGACCCTTGCCTTACCACTTGGCCACGTCACCATATTTGGAGCAACTGCTGCTGCTCCATTTGGAGCGGCCGACGAGGCTCGAACTCGCTACCTCCACCTTGGCAAGGTGGCGCTCTACCAGATGAGCTACGGCCGCATATTGGAAACCCTGTTGGGTCTCCTGACTGGTGCCTCCGATCGGAATCGAACCAATGACACGGGGATTTTCAGTCCCCTGCTCTACCGACTGAGCTACAGAGGCGCACCGGACGATGATTATTATACCTGAAATTTCGATTTTGTAAAGGGGTAAATGCAAAATTTTTTGAGAATTTTTGAACTTTCTTTATTTTGCCCGTGTTATCGTCTAAAATAAGACTGACTTTTCTGACGCTTTTTGCGGGCGGCAGACAGGGAAAGACTATTTGACATCTTCAACAACCTATGGTTTAATAAATGAGAATGAAAAGAATCGCTTTTCTCCCGCTGTGGGAATCTATACCTATATATAGCAAAAGCGTTTGAGACGGCCCCGCTGCAAGAACATTCCGGGGCCGGGAGGAGCAGCATGGCAAGAAAACAGGAATATGGCAACGAAAGCATCACTTCGCTGAAGGGTGCCGACCGTGTGCGCAAGCGCCCGGCCGTCATCTTCGGCTCGGACGGCGTGGAGGGCTGCGCCCACTCCATCTTTGAGATCGTCTCCAACTCCATCGACGAGGCCCGCGACGGCCACGGCGACACCATCAACGTCACCCGCTGCAAGGATGGCAGCGTCATCGTCGAAGACTTTGGCCGCGGTATGCCCGTGGACTGGAACAAGGGCGAAGAGCGCTACAACTGGGAGCTGCTGTTCTGTGAGATGTACGCAGGCGGCAAGTACGGCGAGGGCGAGGACAACTATGAATTCAGCCTCGGCCTGAACGGTCTGGGCCTCTGTGCCACCCAGTACGCCTCGGCATGGATGACCGCCGACATCTACCGCGACGGCTTCCACTACCACCTCGACTTCCAGAAGGGCGAGAACGTGGGCGGCCTGCACAAAGAGCCCTACAAGGGCCGCCGCACCGGCAGCATCATCCACTGGAAGCCGGACGATGAGGTCTTTACCGACATCGACGTCCCCGGCAGCTACTATAAAGATGTCCTCCGCCGTCAGGCTGTCGTCAACGCGGGCCTGACCCTCAACTTCACCGACGAAAAGGAGAAAGATCCCGCCACCGGCAAGCCGTGGAAGGAGAGCTGGTGCTATGAGCACGGCATCGCCGACTATGTGGCTGAGACGGCGGGCGAGGACAGCCTGACCCCGGTGTTCAGCTGCGAGAGCGAAGCCACCGGCCGTGACCGCGAAGACCAGCCTGACTATAAGGTAAAGATGAGCGCGGCATTCTGCTTCTCCAACAAGGTGCAGCTGCTGGAATACTACCACAACTCGTCCTGGCTGGAGCATGGCGGCAGCCCGGAGCACGCCGTCCGCACGGCCTTCGTCTACCAGATCAACAAGTATCTGAAGGATAAGAACCTCTACAAAAAGGGCGAGAGCGCCATCAGTTTTCAGGATGTGCAGGACTGTCTGATCTACGTTTCGTCCAGTTTCTCCACCCGCACCAGCTACGAGAACCAGACAAAAAAAGCTATCACCAACAAGTTCGTCTCTCAGGCCATGACCGACTTCCTCAAGCACTATCTGGAAGTCTACTTCCTCGAAAAGCCCGACGAGGCCCAGAAGATCTGTCAGCAGGTGCTGGTGAACAAGCAGAGCCGTGAGCACGCTGAAAAAACGCGCCAGAGCATCAAAAAGACACTCTCGACCCAGATCGACCTTGCGAACCGGGTGCAGAAGTTCGTGGACTGCCGCACCAAGGACGCCTCCCGCCGTGAGCTGTATATCGTCGAGGGCGATTCGGCTATGGGTGCGGTCAAGACCAGCCGCGACAGTGAATATCAGGCCATCATGCCCATCCGCGGCAAGATCCTGAACTGCCTCAAGGCCGACTATGCCCGCATCTTCAAGTCGGACGTCATCGTGGACCTCATCAAGGTCATGGGCTGCGGCGTGGAGCTGGGCGGCAAGCACAACAAGGAGCTTGCCACCTTCAACCTCGACAATCTCCGCTTCAATAAAATCGTCATCTGTACCGATGCCGACGTGGACGGCTACCAGATCCGCACACTGGTGCTGACCATGCTCTACCGCCTGACCCCCACCCTCATCAACGAGGGCTATGTCTATATCGCGGAGTCGCCGCTGTACGAGATCACCACGAAAGACCGCACCTATTTCGCCTACACCGAGCCCGAGAAGGCCACCTTCCTCGAGGAGATCGGCGACAAAAAATATACCATCCAGCGCTCGAAAGGTCTGGGCGAGAACGACCCCGAGATGATGTGGCTGACCACCATGAACCCCGAGAGCCGCCGCCTCATCAAGGTGATGCCCACCGACGTGGAGCGCACCGCGCAGGTGTTCGACATCCTGCTGGGCGACAACCTCGCAGGCCGCAAGGAGCATATCGCCCAGCACGGTGCAGAGTATCTGGACGATCTGGATGTGAGCTGAGAACGGACTCCCCCAGTCTGCTTCGCAGACAGCCCCCTCGGAGAGGGAGCCTCTGGCGAAGAGATGAAGCTTTATGCCCTGCCAAAGCCTCCCTCATGGAGGGAGGTGGCATTGCGTCAGCAATGACGGAAGGAGTTCGTTCCCGATAAAGAGGATTTACAATGGCAAAAAAATCGAGCAAAAAAACCGCAAAGCCTGTCCGCCCCCAGCTGGGCGAGGGCGTTGAGATACTGAACGCCGGCAGTGTGCTGGAAGACCCCATCACCCGCACGCTGGAAACGAACTATATGCCCTACGCCATGAGCGTCATCGTCAGCCGCGCGCTGCCGGAGATCGACGGCTTCAAGCCCGCCCACCGCAAGCTGCTGTATACGATGTATGAGATGGGCCTGATCAAGGGCGCGCGCACCAAGTCGGCCAACATCGTGGGCAGCACCATGCACCTGAACCCCCACGGCGACGCCGCCATCTATGACACCATGGTCCGCATGGGCCGGGGCAACGAGAGCCTGCTGGTGCCGTTCGTGGACAGCAAGGGCAACTTCGGCAAAGCCTACAGCCGCGATATGTCCTGTGCCGCGGCCCGCTACACCGAAGCAAAACTGGAAGGCGTCTGCGAAGAGCTGTTCCGGGACATCGACAAGGAGACGGTGGACTTCGTCCCCAACTACGACGGCACCACCACCGAGCCGACCCTTCTGCCCGTGACCTTCCCGACCATTCTGGCCAACAACACGCTGGGCATCGCCGTCGGTATGGCCTGCAACATCTGCTCCTTCAATCTGGCTGAGCTGTGCAGCACCACCATCGCCCTGATGAAGGATGCGAAGCACGACATCTCCACCACCATGCCCGCCCCGGACTTCGTGGGCGGCGGCCAGATCCTCTACGACGAAGCCCAGATGCGGGACATCTTCGAGAATGGCCGCGGCAGCGTGAAGGTGCGCGCCCGCTACGCCGCCGTGCCGGGCGAGAACATGATCGAGATCACCCAGATACCGCCCACCACCACGGTGGAGGCCATCATGGACAAGATCGCCGAGCTGGTCAAGGCGGGCAAGATCAAAGAGATCAGCGATATGCGCGACGAGACCGATTTGAACGGCCTCAAGCTGACCCTCGACCTCAAGCGCGGCGTGGACGCCGAAAAGCTGATGGCCAAGCTCTTCAAGGCCACCCCGCTGGAAGACAGCTTCAGCTGCAACTTCAACATCCTTGTCTCGGGCCAGCCCCGGGTCATGGGGGTGCGGGAAATTTTGCAGGAGTGGACGGCCTTCCGGATGGAATGCGTCCGCCGCCGCACTTACTATGACCTCCACGGCAAGGAAAAGCGCCTCCACCTGCTCAAGGGTCTGGCGGCGATTTTGATGGACATTGACAAGGCCATCCACATCATCCGCACCACGGAGGAGGAGACGGAAGTCGTCCCCAACCTGATGATCGGCTTTGGCATCGACGAAGTGCAGGCCGACTATGTGGCTGAAATCAAGCTGCGCCACCTCAACCGGGAATATATCCTCAAGCGCACCGGCGAGATCGAGCAGCTGGAAGCCGACATCGCCGATCTGAACGACATCCTCGCAAAGCCTGCCCGCATCCGCAAAATTATCATGAAGGAATTGGCCGACGTGGCAAAGAAGTACGGCCAGCCCCGCCGCAGCGAGATTCTCTACGACCTGCCCGAAGAAGAGGGCGGCGCCGAGGAAGAGGCCGTGCCGGATTATCCCGTCACCGTCTTTTTCACCCGCGAGGGCTATCTGAAGAAGATCCCGCCCCAGAGCCTGCGCACGGCCGGTGCGCATAAGCTCAAGGAAGGCGACGAGATCGTCCGGCAGGTGGAGACGCGGAACAACGTAGAAGCGCTGTTCTTCACCGACAAACAGCAGGTGTATAAGGTGCGTCTGGCCGAGCTGGAAGACGGCAAGGTGGCCCAGATGGGCATTTATCTGCCGGGCCGTCTGGGCATGGACGAGGGCGAGAACATCCTCGACATGGTCATTACCTCCGACTACGGCGGCTATATGCTCTTCTTCTTTGCCAGCGGCAAGTGCGCAAAGATCCCGCTCAGCTCCTACGCCACCAAGCAGAACCGCCGCAAGCTGCTGAAAGCCTACTGCGACAAAGAGCCGCTGGCGACCATGTTCTTCCTGCCCGAGGAGACGGAGCTTGCGATTCGCACCAGCGCGGAACGGATGCTTCTGGTCGGCACGGCGCAGATCGCCGCAAAGACCACCCGCGACAGCCAGGGTGTGGCCGTCGTGACCCTGAAAAAGAACCAGACCATCGCCTCCGTCGTCCCGGCGGACACGCTGGAACTGGCGAACCCCCATCGCTACCGCGTCCGCAGCCTGCCGGCGACCGGTGCGCTCGTCCGCGCGGAGGATGAAGGGGAGCAGATGACGCTGCTGTGATTTTATAAGATAAACGGGTTCTCGCGCCTGTGCGCGGGGCAGGTTTTTCTCTTTCGGTCAAATGGCTTGCGCTCCGCGCGGGCCAGAGGTAGGGAGGGGTGTTTCGAATCCCCCCTCCCTACCTCTGGACTCCACTCTCCCCGCAACGAGTTAAGGGCTGCTCGCCCTTAACAATTCC
>OJPO01001147.1_pt1 | contig 10953 bp, 9 predicted proteins | sample 1598541 | NCBI WGS metagenome assembly OJPO01 (sample SAMN03922453, study PRJEB24848) | human gut metagenome | isolation source: stool sample | host: Homo sapiens | place: Germany | collected 2009-11
AAAGAACACCCGCCGCAAGAATCCGGCGGCTGCCGAAACGCGCCACAAGCCGGGACGATGCCGCAATCATCAGAACGGCAGAGATGCCGGGCGCCAAAAGAAGCCGCCCGATCTCAGACTCTGAGAGAGCGGCCCACGCCTTCAGTGCCGGCATCCGCGCCATCAGGGTCCCGTAAAAAAGCGCGGGGCCGATGAAAAGGAAGCCGCAGGCGGCGTTTGCTCTGATCCGTCCATCACCTACCGGATCCGAAGCACGAGGCTTCCCAAGGCAATGAGCCCGCACAAAAATGGCACCAAAAGAAGCGCATTGTTAAGCCCATAGTCTTCGGCAAGAATCCCCAGGGTCGGGGGCACCATCAGCATCCCGCCGTAGGCAAGCACCGAAATCAAAGCACTTGCGGCCGCCGGCGACACCGAAGACAAACTTCCCGCGCGGCTGAACAAAAGCGGCACAATCGGAGACAATCCGGCGCCTAAAAGCGCATACGCCGCAAGGCACAAATAGGGGCTTTCCGTGAAATGCACGACGGCCGCGGCAAACGTGGCAATGAGCGACCCGAAAAACGCCATCCGGAAATCCCCCAGCTTCTGACGCACAGGTTCCCCCGACAGGCGGCAGGCAACCGTGGCACTGGAAAACGCGGCAAAGGCCAAGGCCGCGATGTCTTCGTCCGCGCCCTTGACGGAATGCAGCAGGAGACTTCCCCACTCCGCCGCCGACCCTTCAGAGGCGTAGGCGCACGCAGCCATCAGGCCAAACACGTAAACGATGAGCGGCAGCCCGAAAATCGAGCCGCTTTTCTTTGCGGCGCCGCCTGCGGGCTGATCTTCATAGAGCTTTGTTTTGGCCCAGGCCCGTACCGCAAGGTACACCACAAACACGGTGAGAAAATGAGGGACGACGGCAAGCTCCGCCGCCGCAAAAAAGGCGCCGGAGGCCGCACCGATCACGCTTCCCGTACTGTAGCTTGCGTGCAGTATCAGCATCGAGGATTTGCCGTAGCGCCGCTCAACGCCCATCCCCTGCACGTTCATCGAAACGTCCCAGAGGCCCATGCCGAACCCGAAGAGAATAAAAGCGCCCCACAGTACCCAAAAGTCCGCGGCAAACGCAGCAACCGGAATCCCCGCCATACAGACGAGGCTTCCCCAGCCCAGCACCCGGCGGCTGCCGAATTTCGTCACCAGCAGGCTGCTCATTAAAAGCATCACGAAGGCCGAAAGGCCGAGCGAGAGAAGGAGCACCCCGATCTCGCCCTCGCTAACACCGGCCTGCGCCTTTAAGGCGGGCATGCGGGAGGTGAGCATCCCGTAGAAAATCCCGGGACCGGCAAAAAAAGCGGCGCAGGCGGATAGCACCGTGCGGTAAGGCATCTGCGGGGACTGCATCATGCGTATCGATTCATTAAAAAAGCGGGATCTCCCTTCACCGGAACCCCCGCTTCGTCAACCCGTAAACTCAGTTATTCATCGTCAGCGGCTGCGGGCGCCTTGGGCTTCATGCGGTCGGCTTCGAGCTTATCGAGGTATTCCTTCGTAATATCGCCCGTGACGTACACGCCGTCAAAGCAGGAGCAGTCAAACTGCTCGACCCTGGGATTGAGGTCCGTCAACGCATCCTTTAAGCCCTCTACGGTCTGATACACGACGGCGTCGGCGCCGATCCGTTTGGCGACCTCTTCGGCGCTCTCCCCGTGGCCGCAGATCAATTCTGCGCGCGTGGGCATGTCAATCCCGTAGACGTTCGGGTACATCACGCGCGGCGCAGAAGACGCCACGTACACTTTCTTCGCGCCAGACTCACGGGCCATGCGGACAATCTGCTCCATCGTCGTGCCGCGCACGATGGAGTCGTCGACCAAAAGAATGTTCTTCCCTTCAAACTCCACGGGCATCGCGTTTAACTTCTGACGCACGCTCTTTTTGCGGGTGGTCTGCCCCGGCATGATGAAGGTGCGGCCGATGTAGCGGTTCTTGATGAACCCTTCGCGGTACGGGATGTTGAGCTTTTGCGCGAGCTGCTGCGCCGCCGGGCGGCTTGAGTCCGGAATCGGCATCACGCAGTCGATTTCTGACAAGTTGATGTGGGAAGCCACTTCGTTGGCGAGGTACTCACCCAAACGCAGGCGCGCGCCGTAGACGCTGATCCCGTCAATCACGCTGTCGGGACGGGCAAAGTAAACGAACTCAAAGGCGCAGGGATTAAGCGTCGGGTGCTCCGCGCACTGCGCGCAGGAAAATTCGCCGTCCTGGCTGATAAAGACCGCTTCACCCGGGGCCACATCGCGTTCAAACTGAAATTCAAGGCCCACCATCGTCACGGACTCGGAGCTCACGAGGTAATCCTTGCTGCCGTCGGCGTTTACGCGCGTACCGAAGCAAAGCGGCCGGATGCCGTGCGGATCACGGAATGCCAAAAGGCCCTTGCCGGCAATCAAGGCGACGACCGCATAAGAGCCCTTCACCCGGCGGTGCACGCCCTTGACGGCTTCAAAGGCGGCTTCAGGAGAAAACTTCTCACCGGGCTTGACGGCCTGCGAGAGTTCGTCGGCAAGGACGTTTAAAAGGACTTCGGAGTCGCTGGTGGTGTTGATGTGACGGCGATCAACGTTCCAGAGGTTGTCCTTCACTTCTTCGGCGTTGGTGAGGTTGCCGTTATGGGCAAACATGATGCCGTAGGGGGCATTCACATAAAAGGGCTGGCTTTCCTGATTGGAACTGGCGCAGCCCTGCGTGGGATAACGGACGTGACCGATACCGATGTTGCCGGTGAGATCCCTCATGTTGCGGGTGCGGAAGACGTCGCGCACCAGGCCCATCGCCTTATACGAGTGAAACGTGAGGCCGTCCAACGTACCGATCCCCGCGGCATCCTGACCGCGGTGCTGCAAAAGCAGCAGCGCATCATAGAGACGCTGGTTAACAGGTTCCTTACTGACCAAGCCGACAACACCGCACATGTTGAGTTTTCCCGGGTTATGTGAAGAAAAAAGAAGGAGGTGCCTCAGGGGCTCAGCCTCTCTGAAGCAAAAGTTTCGGAATTCTATGACGAAATGTTAACGCACACTGTAGCGCTTGCGCATCTCAACGATGGTTTCAGGCATATAGGGCATCGTAAAGTCGATGATGCGCTCGCAGGGAACGATCAACACGGAATTGCGCCACTGGCCGGTTCTCACGGCCGAGGTCATCCCCAGAAGAAACACCGCCAGGCACACGACAACGACGCCCCTTGCAAAGCCAAACACCGTACCGATCGCGCGGTCTTCAAAGGTGATTTCCGCAGCCGCCAGAAGCCTTGAGCAGATTTTCCCGAAAAGCCCGCAGGTAAAAAGCGTGAGCACCACGATGATGACCGCGGCGCAGGCCGTTCTCACAGCCGTGCCGAGACTTTCCAGAGGAATCACGCGCGCCAATTCCGGCGAATAATTCAACGCTAGAAAAATCGCCACGGCCCAGCCGACGATGGCGAGAATCTCGCGCACCACGCCGCGGCTAACGCCCACCACGGTGGACACAAGGAGCACGGCACAGATCACAAAATCAGCTTCATTCATGGCGTTCGTTTACTTCTTAGCGGGCAGCTGACTGATGCCGCCGTGGGATTCACTGTTAAGAGCCAGAAGGTCGCGCGCGGCCTTGGCGTCATCAAGCGTTTCAAAACGCCCCACCCTCACGCGCCAGAGATCGGAATTGCGGCGCTTCACGGTTTCGGCGTAGGCAGGCAGCCCCAGGCGCTTGAGGTACTTCACCTTCTCAAGCGCAGACTTCTGGTTTGCGGTCGCGATAATCTGAATGTAGTAGCGGCCGGTCTCCGAGGCCGTAATCCCGTAGGGACCGGCAACCGTCTTTTTGCCGGCCGCGGGCTTTGCGGGCTTTGCGGCCTTTGCGCTCTGCGCGGGCTTTGCGTCGGCTGCCTTGGCGGTCTTTACGGGTTCCGTCTTTTTGGCAGCCGCCTCACGGGGCTTCTCCTCGCTCACAACCCCCGCCTTACGCACGGGCTTCTCGTCGTTTTTCGCCGCGGATGCAGGTGTTTCCGAGCCCGCCGCGAGGCTTGCGGAAGCCGTCACGGGGTTGGCACGCGAAAGCGACTTCGCCGCGGAATCCACCGCGGACTGCGAAGCCGGAGGCTCCCGCAAATTCTTTGCGGCTTCTTCGGTCTGACTGATTTTCACAACCGCCGCGGGCTTCACGTCTTCCAGGGGCGGAATAAGCGTTTTGGCAGTACGGTCGGCGTAGGTATTGTCGGGCTCAAAAAACGTGGGCGCGGCAATCAGAAAAGCAAGCACAAAAGCGGCAAACCCCAAAATGCGGCGTTTGTTTCTGATACGCTGCATACGCTTTTTCTGCGCTTCGTCTCCTAGCGCATCGGCAAACTGCAGCGGCTCCACGCCGGCGCTCTGAGGCTCGGCTTCAGAGCCGCGCGGCGGATTGGGGCCGAAAAGCTTTTGAAATTTGTCGATCATGGAAAAAGGTGCGCCGTCCCTGTTAAACGCTTACGGCCAGACCGCAAGCGTCTTTTTGTCACTGCGAAGCGCTTCAATCAGAGCCGACACCGTGACAAAAGAACCGAATCCGATGATTCTAACAGGATGACCGCAGGTCATGGCCGCTTTTCGGGCTTCAGACAACGCCGCAGCGGGGCTCGCGCACTCTGTGATGTCGGCGGCGGTCAGGCCCGCTTCCATGAGCGACTTCTTCAGAACCTCCAAAGACGCCCCGCGTGCTGTCCCGAGGCCCGTCACAAACCAGTGATCGACCTCAGGGCTCACGGTGCGGATCACGCCCGTCATATCTTTGTCCGCAAGCATCCCCAAAACCGCAAAGGTTTTGCGCCCCGGCTCACGCGTGCGTTTCAGGTTTGCCGCGAGTGACGCCGCTGCCTGCGGGTTGTGCCCCACGTCAAAAATGATCTCGGGCTCAACCTCCCCGCCTTTTTGCACCGTCTCAAAGCGCCCGGTGATACGTACGGTCGTCAACCCCTTGCGGACCGCTTCTTCCGTTACAGGCAGTTTGTCGCGCATAAGGTACAAGGCCGCCAGAACGCCCGCGGCATTCATGATCTGGTTGTCACCGGCAAGCGCGGGATGCGGAAGCTTCTGCCAGAGCGTTTGCCCCTTTACCGAGAAGTCAAAGGTGCCGTCGGCATTGACCTTGGTTTCAAAGTCCCGCCCGTAGCAGTTAAGTTCCGCGCCGATCGCACGGGCGTTGTCAATAAGGGTCGCCGGGACATCCCGGTCCGTCACAACGGCGGGCCGCCCCTGACGGTAAATGCAGGACTTTTCGTAGGCAATCTTTTCCCGGGTGTTGCCCAAAAACGCCACGTGGTCAATGCCGATCGCGCAGACAATGCCGCAGGACGTATCAATCGCGTTCATGGCATCAAGCCTGCCGCCCAAACCGATCTCAAGAATCACGGCATCCGGTTTTGCCTTCATGAACAGCAGGAGTACCGCGAGCCCCGTCATCTCGAAGTACGTGAGCGACATGTCGCCTCTTGCGGCATCGACCGCGGAAAGCGCCTCAACAATCGCCGCGTCTTCGGCTTCTTTGCCGTCAATCAACGCGCGCTCGTTAAAGCGCAACAGGTGCGGCGACGTGTGCATGCAAACTTTGTTGCCGGCGTTACGCAGAATGCTTTCGAGCATCGCGCAGGTGCTGCCCTTGCCGTTTGTGCCCGCAACGGTAAAGACCGGACAGGTGAAGGCAATGCCCAGCCGCTCAATCATGGCCTTCATGCGTGTGAGCCCCATGTCAATGGGCTTTTCGTTTAAGTGTTCGGCGTAGGTAAGCCACGCATCAAGCCCGTCGTTTACTGCCGGGCGCATCGCATTCGTTGTCATCGTGTTTAAAACAACCACTCAAATCAGAATTCGTTATCTCGGGCAATATAGGCGGCTTTCCGGCATCTCACCCCTGCCCTTTCGCACCACGATGCGCGCAAGCGACATCGCGGCGTCCGTGAGCCCCTCTTCATAGGCCACCACTTCGCCGCGGGTGCGGCAGAGGTTTAAGAGTTCATTGGGCCCGAGGAGGTGTTCGGCGCTTCTCGGTTTTCCAACCCGCCTGAACTGATGCCCGGTAAAGGTCTCATAAATAAACAGACCGCCCTCGCTGAGGTTATTCCAAAGCGACGCCCAGTGCGCACGCCACAGGTAGTTAATCCCCACCACAGCGTCAAACGCAAGGCCCGTCAGGGGCCAGTCCTCCTGCTCAAGGTCGAGCTGCCGGAAGTCCACGCCCGCCGGAAAGTGCGCGGCGGGCACGTTCACATCCACTGCCGTGACGTGGAACCCACAGAGCTTTAAAAACCGTGTGTTGCGGCCGTTGCCGCAGGCAATCTCCAGCACGCGGCCCTCGGGCTTTATGAGCCCGGCAAAGCGCATCAGCCAGGCGCTTGCCGGGTCCGAGGCGACCGAAATATCAACGGGCATCGTCACGGGCTCCTTAAAGCATCACGGTCCATTCGACGAACGTCTGCGCCAACTGCATAAAGGGCCTCAGAAAATAGTTAAGAATCCCGGTGGCAAGCAAAATGATCACAATGAGAAGCCCGTAGGGTTCAAGGCGTGAATATGCGACGGCCTGCCGCCAGGGCAAAAGCCCCGCAAGTACCCGTCCGCCGTCCATCGGCAGAATCGGAAGGAGATTAAAGGCCGCCAAAATCATATTGACCGAAACACCGGCAAGACAGATATCAACGGCCGTCTGCCCGATCATGCCGGAAGGCTCACCCAGCACAATGATCTTTAAAACAATGAGCCAGCAGAACATCTGCGCAATGTTCATCCCGGGACCTGCAAGCGACACCCAGATCATGTCGCGCTTGGGGTTATACAGCCTGCTGAAATTCACGGGGACGGGTTTTGCCCACCCGAAGAGAAAACCGGCGCCCCCGGCAATCATGGAGCCCACGAGCAAAAGCCCCGGCACAAGGATCGTTCCCACGGGATCAATGTGCTTGAGGGGATTCATCGTGACGCGGCCGAGAATCCAGGCCGTGTTGTCGCCCAAACGTTTGGCGACAAAGCCGTGCGCGGCCTCGTGCAGGGTAATTGCGAGAATCGCGGGCACCGCGTAAATCAGAATACTTTGAAGAATTTCCGTCATGAGGGGAGCCTGTCCTCGTCAAAAACGCAGAAAGCCGCAAACGGGCGGCATGCAAAACACGTGTCGGAATTGTAGCCGTGCAGAACACACGGACAAACAGGCGGAAGCGTCTCGATACAAACGCTCGGGGAATTTTTTCGGGTGCCGAAAATAAGAAAGGCAGAATCCGTGGACCCACAGATTCTGCCCGAGGCTTAGATTCCGTCACTGCCCGGCGTTAAACCAGGCAGATTCGAAACGATGTCTCAAACCTTAGAACATCTTCGCAGCCACAAAGCCCAGAGCCACGCTGAAGACGATGGCGAGGAGCCCCGGCATGAAGAAGGCGTGGTTGAACACCCACTTACCGATGCGGGTCGTACCGGTGTCGTCCATCTGCACGGCGCCCAGAAGCGTCGGGTAGGTCGGCAGAACAAAGAGGGCAGACACGGCGGCGAAGCAGGCAACGAGCATGTAGCTGTCACCGGGGTTGGCGGCGGTGATGCCGAGAGACGCCACGATAGCCGGGGTGATGGCCTTAGCCGTAGCAGCCTGAGAGTACAGGAGCATAGCGGCGATGAAGAACACGACTGCAAGCAGAGCCGGGTAAGCGGTCACCGTGGAAGCAGCAAGCGTCTTGATCTCGTTGATGTGGCCGGAAACGAACGTGTCACCGAGCCAGGCAACGCCCAGCACGCACACGCAGGCAACCATACCGCTCTTGAAGACGGAGCAGTCAGCGATCTTACCGATTTCGATCTTGCACAGAACCGTGATCAGGGTGCCGACCAAGAGCATCAGGCTCATGATGGCTGCGTCACGCGGCACGACGACGGGCTTGATGAGGCCCACGGCCGGAGAAATCGCGGAGGCATACAGAACCACGCAGACAACGCCGATCAGGAAGATGAGAACGGAGCGCTTGGCGTAGGGCTTGAGTTGAGTCTTGGTTTCATCAGAAACAGCCTTCACGAGCCCCTTGGCGAGACGATCCTTGTAAACCGGGTCGCTGTCGAGGTCCATGTTGGAGCAAAGCGTCATCACGAAGGACGTGATCATGCAGCCGATGAAGGTCGTCACAATCCAGATCCCCAAGAGAGCCGGATAAGACCAGCCGAAGCCTTCGAGAACGCCGGACATGTAGATGACGGCTGCGGAAACCGGAGACGCCGTAATAGCGATCTGGGAAGAAACCACGGCGATCGAAAGCGGAACGACCGGGCGGATCTTCTGGCCCTTGGCGACTTCAACGATAACCGGAATCATCGAGAAGGCGGTGTGGCCGGTACCGGCGAAGATCGTCAGAACATAGGTGACGATCGGGGCGAGGTAGTTGATGTACTTAGGATTGCTACGCAGGATCCGTTCGGCAATCTGAACGAGGTAGTCAAGGCCACCCGCAAGCTGCATGGCGGAGATGGCTGCGATCACCGATGCGATGATCAGAATCACGTCCCAGGGAATGTTACCCGGCTTCATGCCGAGGCACAGACCGAGGACCAGGACGCCGGCGCCGCCGGCATAACCGATACCGATGCCGCCGAGGCGCACACCGATATAGATTGCGCCCAGAAGCACAATAATTTGAAGGATGACCATTAAGTCCATGATATCTCCTCAGGTGGAGGTTTGGTGTTTATCGGCTGCTCTGCTTCGGAAAGCTTTGACAGTACGGCAAAAGGAAAGGAACCGTACTTGAGATTGTCTGAAGTCCTCATACCCGGGGAACGGGGCTTTAAACTTCAGCACGGAGGGTGACCCTACAGGCCCGCCCTCCGTTTCATCTCTGCCTTCAAAACAGAGCGCGCTTTTTATTCAGGCGTTTTCACGCCCTTTCAATTACTGCACAAACTTCGGTGCAATAAGGTTCTGCAGGTTGAACGTCTTGTCCCACTCTTCCTGAGTGAGCATCTTGCGTTCTTCCACCACAACCTGGTGCAGCGACTTGCCGGTTTCATAGCATTCGTGAGCCATGGCGGCGCAGGTCTTGTAGCCGAGGTGGGGTTTCAGAAGCGTGACGATACCGCAGGAGTTCATCACCATTGCTTCGGTGCGCTTGGCGTTGGCGGTCACCCCGTCAATGCACTTCGTGCGCAGCGTGTTGCAGGCGTTGGAGAGAACGCGCAGGCCGGTGAACAGAGCAAACGTGATCACGGGTTCCATAACGTTCAGTTCGAGCTGGCCGGCCGAAGCGGCAAGCATCACCGTCTGGTCAAGACCGATCGCGAGGAACGAAGCCTGGTTGGTGACTTCGGGGATCACGGGGTTGACCTTACCCGGCATGATGGAGGAACCGGGCTGCAGCTGCGGCAGATTGATTTCAGCAAGACCGCAGCGGGGGCCGGAGGCGAGAAGACGCAGGTCGTTGCAGACCTTCGTGAGCTTGATGGCGAGGCTCTTCATCGCGGAAGAAATCGCAACGTAGGCACCGCAGTCGCTCGTGGCGGCGATGAGGTCTTCGCTGTTCTTGAAGTCGATGCCGGTGAGCTGAGCGAGGTATTTCGAAGCCAGAGCCGGATAGTCCGGATGTGCCGTCACGGTCGTACCGATGGCGGTGGCGCCGAGGTTGATGACCTTCAGGTGTTCCTGCGCTTCGCGGATCGTCTTGATTTCATCGGCGATCGTGAAGCCCCAGCCGTGGAATTCCTGGCCGAGGGTCATCGGAACAGCGTCCTGCAGGTGGGTGCGACCCATCTTCAGAACACCCTTGAATTCTTCGCTCTTCTTGTAGAAGGCGGCAACGAGGTCTTCAACAGACTTCAGAAGCACGTTGCTCCGGAGCATCAGCGCAAGGTGCAGAGCCGTCGGATACGTGTCGTTGGTGGACTGACCGAAGTTGGCGTGGTCGTTCGGGGAAACGCGCTTGTAGTCGCCCTTGACGGAACCCAGCTTTTCAGCAGCGAGGTTGCAGATCACTTCGTTGCAGTTCATGTTCGTGGACGTACCGGCACCGCCCTGGAGCCAGTCGGTCACAAACTGATCACGGTACTTGCCGGCGATCAGCTGATCGCACGCCCAGATGAGAGCGTCGGCGACATCAGCCGGAATCGTGCCGAGTTCCTTGTTGGCCATGGCGGCAGCCTTCTTGACATAGCCGAAGGCGATGACAAAGAAGGGTTCCTGGCTCATCGGCATTTCCGTGATGTGGAAGTTCTGCTTGCCGCGCAGCGTCTGCACGCCGTAGTAGCAATCATCAGGTACTTCCAGATCGCCCAGAAAATCGTTTTCAATACGAGACATCTTTTACAGCTCCTCTTTCGTTCAGGACAAAGCGCTAAAAAAACATGCCCTCTGCCCGTTAAAAATGCTTCAGTCCGTCTGCGTGCCGGGTTTCAACCTCCCCTGCCCGTGGTCCGGACGGAGCGTCACGCCGGAAGAATTGCTGTCTTACACCTAAGCAAAACAGCCAATCCCTTCCTTTCGAGCCACATACTACACCCTATTTTTTGTATTGGTGCAAGTCGTTTTTACTCAAATTAGGTATTAGAACCTCGGTAAAACACCATAAGCATAATGGCTTATTTTTATAACTTTCAGTCCGCCCGTTTCAGTCGTCTGATTTCATGGATTTTTTTACTGGCTTTCACCGAGTCTTTACGGCTCAACCTCAAAAATGCAATGATTTTTACGGCTTTTGATTTTCGTCAAGACTCAGCGATTGTTTAAAACCCGCCGCCCAAAAAAGCTCCGGCGGTTTTCCGTCAGAGCCTTTCACAGAATTTCCCGCATTTCTCCCGGGGCTTGAGCCCCGGGAGAAATGCGGGCTTTCGAAATTATTTAATCTTGGAGCAAACGCAGCCAAACCATGTACATAGTTTTCGCTTAAGGTATATTCAGCCGCTATGAAATCGCGCACACCGTCCT
>OJPO01001150.1_pt1 | contig 10937 bp, 7 predicted proteins | sample 1598541 | NCBI WGS metagenome assembly OJPO01 (sample SAMN03922453, study PRJEB24848) | human gut metagenome | isolation source: stool sample | host: Homo sapiens | place: Germany | collected 2009-11
AAGCGGTAGTGTCAGCGTTGTCCGATCTGGATTAAATGCTTCAACAATCTCTGGCACCTGCCACCCCTGCTTTTGCCAAACGGAGCGAATACTTGGCAATCCACTTCCTGCACGCTCGCCAACATTTATCAGATTGAACATTTTGATCAGCGATTCGTTGCGTGGATCCGATACACCGCCCACAAGAGCCTCCTGCACATTGATACGGAAAGCACCCGGATTTGCAATACGAATTTTATCCGGCCATTTTTGAATCACCAGACCGCGTCGGTCATAGTAGTCGGCATGAATCAAGGCGTTCGCTAAAGCCTCGCGCAAAGCCTTGTGCAGAGGGGTGTCGTCAATGCGATCTGTACCCTCCAGTTTAAAAGGCACTTTAATATCCTGCGCGATTCGGTTGTATACACGGAAGTAGAAGTCGCAAATATTACCACTCCAATCGCCGGAACTGGAGACTATACGATCTGTCCACCGTTCATCTTCTGTAGCCGAACGGTCATGCTCTTGATAATCCAGAAAATAATGTGGGAACTCGCGTACAATTTCGTATTCATGGCCGAACATAAGCAATCCGGCAGCAGTGGGGCGCAGCTTGCCATCTGCGTCTCGTGCCATAGCACCGATGCGGTGCAGAAAATCCTCCACAGCTAATTCTGACCATACATGGCCGGGTCGGAGATTATCCATGCGCTGGCGATAGCGGCGAATGGTGTCCGTATCAAGGCAGTCTATCGTCATAGTATCCATGACGCGGGCGTCCTGCGAAATATCCGCCTGATCCCGCAACATAGCGCGTACTTCATCCTTGGTACAGCGGTAATCGCCCTCGCCGTTCCGACGATATGTTCCCGAAAAAGGATCAACGCCCGTGTAGACGGGTTTGTCGTGGCGGTCGGCGCGGGGTACTTCGATGACAACAATCTGGTTGCCGCCACTTTCTACGATCTGTACATTGCGGTCAGAAAGAATATTTACATTGACGATAGAATGATTATTGACGCTATTCCAGAAATCCGCAACAAGTTTTTCGGGAGAGGAAAGCGGCACACTGGAAAAGCTCTTGTCTGCATTTTCTACAACGCCAAGCAGAATATAACCGCCGAAAGCATTGGCAAAGGCCGAGTATGTCTCCCAGATGCTATGGGGTAAACCGCCTTGTGCCTTTTTGGCTTCTATGCGGTTGTTTTCTCTGTATTTACTCAATTGGGATAAATCTAGCATAACATCTATCTCCGAATACATTATTTACAGTTAAACTAAATCCATTATAGTGCAAAGAGCGTGTAAAGGTCAATGGAATTGCATTATGCTAGGATAAAATTTTTGAAGTCAATATTGTAGGATTTGCTATCACACATACAAGCTGTTTCCATATAGAACTTCAATTGGATGCTATAGTAATAACCTTTATAATAATGGGTTTGGATGTGGTTGACTATAGCATAGAAGTCGATAAAAAGTGAGTTGTAAAATGTGTGAAAAACGACATGAAATTGAGTGCTATAAAGCTGCGCAGAGAATATGAAACAATCGATAATTCGTTGCATTTTTTGCGAGATTGTGCTGGATAGCGTAGTTACTTATAGGCATTCGGTCGGAGAACTACGACAAGCCCGTACAGACCAACGTTGAAGCGTGAATTTTGTTGGTTCTGCACAGTTGCGTCCAAAGCAAGAAAACGCCTGTTGGTGGTTGTCACAACGGGCTTTTCGGTGTTTTACGGTGCGTCTGCACAGTAGTAGTCAAATGGTGGTCAAAGAATGTAAAATAAAACGCAATAGAGTACCACTATTCCCGGTATATGACCCTTGCTTTAGCATCTTGCTGTTTTCCTATATAAACCCGTTCATTATGTTCAATTCCAAAAATGCTTGTGCATTTAATTGTCATGTTCATGCAAAAATATCCCAAAGAGTTTGTCCAACTTTCCCAACGATTTCTATAGACATCCTCAGCGAAATATATATCGAAAGCAAGTTTCTTCATCATCAATCTGTGGCTTATTCTGCTTGCAAATTTTAAATTACTTCATATTTCCATTGCAAGTATCCATAATTTTCGTCCATAAAGTGGGCCAAAAGCTGAAATCACTCCAGCGGCCGGGGATAAGCCAGCCGGGCAGGGTTTGCAGAAAATGGGGTACCGCCCACGCAAATGCCAGTGCTAAAGCAAACAGGGCTGCCCCGTGCAAGACACCGGGCAGGGCACAAATAAAGCGCAGCAACAGCACGACCAAAGCCAGTCCGATAATCAGGGCAGGCAGGGCACACGCTGCTTGAGCCAGCCATGCCTTTTGGGGGCCGTAAGTGATGGCGGTGATCTTTCCGGCACCGGTTGCTGCGGCCCACTGTTCGGCGTCCGTTTTGGGGGTGTCGGGCGAAAGACCCCGCAGCGCCGCGTGGGTAAAGCCGCTTTGCGCCGGATAAAGAAGCGTTTTGCTTTTACTTTTAAACACGCCGGAAATGAAATACTCGGTACGGTCCAGTGCAACAGTCAAGCCCATAATATCATAGCTGCCAAACAGTGTCCACGCCAGCGTCGAAGAAATCGCGCACTGCTGTCCTACGACACCGGGTGCTGTGCCCTGAAGATATTCCACGGGCAGACAGTCCTGCGCTGTACCGTCAAAGCCGATACAGGTCACATCTTCCGCTGTGCGGTCAGAATCTGCCGAGACCGCTGCTGCTTTCTCGCTCCAAAAGCTGGCAGTAACGGCTTGAGTGTTGGCATTACTTTTTTCCCATTCCCGTGCAGCGGCAAGCTGCCCGGCTGTAAGCGGGGAAGACAGGGTCACCGTCACGGTTGGGTTCTGCTGTACAATATGCGCTGCGCGGGTCTGCAAAAGCAGCTGCAAAACTACCAGCAATACTGCCGCAACCGCCCAACCTCTTTTACGATGCATCATGGATCTTCACCCGGTCCCCGGCCTGCACGGCCCGCGTACTGCTGACAATGACCTGTGTATCGGCGTCCAGCGCACCACTGACGGCGGCGGTGGTATCGCCCGTTTCCACCACCGTGACAGGCAGCGATACTACGATATTCTGCTGACCCAAGATTGTGGCTTTTTGTTCGATAGCCAGCACATAGCAGCCGGTATTATCTTTATGTACCGCGCTGGCCGGCAGCACACAGGGCCGCTTTTCACCCTGCACCGTGGCCGATGCGTTGGCAGCACCGGCACACCATGCCCCTTTGGACAAGGTGCATTTTGCTGTAACGGTGCCGTTTTCATCCGGGGCCGAAAGGCTCTGCACGGCGGCATCACAGCTTGCGCGGCTCTGGCTCAGGTGCAGTACAGTGCCAACTGAAACAAGGTTGGCTTGAGATTCTTCCAAAGGAATTTCGGCGGTAAAATCGGCATCTGCAGCCAGCTGGCCGCCCACGGCAGGGGAGGGCTGCCCAACCACGAGATCCAGCGACACAAGGGTGCCATCACTGGGGGCAGTCAGTGTGCCGCCCGCCTGCTGCACGGCAAGCAAGGCATCCAGTTCGGCCTGCAGGTTTTCGGCATCAGAGGCCGTTACAGCAGCAGCGGCGCGGTCCAGTGCGTTCTGTTTTTCCGTGGTTTCCTGCTCTTTCTCCAGCGTGTGCAGTGCGGTGTTGCGGTTATCCTCGGCACTTTGGGCGGCGGAAAGTGCCGCATTGTTGGCATCTTCGGCGGCTTTTTGGGCGCTGTACAGGGCATCCTCCGCAGCTTCCAGGGCAGCGGCGGCGTTTTCTACGGCGGCCTGTTTTTCAGCGTCGTCCGCATAGCCGGCATTGCGGGCTTTTTCCAGAGCGGCAGCAGCTTCGTCCCGCTTGGTCTGGGCACGGGAAACGCTCTCTTCACCATCGGCGTAGATTCTGTGTGTTTCCTCGTAGGCACGTTCTAATTGCTGCTGGGCGAGCTGGGCGGCGTAGGGGTCGGCGGTGTCTCCCGCCGTCTGTTGTGCGGCCTGGGTCCGGGCCTGCTGCAACGCGGCCCGCTTGGCGTTTACGGCGCGGTCCACTTCAGCGGCATCAAACACGGCCAGCGTGTCCCCGGCCTTGACGGTCTGCCCCGCCTGCACGGGTACTGCCATGACCAGCAGACCCGCGGGCACTGTAAAAGGGGTGCCGCCCGCAAAGCTGACCGTGGCCGTAGTGCGCACGCTTTTTGTCACATTGCCGGAGGACGGCCTATGCACCGTCACGCTGGCCATGGCTGCCCCTGCTGTACCGCGGGCCAGCAGTGTCAGCACCAGCAGCAGTGCAAAAAAGCGGACAATCCACCCAAGCCGCTGGCGCTGGCGTGGGTCCATCCCGGTAAGCAGTTCGATAGGTCCTCATCCTTTCACGGCTCCGGCCAGGATCCCCTGTTCCAGATACTTTTGGCCGAAAGCAAAAATCAGTACGGCGGGCAGCAATGCAAACAGGCTGGCCGCCATGGTCAGTGCCAGGTCGCGGGTAGTATCGGTCAGATAGAGTGACAGCGACCAAAGCGACTGTGTTTTTAAAAAGGTCATAGGCTGTTCCAGCGCATTCCAGGCATCCAGAAAGCTCATGGTCAGCGCAGCCAGGATACCGGGCAGCCCCACTGGCAGGCCGATTCGCGCAAACTGCTGCCACGGGGTCGCGCCATCTATAGCGGCAGCTTCCAGCAGCGGCAAAGGAACAGCGTCAAACCCGCGCTGCATCACAAATACGGGAAATGTGCTGAATGCCCCCGGCAGAATGACCGCCCAGACAGTATCCATCAGTCCCAGGTGGTTTATCGTCAGATAGGCAGGCACCATAGTGACCTGGAACGGCAGCAACATTAAAATAAGGTACAGCCCCCGCACGGCCCCGCGCCCGCGAAATTTCAAGCGGGAGAGTGCCCATGCGGCGGGAGCACCCACGACCAATTGACCAGCCAACTGCGGAAATGTCTGCAGGCAGGTGTTCCAATAGGTGGTAAAGTATTCCGGTGTGTCCAGCAGCAGCTTGACAGCAGGTTCCAGCGTAGGGTAGCTGGGCAGCAGGGTCCACGCAGCCTGCCCGCTGCCGGAAAGCGCCGGGCCGATGGTCGCTGCCAGCTCCTCCGAGCCGGTCAGCGTGCCCATCAAAAGGAACCATAGCGGGAACCATACGAGCAGGACGAATGGGAAAAGCAGAATTTTTTTTAGAGCCGTTTTATGCATACCGCGATCACCGCCCCCAGCGCCCCTGCCATCAGGATTGCTGCGGCGCTCAGCCTTGGCAGATCCAGTGCCAGGAACCAGTTGTTGAACAAATGCTGCAATAAATAGATGCTTTTTTCCGGGTAGGCCCCGGCCACCAGATAGGCTTCGCGGAAAACTTTAAAGGTGTTCAGCAGACTCAGCACCAGCGTGACGGCCAGTGTGGGCAGCAGGTTGGGCAGGGTAATGGCTGTAAACTGCCGCCACCCACTGGCACCATCCACGGCAGCGGCCTCGTACAAGTCTGTGGAGATGCTGTCCAGCCCGCTGGACCAAAGGATGCTGTCATAGCCGATGTTTTTCCACAGATAAGTACCGACCAGCACCCAGAACGCAGCATCCGTGCCCATAAAGTCACAATGGGTGCCAAAAGTTCCGTTCACAAGGCCGTTTTGGGCAAACAATACTTTCCAGAGCAGTGCAAGGCTTGCCACCGGCAAAGCCATGGGCAGCAAAAAGGTCGTGCGGCAGACCTCGGCCCAGGAGGTATTTTTTAAGCCTTTCGCCCGTAGCGCCAAAGCCAGTGCCAGACTGAGCGCCAGCAGCAGCGGAACGCATACTCCGATAAACCGCACCGTATTTTCCACCGCCAGTCGGAACGCATCGTTGCCCAGTACCGCCGTATAGTTGGCGAGGCCCACAAAGTGTCGCCCCATCGTGTCGGTCACGCTGCGGCGCACCGTCTCCACAAAGGGGGCCAGTACAAACAGGGTGACACCGCACAGGCTGGGGGCCAGAAACAGCCAGGGCGTAGGGTCCGGGTGTTTGTTTTGTCTTTTCTGCATACAATTTTTTCCTGCAAAGCGATGCGCGGGGCAGCATGGCCGCTCCGCGCACCGATGTTACTTTTGTTCTGCCAGATACAGCGCCAGATCACTCTGCACACCCGCCACAGCGGCGGCCACGTCCTCGCTGCCGTCAATGATGGCCTTGGCATGGTTTATAAAGCTCTGCTGCAGCATCACCGGGAACAATACAGGTGTGGTGCAGTTGGCGTAGAAGGCATCCAGGTCGCCGACATACGCGCCGGTCACTTTACCCGTTTTTGCGCCGCTTACCGTCGCTTTGACGGCATCGAGTTTTTCCCGCAGGCAGTCCGCCCGCACCGTTGTACCATCGGAACAATACTGGCTTTGCACATCGGTGCCGAAGAACGCAGCGGCCAGCCCCTTTGCGGCATCCGGATTTTTGCTGTTGGCATTCACGCCCACCAGTACCTGCGGGTTATAGGCACCCTGCGTCAGGCCGGGCATCGGGATCATATCCACGGGAACGGCCTCGGCATCCGCATCAAAAATATCGTTGGTGCGCGCCATTGCAATGACGGCGTAGGGGGTGGCAACATCCATCCAGCCGAATTTGGCGCGGCTGCAGGTGCTGTACTCGTCCTGCTGTGCATCGATTTTGACAATGTCCGCGTTGTCGTAGCTCTGGGAAGATGCACCGTCCATCTCGGTGTTGATATAGTCAGCCATGCCATAGTAGTCGGCAGTTGTTTTCACAAAGGTAAATATCTTGGTCAGGGCGTCTGCATCCAGTGCGCCGTCGTGCAGCAGGGCATTGGCACTGGAAGGCAGGAGCAGCTTCGCGAAGTCAACGCCGCTGGCCAGCGCCAGAGCATACTTCTGGTCATCGGGCAGAGCCGTGTAATATTCATCGCTGTACTGCTCGGTGTCGGGGCGGGGTGCAGCGGCCAGCACGGCGTCCTGCAGGTCGTTCAGGTCGGTCAGGCCGTCCAGCGTGCCCGCGTCACCACAGAGTGCCGGGACGATGAACCGCGCAGGCAGCACATAGGCCCTGCCATCGGTCATAAACGGATCGATGATATTGCTCTGCAGCGCATCCAGCGGCACGGTGTCACTCATGTCAGCCAGCATTCCCTTATTGATATAGGTCGTGTAGTCGACACGATCCAGAAGCAGCACATCAGGCCCTTCCCCGGCCAGCAGTTCGGTGTTCAGCTGGGTCAGCGCATCGTTGATGGCGGCGCTGACATCATCGGTGTCGGTCTGCACGGCGGTTTCAAAGGTAACGTCCACCTCGGGATTGGCTTTTTTGTAGGCGTTCACGGCCAGCCGCGCCGTGGCGGAATCCGCCAATGACCAGACGGTCAGCGTTGTGTCGGCATGGGTGGGCAGCGTTTCGTCATAGTGATAGAAATAGAGATCGCCGTTTCCGCCGCTGTCGCCAAAGAGCAGGACCATAAAGTCCTCCGCCGCCGTGCGCAGCAGAGAGAGCGGATAGTTGCTGGAAATGCTCATCGCTGTGCCCTCGGCAGGGACGACCTGCTCCGGCAGGGTGCCGCCGGGGGCCAGGCGGTAGATGCCGTCCGTGCAGGCGTAATAAGCCGCGCCGTCTGCGTCGCCGGTCAGCGCTTGAGAACTGGTCGCATTGGGGACCGGGTTCAGCAGCTCGGTGCTTGCGCCGGTGGCGGGGTCCAGGGCGTTCAGGATAATATCGCCGGTATTATTGTCAAAGCTCAGGTAAACAAGCTGGTTGCCGACTGTCGTGAGGGAGTTGAGGCTGTACGCCAGATCCTGCGGCAGTGCGGCGGTCGTAACACTGCCGTCAGTCAGGCTGACCTGCACAAAATCCACGGTGTCGCCGTTGGAGACAAAATCCAGCTTATCCCCCTGAAATACAGCTGTGTTGGGGTTGATGCCCTGCTTTACCGTGTCATCCTCTACAACGGTTTTGGTTCCGTCAGGTGCCTGCAGAACCAGCCCGGCATTCTCCCCGTCATAGGTGATAAGCGCCTGCTCACCGTCCGGCGCAACGAGGATCCACGTGACCATCGCATCGCCCACGTCAAACGCTGCAGGTTCCGATGTCCAGTTGGTTCCGTCAGTGCTGGTGCGGCGGGTGTAGTCTTCGATGCTGTCCTCCCCCACCTTGCCGGTGTACAGAACAATCGTTCCGTCCGCCAGCTGCGTCGGGTAAGAGATGAGCTGCTCACCGCCAAGGTCAACGCGGCTCTCGACCCAGCGGCCCATCTGGGTATCGGTGGTGTCTGCAGCGGTCAGGCTGGGAGTGGTGTCCTGCCTGGCGCAGCCTGCCAGACTCAAAATAAATGCCGTGCATAATCCGGCACTGATGATTCGTTTCATAAGTATGTGCCCTCCTTCATCGGGTGTAGCACCAGTATACCGCCCGAATCTTGAATTGTCCTTGAAAAAAGCTGCGGCTTTTCAAGACTGTTTCAAGGTTTGGGGTGTATACTAGAAAGGGAAAAGGAGAATTATGCCATGCGGATTTTATTGATCGAAGATGACCGCGCCCTTTGCACGGCGCTGCTGCCTGCCCTGCAAGCTGCGGGCTATACTGTAGATACCTGCCACGACGGCGCAGACGGCAAAGCCCTTTTGTGCGGCGGCGCATACGATGTCTGTGTACTGGACCGGATGCTGCCCGGGCTGGACGGTCTTAGCCTGCTGCGGGCCGCCCGCGCCAAGGGATGTACCACCCCGGTGTTAATGCTGACGGCCCTGTCCGGCATCAATGACCGGGTGGACGGCCTGGATGCCGGTGCAGACGATTACCTGGGCAAGCCCTTTGACACGCGGGAGCTTCTGGCCCGGCTGCGGGCACTAACCCGCCGCCCCGGCACCACTGCCGAATCTGCCATACGCTGCGGTGACGTGACGCTGGATGCCGCCCAACTGACCCTGAGCGGGCCAAAGGCCGCTGCGGCCCTGACCAAGAGGGAGGCCGATCTTTTAGAGGTACTGCTGCGCACACCGGGGCAGCTGCAGACCCGTGCGGTGCTTTTGGCGCGGGTTTGGGGACCACTGGCCGAAGTTGAGGACGCTAATCTGGACTGTTACATCCATTTTGTGCGGCGGCGGCTGAAAGCCGTAGGCAGTGCGGTAACGATCACCACCGTGCGCGGTAGCGGCTATAAGGCGGAGGTACCGCCATGCTGACTGCACTGCGCCGCCGTTTGACCCTGCTGATGACGGCGCTGACCTCGTTGGTGCTGGCAGGTGCGCTGGTCGTGACATGGAATTATGCCGCCGCCCAGTACAGGACCGCCGCGGAGACGCTGCTCACGCAGAACTTTTCTGCCATCGTTGACCGGCTGGACAGCGCCGACAGCGTAAGTGACGCTTGGCTGGCTGACCAGGAGCACAACAGCGGCTGCCTTTTGTTTTTGTGGGACAACGGTGCCGCGCTGCATTTTGCGGGCACCACGGGCAGCGCCGATGCCCGCAATGCGGTTGAACCTCTGTTAGAAGAAGGTTTGTCCCCCCTGCTGGACACAAGTCTGCATGACAGCAGCGGTGCCGTGCAGCGGCAAAGCGCGGTGTTCACGCTGAACGAATACCGCTGCCACGCAGCCTTGCTGCCGCGCGGCACAGCAGGCAGTTATCTGCTTGTGGCCGCTTTACAGGATATGGGCTTTGTACACCGTCATGCGGTCCAGACAGTTGTGCAGTATGGTGCGATCTGGTTCACTGGCACACTGCTGCTGGCGATCATCAGCTGGCGGCTGACCGGCAAAGCGCTGGCTCCGACGGCATTGGCCATGCGGCGGCAGAAGGAGTTCATCGCCGCAGCCGGGCACGAACTGCGCAGCCCGCTGGCCGTAGTAAAAGCAAGCCTGGACGCTGCGTGCCGCACTCCTGTGACTGAACGCGCCACCCTTTTGCGGAATGCCGAGCAGGAGACGGACCGTATGGCGCGGCTGGTGGAGGATCTGCTGGTGCTGGCCAACGGCGACTTGGATGCCTTGCCGGCCCATCTGCACCCCATCGCACCGGATAACCTCTGCCTAGAAGTATACGATGCGTTTTTCCCGTTGGCGCAGCAGCGCCAACACCCGTTAAGTCTGACCCTGCCGGAGGACAGCGTTCCTTCCATAGAGGCGGACCCGGACCGTGTAAAGCAGCTGCTGGCAATCCTGCTCAACAATGCGTTTGACCACACCCCCGCGGGCACCCCCGTGGAACTGTGCTTGACATACTGTGGGGAAAAAATCACCCTGGCCGTGCAAGACCACGGCCCCGGCATACCGGATGCCGAAAAAGCTCGGGTCTTTGACCGTTTTTACAGCGCTGATCCCAGCCGCACCGACAAGCACAATTTTGGCCTTGGTCTAAGCGTAGCCAAGGAACTAGCCCGGCTGCATCATGCAGACTTGACCGTGACCGACACCCCTGGCGGCGGGGCAAAATTTGCGGTGACTTTTGCGGCAAGGATATCTTAATGCTTGATTGACATCCATAACCGAAAGATGCATCAGCGAACCCTGCTGATGACTATGTACAATACATTAGACGGTGAGCAAACTCTCTAATGAAATCCATCATAGGTGGATTGTCGCCTTGAATTGTGAATGTCGTGTAAACAATTAGCACTTACTGTTGACCGATTGCTAACGGCTGGAGTATACTAAAACTACAGATTTGTTCTGTACAACAGCACCTTTACAACTGAATACACAGCATAACAGGTACTTTACTTTCCCGATGGGGCGCACAGCAAGGTCAAGGCAGACCTTAACCCACGGCAGGGAGAGAACATAATGATACTCCAGATGCCCCACAGCTTCAGATGGGGTGACCGCGCAGGGGTTGTAAGAAGTAAGATCCTTGCAGAGTCAGTGTACGGTCGTCGTCAGCGGCTTGCCTGTTATGTTCCCAAGTCTGGGGGCGAGCGGCAAATTAGACATTTTTCTTCAGCATTATTTTGATGCACACGGTTTCTTTTATTTATTTTTATTATTCACATAACCGTGTAACTAACGCTAACATG
>OJPO01001163.1_pt1 | contig 10858 bp, 5 predicted proteins | sample 1598541 | NCBI WGS metagenome assembly OJPO01 (sample SAMN03922453, study PRJEB24848) | human gut metagenome | isolation source: stool sample | host: Homo sapiens | place: Germany | collected 2009-11
GATGTGTATAAGAGACAGGTTGTAGATACCTTGCAGGGTCAGTCTGTGATTCGGGTTGATGTCGTAGTCGAAAGCCAGGGAGTAGCTTTGGCGCTCACGGGTCACGTAGTACTGGCGTTTCTGCGCTTCCACCATGACTACTTCACCTTTTTTGTTGACGTCATATTCAAACTCCACATCGTCCGATCCTACTGGTGCGTTCTGATAGGAGACAGCGGCCATCATTCCTAATTTATCATTGAAAAATCGGTCACCGTAAGTGAATCCTAGGTTCAGCTGAGCTTTCTGGCTGATCCAGTTGTAGCCGGTTCCCGCTGTAGCACTGAACATCCGTTTGTAAGGCGTGCTTTTCGTCACCAGATTGATGGAGCCGCCGATAGCGTCTCCGTCCATGTCCGAGGTAACGACTTTGTTCACTTCGATTGTCTGCACCATGTCGGCGGGGATGAGGTCGAGCTGGACGTTACGGGTGTCGCCTTCCGCAGAAGGGAGGCGGTTGCCGTTGATGGTCACGGAACTAAGATCGGCGGAGGTACCGCGAACTTGTCCGAAGCGGGCTTCACCCTGGTCGTATTGTACATTAATGCCATTGATACGTTTGAGTGCGTCGCCGATATTGGAATCGGGAAACTTGCCGACCTGATCGGCTGAAACGACATTGGTGATTCCCATGTTGTTCTTTTGTGAGTTGATGGCGCGGCGTTGCCCCTGAAAAGCACCGCCTACCACTACTTCCTGTAGTTCGAGTCCTTCGTTGAGTACTACGTCTTTTTCGAGTGTTCTTCCTGCCGGAATGGTGATTTTCATTTCGACGGGAGAATAACCTACATAGCTGACTTTTACTGTGTATGTGCCCGGCGTAAGGTTGGCGAATGTATAATAACCGTTGACGTCGCTTGTCACTCCGGTATGTAATTTTTCGATGTAAATGGAGGCTCCCGGAAGGATTTGTTTGGAAGTGTCTACTATGCGTCCGCGGATCGTGCCTTGTTTGGCTGCGTTTACTTTTTCCTCTGCAAAAGTGTTTCCGCTTGTACTCATGATTAAAAGGGTCAAAGAGACTAATCTGAGAAATCGTTTCATAAATGTTGGCGTGCGTTAATTATTTGCTGCAAAAGTAGAGGCTTGACGTTTCTTGCTCTTTACAGTTGATTGAAGAACGCGTAACAAATGTGCTACGATTGTATTACGTATGATTATGATAAACGGAAGGGTGCCCGCTTGCGGACACCCTTCGATACCTAACCCGATAAATAGTTATATTGAATGTATCTGAGATACGATCAATTCATTGGAATCTCTATACGTTCGCCTGTAACAGAAACGGCACTTAGTTTGAATCCCTCTTTCCAGCGAACCGGAATCGTGAATGTGTCTACTGACGAAGGAGTGTTTTCACCGCTACAGATGAGGACAAATTTACCCGTTTCATCTTTCACTTCGTAAGCCACTACATTGGTCCAGTTCTTTATGGTGATCGTCTCACCGTTATAAGTGACGGCATTATCGCCGGAACCTACCGTAAATGTTTTGGGAGAATGAGTAGCATTCTCTCCTTTTATAATGGCGGGTTTCGTTTTATACAGTTCGTACGTATTATCCGAAATGTATTCTAAAGCGACATCCGGCTGGGTACCTCCCAGTGCGTTTACTTTCTGTTTGAGGGCGTCTATCATGTCTTGTGTTACGGTGAGTTGCTTTTTCCCGTAATCATCCAGTTCTTTATCAACCGGAGTGAGAAATCCCCATTTGGTAAAGAAATCAAGTAAGTTCATGCCGGAAATCTTAGAGCAGGCATATACAAAGTCCAGTTGAATCTCTCCGTGACTCATTCCGGTGTAGTCTTTATTCCGGGCGTATTCATATACTTCCGGATAAAAACCTCCTTTGTCTGCTTGTTGTAACGGAGTCCTGCCCAGTACTTTTCCAAAATAGAGTTCTAATTGCCAGAAAGGAACGAGTTTGCAGAATACATCGTTGGCATTATTCCCTACATTCTGGAAATCGGCATGCGGGCTCCCGGCAGCGATAATTCCACTCCAGGCTTTGGAGTATCTGTTTCTGTAGACAAGTCCCATGTCTTCGACCTGTATTCTGGATGGCTGGCCGAAAATGGTCGTTTGTATATACTCGGACATGATGTTGTTCGTCACTTCCGTATTACCGCCCCACAACACTCCCGGACGTGTCTGGTTGCAATGTCCTATCTCATGGGCAGGTCCCCAGCAACCGCTTGTCTTTAGCCTTTCCGGATTGCAGATTTCGTTCATTGTTGTCCGGTTGTAACCTGTGTGATAGGCTGTTGCATACATGTAGGAGTGATACATAACATTCAAGTACATCCGGTTCCTGAACATCTTGTCGTATTTCTCCAATCCCAGTAACTGCTGTTCACTGTATACGATCTTATCATAGAGGTCTATCAGTTCATCTCCTTTGGAGCCTGCGTACGTTTTGAGGTCGCTCGTTTCGAAAGTGAGGTGGGCATATTTCCCCAGTACATCGAAATACCGGTTGGTTGCTTTGTTGAGCAATTCCGACCAACGTCCGGTATGTTCCGGATTTTGTGAGTCGAAGTAGCCGTTTACTTTTCCCGAAGCAAAATGAATTTTGACAGGAGTTACCCCCGGATCGTCCAGAGTATTCGTGACGTACATCACGTATGCCAGCCCTTGCTCGCTGATAGTAAGCTTGTTGATTCCCTGATTCAGTAAGTAGGTCACTCCACCAAAACCGTCATTCCCGGGCGCATCCAGATTCTGTACCCGCAGTCCGATGTCATAGCCGTGTGTGTCTCCCACCAGAACAATCAGGCTTTCACCTGCCCTGACTGATATTCCGGTTGGATTGTCCAGCTGGCTATAAGGGTTTGTCTTATGGGTTGCCGACTGGATATCCGGATTAGGATATGCCTTGAACTCGTTAATACGGAATTCTGCGGGATACTTACCTTTAATCATATAATAAGCTATATTCTTAAAGAATGGGTATTCGCACTTCGCAATGTCGTCTTCCGTAATACCGTTTTTTAGCTCACTGCAACTTGCGTCTGTGAATAGAGTCGAATAATCAAAGTTTACGGGATTCTTTGCGTAGAATTCCATTTCGGCGCATGAAGCAAATCCTTGTCCGTCGCCGGCACCGCTTTTCACGATGAAGCGGAAAGACTTCGCCTGTATCGTTTGGTCGAATGTTACTTTGCTTGCTGTAGCTGAACCTTGAAAATCCTTTTCTAAGAGTTTGGTAAATGTATGACCATCTACTGAATATTGTATTTCTGTTTCTTTGAATCTGCCATTGTTTCCGCTGCTGCGTGGATGGTAGATCAAATAATCGATATCTGTGACTGTTTCAAAATTATAGGTTAGTGTGATGGGGAAATAGTTGCCTGCACCATTACTCCAGCTGGAATGATAAAGTGTCGAGTAATCTCCGTCAAAAGATTTCTCGATGTCACTGCCGGGTTGAAAAGAAGAAGCCGTTCCGCTTACTACTTTAATCTTGATGTCGCCCTTTACATCTTCTCCGTTGCCTTCGGCAAATTCGTTGAGTCCTTTTTGGGTAACAGATACGAATGCGTTCACAGGCTCTGCCTGTTCGGTATTGGTATCAATGGCCGGTAGTACTTCTGTTATTTCGATGTTGCCGTGACGCTGATTGTCAAGTACGGTCGCTTTCACCACATAAGTGTGTGTAGTGGTAACTGTGGCTGGTGCGCGGCTGGCAGGTCTCTCAGTAATCCATTCAGGCAAAGTGAATTTTACTTCTACATTTGTCGTCACGTCAAACTGGATTTCTCCACCGATCACCCCTACCTCAAAGCTGGGCTGGTCAACGAGAATGGCAGGTTCGTATCCCAACTGGCGTACGGTGATTGTCTTCGTCTGGTCGGCAGCTATGACGGTAACAGTTGCTTTGCGCACATACCGTTCCTCGCTTTCATCTACAGATATTTTTAGTGCCTTCCCGTCTGCTGACGGGTGGCACCAATTTTTATCTGATTTGACTGTCCAGGTATCCACATTGGTAGTGATAACTACACTTTGGCTACCGGACTCACAATTGAAGTCAACTGTCTCTTTTCCAACGGTTAAATTGGGGGTTGAAGAGCCGTCATCGTCAGAGCATGCCGTAGACAGGCATGGCAGAAACGATAGTAGAAAGAAAAGCAGTGTATATTTCTTCATTTGTGTTTTTATTCCGGTACGACCATTGAACATTTGTAGATTTCCAATTCTCCCAGTGCAAAATAGGAGGTGCCTTTAGTAGTCTCTGTCACTTCAAACCAAAGATATCGGGAAGGTTTTGACAAAGGGATTATTTCGGAATTATATACTTCACTTGTTCCGTCGGGAAGTTCCGTCAAAGTGGTTTCCTTATGAGTGCCTGCCTGTGAGATATCAACACTGTCTCCATTTATAAATTTCACACCATCAAACCATTGGGCCGGATTGTAATCATCGCTCGTATATAAATTAATCGTTTTCCACGAGCTGTCTGCCGGACGGTTCGTATTGGTTGAACGGAACTTGATAGCACTGACTTCTTCTCCTAAGTCTATCACGAGGTAATGAGGCATTGCCACTGTCGTTTGCCACTGAGAATGGAAGAAGTTTGTAATATCTCCATCTACCAAAGCCGTTACCGGACGGGTAGGGAAGGGGGCATTGGTCCATATCTTCTTACCATCCAGTGTCAGTTTCACAGGAGTGCCGAAAGTGGGGCTGGCTTTTTCAGCCTGAGCCGTTATTTGGTGGCTGGGCCCTGCCGTATTGCCACGATTGAAGACTTGTACGGTGAAGTCAATTTCACCGTATTTTTGTAACAGGTTATCTATCACCAGTTCGCTGGCATATTGGCTGACTTGTTTTCTGTACGATTTACCGGTTGCTTCGATGCTATATTCTACTTGTACATAATAGAGGTTTTCATCGGCAGGCGTCGTCCAGCTCAAAGTAATCTGTCCGGGACCGGGAGTCGCTTTCAGATTGTCGATGTCGCTGGGTGTCGGATACGATGAACTGTCATCGTTACAGGAGAAAAGCATGGCCAACCCTCCGATAAGGTACATCGCCATAAGTATCTTTTTCATAATCAGATTGTTTTTTTATAGTTGTTATTCATCATTGATTAGTAACCCGGGTTCTGCACCATGTTTGGATTTTTGCTGACTTCACCTGCAGGAATAGGCATCAGATACTGACGGGGAGCATCGAATGTACGTTTGTCCTGTATCTCTACAATCTTGGCAAAGTCTTCCAATCTCTCGGCAAGAATGTTCAGGCCACGTGCTTTGACATTGAAATAGGTTTCTCCCATTTTCCAGCGGCGAATATCCCAGAAGTTATGATTTTCCTGATAAAGCTCGATCATACGTTCCTGTCTGACAATTTTCATCACTCTGCCGTCAGGACCGCATTGACCGTCGTAGCTTGTCAAAGGCTGTTTGGCCTTTGCCCAACTTTCCAATACGGGTTTAAGTCCGGCGCGTTTGCGTACCTTGTCCAGATAGGCCATTCCTTTTTCGGGATAACCTTCTTTACCGTATCCTACACAAGCTTCGGCATAATTCAGGTAAAGTTCGGCAAGACGAATGATAGGCCAGGGGTATTCGATGGTCGGTTCTACTTGGTTGATGTTAGCTTCTGTACCCGGATGCACTCCTTTTTTGTTCAGATATCCTGTTTTAGAGTAGTTCTGACTACGGGCAGCAGTAACGACTTTTCCGTCATCGGCTCTGACGCCGCAGTTTTCTGTTGCCAAGAAGCCGGTTATCCATTTGTCATCTGAAGCTTTGGCCCCCCAGAAACTACTATACGCATATCTTTCTTCAGTAGTACGGCATTCATAATAACCGTTTTCAAAAGCAACCCATGCATAAAAGCGGGGCTCGCGATTCATATGCATATACAGCGTTTGTCTTCCCGGTACAGCATAAGTGGTACCATCCGGGATAGTCACGATGTCCAGTTTGTTGTTAATGTTGAACTCCGGATCTTCATCAATCGGCAATCCATTGGCTGTGTAAAACCGGTCGATCATTGTGATAGTGGGGGCGATACCATTCCATGAACCACGGGGGAAGTAGGGAATCGATTTACGTTGGATACTGTAGGTTCCGGCCTTGCGGGTTTCAGCGAAGATCACTTCACCGTAGTCTTCTTTGTCTATGAAGGTCATACGTAAACTACGTTGTGTCAGATCATTTGGCTCCGGATAAGAGGTGCTGACGGAAGTTGATTCATAAAGTTTATAATGAGCAGCATCTGCCAGTTCGATCGCTTCCCATGCTGCATCTGCGGCACGCTTATATTTCTCTTCCGAATAAGTGGTTGACAGTAATTGCTCACCATCGGGATTCTTGAAATTTGCATAGTCAGGGTTTCCGTTGAATAGCGGTGAGGCGGCATAAAGCAGCATACGCGCTTTCAGGCTTTTTGCAGCAACGCTGGTGGCTCGTCCATAATCAGCAGTGCTACGTGTAGCAGGCAGTCTTTGAGCAGCATCATCAAACAAGTTGGCTACCCAATCGATGCATTCATCGTAAGGACGGCGTCCGAGCATGTTGGCTGCTGGTGTATCGAGTGCCGGGAGTTCTTTTACCAAGACAGTCGGCCCGTAGCATTTAATCAATAACAAGTGGAAGTAAGCAATCAGGAAGTCTGCTTCCGCTGTATAAAGGTCTATTTCGTCCTTACTGATGTTAGGAACAGAACTGATATTAGCTTTCAATAGGTAGCATTGACGGATACCTTGGAACAGTGTATTCCAGTAGCTGATAATCGTATTGCTGGAGTCGTAAGAACCTTCTGCAAATTTTACGTAAGTCTCGGCAAACGGACTGATAGTCTCATCTCCGGTGAAGTCCATACATCCCTGAACCATATTAGATTGGGGGAGGTAACCGTAGCATGAGTACAAATATTTTAATGCCGCACGTGGGTTTGCAAAAGCATCTGCTTCTGTGGCTGTCTCATCAGGAACGATGTCCAGGTAGTTACAGGAAGTATTCAATCCCATTACTGACAAGAAGAACAGTAAATATAAAATATGCTTTTTCATGTTTCTCAGGTATTATTTGTTGTTAATAGTCATTTGGAATCCAATGTTGAATACGCGCTGGGTAGGATATGAAAGACCGCTACCGCCACCTTGTTCAGGGTCCCATAGCTTGAAGGGGGCAAACGTTAGCAAGTTGGAGCCACTGATGTATATACGCATATTTTTATGAGTATAGCCGATTTCTGCATTTTTTAATTTTAGGAAAGCTCCGTTACGTTGCCAGTAGGTAGACAACTTTGTATTGTTAGCATTGGTCTTTCTAGATAAACGCGGATAAGTCGCATTGGTATTCTGGTTGTCCGGACTCCAGCGTTCGTCTGCTATCCATGAAAGTACGTTGCGCAATGAGTTATCGCCGAACGGGTGCATATCTTTCACCATGAAAGACGTTTTGGCTACTCCCTGGAAGAAGAAGGAGAAGTCCAGATTCTTCCATTTGATAGATGGACCGAAACCGTATACAATTTCAGGTACACTTGGATATTTTGCCCATACCCAGTCGTCTGTATCAGTTAGATTGTCGTCATATCCGTACCAGTCTCTTGATACATTTACGTATTTGATATCACCCGGAACGATCGTTGAGCCCAGCTGTTGCTGATGGTGTGCAATATCTTCACTGTCAATAAAGAGCCCGTCAGCGATATAGATGGCATTCATATTGGCACTCGCCCCTACTTTTGACTGCCAAGGGTATTTGGGAGACTCATCATATTTGGTGATTTCATTATGTGCATAGGTGAAAGTTCCTTTAAAGCTGACGAACCAGTCTTTGTTGAACTGTTTGTTATAGCTGGCTGCCAGTTCAAATCCTTGGTTGCGCATAGCGGCTAAGTTACCATATACTTTGGTGGATGCCGTACCCATATAAGTTGGTACGGTTTGTTTCTCCTGGAAGATGTCGCGACGATTTTCACGGAAGATGTCGAATGTTAAATCAAGAGAACGGAATAATTGTAGGTCAACTCCGAAATTTATCTTTTCTCCAACTTCCCATGTGATATCTTCGTTGGCATAACGTTGATATACCGGACCGCTGTAGGTTACATTCTGATTGACACCTGTGGTAAATCCTTTTCCGCTTAAATTGATTTGAGACATATAGAGGAAACGTGCATCGCTAATCTGGTCGTTACCCACCAATCCCCATGAAGCACGTAGTTTTAATTTACTGATTGTGTTTTTCAAAGGTTTGAAGAAATTTTCTTCACTGATGTTGTAACCTACGGCAACAGATGGGAAAAGACCGAAACGATGTCCTTTTGCAAAGTTTTCCGAACCATTATAACCAACGTTCACTTCAGCCATATATTTTCCTGCATAAGCATAAGAAGCACGTGCTGCAACTCCTTGTTTGCGTTTGGGTAATGAACCGATGAAGTTTCCGTTGCCCGGTACATTGTTTACATATTCGTCCTGGCTGTAGATAAACATTGCATTGATATCATGTTCGTCAAAAGTGCGGCTATAATTCAGCATTCCTTCTAAATAGAAACGGCGGTCGCCGGAAGTTGAATTGGTTGCAGTCAAGTCTGTCTGGAATTCGTCTCCGATGCGGCTGGTAGTATAGGTATAGCCGCCATTACCGTCCTCTTCGTATCCTGTCAATGCGAATCTGTTCCATTTACCGGCGCGTGCGTTGGTAGAGCTTGACCAGTTCTTGAATGAAGCTAACGCCTTAAGGCTTAATCCTTCTGTCAGAAAGTCTAGTTTCTGATTGAATTCCAAGGCGGCAATCACTGTGCTCTCAAATGACTTATTGTAACCTGTAGCGGCCTGAGCCACCGGGTTTGTCTGGTAGTCGGCATTCACACGCTCTGTTGCTCCCCATTTGATATAAGGAGTTTCACCGTCATCCGGGAAATAGACCGGAAATTCAACAGGCGATGTATTCATGGCATTGCTGAAGATTGCTCCTACTCCTTGATTGGGAGTAGTCATGTTGCGTAACTGTACGTTCAGACGCAATGATAATTTAGAACTATTACTCAATTTGGCATTGATGTTATTCTGAAAGTTGTAGCGCATCACATCAATATTATTATTGTATGAGAAGAAGTCCTTTGAACGATTTTTCAGCATACCCGATTCGTGATTGATAGAGATACTGGAGAAGTAGTCTACCCGTTTTCCACCACCGCGGATGTTGAAGTTGAATTTTTCACTGTAAGAAACGTCTTTGAACAGTTCGTTATACCAGTTTACATTTGGATAAATGTACGGATCTAGTCCGGCACGCGTTCCTGCAATCCTTTCGTTACTGTAGAGTACATCACCGCTGTTATCATTATTGACGGCTTCGTTGAAAAGTTCCATGTATGTAGCACCATCTACGAATTTCGGTGTGCTGGTTGGTTGGGATATTTGTCCTTCCATGCGGAAGTTTATGATTGGCTTATCCAGGTTCATACCCGACTTAGTTGTCACAATCATTACACCATTGGCACCGCGAGTACCATACATAGCTGTTGCTGTGGCATCTTTCAGAATGGAGAAGCTATCGATGATTTCGGGGTCAAGATTGTTCAGGTCACTTGAACTTACCTGTATACCATCCAGAATAATCAGCGGATCAGTAACTCCATTCATCGTAGAGACACCACGAATCCAAAAGTTGGCACCGTCAGCACCTGGCTGACCACTGCGCTGCACTGCGACAACACCCGCCAGACGTCCGGCAAATGCAGTAGACAAGTTGGTGGATGGAACCTTTAATTCTGCCGGTTTGATCGCTTCAACTGAACCGACCATACTGGCTTTCTTTTGTCCGGTACCATAGGCTGTAACAACTACCTCTTCCAGCTGTTTAGCATCCTCAATCAACTCAATTGACAATACTTTATGTGAACCAATCTTGATTTCTTTTGGGGTATAACCCACATAAGAAATGATAATGACATCCGACGGACTAGCCATAATCGTGAATTTTCCGTCAATGTTAGTAATCACTCCTGTTGCAGCTCCTTTAATTTGTACAGAAGCTCCAATAATTGATTCACCCGTGTTAGCATCGATTACTACACCTACGATTTCTGATTTCTTCGCTCCTGGTTTGGGCTGTTGGGTTTATGACATAGTCGATACCACTGTTACTAAATACTTTTTTTAATACTTCGTTGATATCTCCTTCGCAATCATAATCTTTCTTTTCGTCATTAGTGATGACACCGGACTTAAAAAAGAACGTGTACTGGCTATTTTCTTCAATCAACTGAATAGCCTGTTGCATGGTGATGGACTGACCTTTGAGAATGATCCTCTTTCCTTGCGCACTGTGGGCATGGAGAGCCATTGGAAGGAAGCAAATCAATAGAACGGCATATCTGAGTATGCTGTCACTAAAATGCATGTTTTTCATGTTTCTAAAAAGGTTAAAGTGAATTATAATAAACTATTAGTTTTTCTGATATGTATTAAAATAATATGATGTTGTTATTTTCCTGTTTTTCATTTAAGTCCAGACTGATACATATCTTTTCTATGATATCAGTAAGCGGCTCATTTTTATGTATCGTTCCGTTGAACTTTAATTTCTTCAGTTTTTCTTCTTTGATGATGATGTTTACATGGTAAGAGCGATTGATGAATTCAATGAATTCTTGTAATGGCTTATCAGTAAAACGATATTTGTTTGAACGCCAGTCATATTCATTGATATCTATATTTGTACATACAATTGATTTGGTATGGGCATTGTATACGATGTGTTCAGCTGGTTTCATCGGTAGTTCTTTTCCTCCTTCTTCAGCCTGAAATATAATAGATCCTGTAAATAAGGTTATTTCAGATTCTATAT
>OJPO01001167.1_pt1 | contig 10824 bp, 9 predicted proteins | sample 1598541 | NCBI WGS metagenome assembly OJPO01 (sample SAMN03922453, study PRJEB24848) | human gut metagenome | isolation source: stool sample | host: Homo sapiens | place: Germany | collected 2009-11
TAGTTACTTTTCATGGGTAGGAATTTTCTGAACTGAAAATTCCGTATGATACCGTTATGGCCGCGGATTTTGCCGATTCGGAATGCGAAGCATCGGCAAAATCCTGTTACAGTGCGCGGGCATAGAGTACCCGTGTACTGTAACACCCCTTTACATCTCTACATAAAAATTTAAGAACGTTCCTTATGTTTTTGCGTCATTTTTATGCTATACTGAATTATGATATATTTTTTCTTTGATTTGATTTTTTCGTAACTGGAAACATGGTCAGTTACGATTTTTCATCTTTTATTATGTCTGATATGAGGAGGAATCGATTATGCCAACCATTCTCGTCTGCGATGACGACAAACAGATCGTAGAGGCGATCAATATTTATCTGACCGGCGAAGGTTTCAATGTAATTAAGGCCTACGACGGCTACGAAGCACTGGAGCTTCTGGAGAAGAATGAAGTAAACTTAATGATCGTGGATGTCATGATGCCGGGTCTCGACGGGATCCGCACCACACTTAAGGTCCGCGAGACCAGCAGTATCCCGATCATCATCCTCTCTGCGAAATCCGAGGATACCGATAAGATCTTAGGCTTAAATATCGGCGCCGACGACTATATCACAAAGCCGTTTAATCCGTTAGAGCTGGTAGCCCGCGTAAAATCCCAGCTCCGCCGCTACACCCAGCTCGGCAATTTGAACCAGCAGGGCAGCTCCCAGGTCTACAAGTGCGGCGGACTGATGATCAACGATGAGAACAAGGAAGTTACCGTCGACGGAGAGCCAATCAAGCTGACACCGATCGAGTACAACATCCTGCTTCTTCTCGTGAAGAACGCGGGGAAGGTTTTCTCTATTGACCAAATTTACGAAAAAATCTGGAATGAAGACGCAATTGGTGCAGATAACACTGTTGCCGTCCACATCCGCCATATCCGCGAGAAAATCGAGATCAACCCGAAAGAGCCCCGCTACTTAAAGGTCGTCTGGGGCGTCGGGTATAAGATCGAGAAACAGTAAGGAGAGTCCAGATGGCAGAAAAAAAGACAAACTCATTTTTCAAGCGTCTCGTCGGCTTCCTTCACTTTCTCTTTGCCTGCGTGACACTCGTCGGAATCGGGTTCATGTATTTAAACAGCAACTACGGCCGGGGTCTCGACTGGATCAAGACGGAGACCTTTGAACAGTCCCCGGATTTCAGCAAAAAAGTCCAGGCAGATATCACAAATATCTTCGATTATGTCCAGTATCAGGATATTTTCGAGGTAAACGGTGAGGTCGACTACTCCCAGGTCGTCCTGGAAGTCACCACGGGACCTGGCGGTGAGAAATCCTACACTCTGGACGATATTATCCAGTACGGAAAATCCCTGGGCTACTACATGGACGAGTCCGACAACTACGCGTTAAAGGGCGGTCCGGAGACTCTGTCCGAGGAAGACCAGGAACAGGTCTATGTCCGCTACCGCTGCTACCAGTCTGAGGAAGACTTAACGAGCCCGGATCAGTCTTTCTCGACGATGCCGGACCTGACGTATGAGATCTTAAGGCGTTTCTCTTCCTACTACTCGATCTACTCGAGACTCATGAGCGACTTTACGAATCTCTATTTCCGCGTGGCGTACTACTCAAAAAATAATGCGATCTATGAGATCCATACCAACGCGCCGGAGATGTCCAACGATGACATTATGGCCATGGGAAGATATATCTACTATTCCGGAGACTCCAACGACCTTGCGGTCCGGACGAACTTCGAATCCAACTTTCCGAGTATCCCGGCGCTGATGTCGAAAAATAACCCGTACAACGGCAACAGCTACTATGTGGTCATCGGTCTCGACACATCCTATAAGGCGAACGATGACTATGCCCAGGCATATACCGCCTATAATAAGTCCCGCGTGAATTTCTCCAACGGACTTTATATTACGATCGCGGGACTTGCCGGTTCCCTCGTGACCTTCGCATTCCTGCTGTTCCTGTCCGGACATGCGTCGATCTCTGACCGGACCATCACGCTTTACCCATTTGACCGGACAAAAACGGATTTCATGCTGCTCCTGATGGCATTCGTGTCCTACCTCTGCATCCACATCATGGCGCCGGTGACATCAAAGCTCCTGCACCTGGTAGTGACATCAGATTACTGGGACCGCGCGAACCTGCTGGTGGCCTTCGGATACCTGTATTTCTGCGTCATCCTGACCTTCTTCAGCCTGATCCGCAGATACAAGGCGGAGACACTCTGGAAGAACAGCTTTCTGCATGATCTTACAGAAACACTCTCCGAGAGCACGTTCCGCTACCGGATCACAATAGGCTTTGTGCTGTATCTTGCATACAACGTATTCATGATCACCGTGGGGGCATTCATGATCTTCCATCATGAAAATTCCGTTTTCCAGTTCATGCCGTTCATCTTCGTGATGATCGCCTGGATCGCCGGAAACCTTCTGGTATTCTACTTTATCTACCGGAATGCGGACCAGACGGACAAGATCCATGCCGCCATCGAAAAACTCGCCTCCGGGGAGACGAGCTACAAGGTGGATGTCAATGATTTCTCGAGTCTGGAGGCGGAACTCGCCGAAGGACTGAACCGTATCAGTGACGGTCTGGAGACAGCTCTTGCCGAACAGGTAAAGAGTGAACGCCTGAAGGCCGACCTGATCACGAACGTGTCCCACGATATCAAGACACCGTTGACCTCCATCATCAACTATGTGGACCTCATCAAGCGCCAGCACATTGAAGACCCGACGGTTCAGAAATATCTGGAGGTTCTGGATCAGAAATCCCAGCGGTTAAAGACACTGACCGAGGACCTTGTGGAAGCTTCCCGCGCAAGCTCCGGAAATATCAAGCTGGAGATCACAAATATCGATTTCGTGGAACTTGTCCAGCAGACGACCGGAGAATTTGAGGAAAAATACGCGATCCGCCATCTGGAGATCGTCAACACACTTCCGAACGAGGTCATCATGATCGAGGCAGACGGACGAAGGCTATGGCGTGTCCTTGAAAACCTCTATAATAACGCATTCAAGTACGCGTTAGAGGGAACCCGCGTCTACGTCACGATCGAGGACCATGGCGCCGACGTTGTGTTCACGATCAAGAATGTGTCCGCAAACCCGTTAAACATCAGCCCGGATGAGCTCACCGAGCGATTCGTCCGCGGTGACGTTTCCCGAACCACGGAGGGAAGCGGACTTGGACTTTCCATCGCGAAAGACCTGACAACTCTTCAGGGCGGAAAGTTCGAGCTGATCATCGATGGCGACCTGTTTAAGGCGCAGATCACGTTTCCGATCAAAAACTAAATAGCTTCTTATAAACAGAGAGCGTACCACCTTTTTTAGGCAATACGCTCTCTGTTTATATCTTATGTATTGAAATCTCTCAGATCGTCAGCGCAAACGAAGCCAGCATCGCGATCCTCGGAATATACTGGTCGATCAGGATGTACTCGTTTGCGGAGTGGGCCCCGTCACCGGCTGCGCCGAGACCGTCAAGGGTCGGGATACCCAGAGCAGACACCTCGTTTCCATCGCTGCCGCCGCCCACAAACTGATGGGAAAACTTAAGCCCGACCTTCTCGCCGCAGATCTTCGCCTTCTCAAAGAGCGCCATGTTCGCCTCCGTCTCCTCCATCGGCATCTTGCTGTCCCGTTCGATGACTTCCCTTGTGGTTCCCGGAACCGTCGTCCTGATCTCGTTGATCGCCTTGCGGATCCTGTCGCCCTCGGCGGCTGTCTTTACACGGCAGTCGATCTCGATCTCTGCCTCTGCCGGGACAACGTTCGGTTTTGTACCGCCGCTGCAAACGCCCACATTGACGGTAGTTCCAGCCTCGTAATCTGTCAGTTTCTGGATTGCGAGGATCTCATGCGCCAGTTCCTCGATGGCGTTGATCCCCTCTTTATGGGCATTTCCTGCATGGGATGCCTTTCCATGAATCCTTACGGTAAAACGGACAAGGCCTTTTCTTCCTGTCTTTAAATCTCCGTTCGCTGTACACGGCTCGCAGACAAGCGCCGCCTTCGCGTCCTTCGCAAGCTCACAAATGATATCGGTGGACTCAGCACTTCCGGTCTCCTCGTCACCATTAAAGATGAATTCCAGCCTCTTTCCCGGATCGATCCCAAGATCCTTATATGCCTTTACAGTCCAGATCGCGGAAATAAGTCCGCCTTTCATGTCATAAACACCCGGTCCGTGGAGCTCATTTCCTTCTGTATAATACTTCAGCGCACCGATGAGATGTACGGTGTCATAATGACCGATAAACAGGATCTTCTCCGTACCCTTTCCATACTGGAACCGCACCGGACAGTGTCCGTTCTCCGCTTCGTAGACAAAGCTGTCCTCTCCTGTGCGCTCCTTGATCAGCATGACCAGCTTTTCCCGCACCTTTGCCAGAGCCTCAATATCTGAAGTGCTGGCCTCTGTCAGGACCAGAGATTTTAAGTCCTCAAAGATCTCCGTCTCATGTTCTTTTAAGTAAGCAAGTATTTTCTGTTCCATGATTTCTGTCCTTTCTTCTGTAATTGATACTGTATGCCCTTCCGGCCAACCAGATCGATCCGTTTTCATTTTACATCAAATCTGAACCATCGGAACTATTTTTTCATATTTCATAAAATCTGCCTGCACTTTTGTACAGCATTTCTCAGTCCGGAGATTTCCTATCCGTATATTACTTCTTTATCACGCGGACCTTCTTCCATTTTCCTGTCAGATACCATCCAAACGAGATCACATAATTCGCGGCCCAGCCAAGGGGAACCGCCATCCATGCTACCTGGATTCCATAAATCGGCGCAAACAGGTTCGTCACGCTGACACGGATCGCGAGATTCACGAGGTTTGCCACCGTAAATGCCGTCACATCACCTGCGCCGCGCAGCAGACCGTCCGTGGACGCCTTGAGGCCGATAAACGAGTAGAAAAACGATAAGAACTTCACATAACTGAGCCCCACCGAGTACGCCTCACTGCTGCCGCTGTCAAGGAACAGAGACACGAATGCGCCTCCTGCCAGCTGGTACATCACGCAGAGCACCGCACCCGCCGTCAGGACGATCACATAGCACATGCGGTAACCTTCCTTCACCCGGTTGATCTTTCCAGCCCCCACATTCTGGGCTGTGAAAGTTGACATAGCATTTCCCATGGCCAGCATCGGCACGATGCTTAAGGACTCGATCCGCATGCCCGCGGAGTATCCGGCGATCGCCGTGGAGCCGAAGCTGTTGATCACAGACTGGACCAACAACATTCCGATCTGAACGATGGACTGCTGCAGTGTGGACGGAACGGCGATCTTCACCATGGAGACCGCCATCTCTCCGCTGTAGAGACGCACCGGCTCCTCGGCAGGATACCCCTTTAGCTTCCGCATCAAAAGAAGGAAGGAGATCACCGCCGAGATTCCCTGTGCGATCAGTGTCGCCAGCGCAACGCCCCGGACACCCTGCTTGAAAACGATCACAAGGATCATGTCCAGCGCGATGTTTAACAGGGAAGAAAAGATCAGAAGGTACAGCGGCTTCTTTGAATCTCCCAACGCGTTGAAGATCGATGCCTGAACGTTATACATGAACAGGAACGGCAGTCCGATAAAGTAGATCGCCAGATACAGCGCCGCATCCGAGAAAATATCCTCCGGTACGTTGACGAGATTCAGGATCCGATTGTTGAACAGGAGCCCCACTGCTGCCAGAAACGCCGCAATCCCAAGGAAATTGAACATCGTCGTGTAGACTGCCGTCTTCATCTTCGCGAGTTTTCCCGCCCCCAGAAACTGGGAGATCACCACGGAGCTTCCGATTCCGCCGCCGATGGCGATGGCGATAAAGACGTTCGTGATCGCATAGGACGCGCCAACCGCCGCTAACGCCTGTTCCCCGACGAATTTTCCTACCACTACTGAGTCCGTGATGTTGTAAAACTGCTGAAATAGATTTCCGAGTATCATCGGAAGCACGAAGAAAAGCAGGGATTTTCCCGGATTGTCCGTCAGCATGTCATATTTTTTTCTTGTCTCTTTCATGTCTGTCAAAACGTAATGATGGAAGCCAATGCCAGTTTCGCTCTGGAAAACAGTGTCTCAGCTACCGCATACTCCTCCATTGAATGATTGTTCGCGCCCTTGACGCCCATGGCGCAAACTGCCGGAACGCCTTCCGCCGCAGCCAGGCAGGAATCGGACCATCCGCCGACTTTCTTTGTCTGCAGCTTTCCGTAACCGATCATGTCTGCCGTCTTCTGGACATGGCGGAAAAGTTCCAGATTTTTCTCCGATACCGGCATTACCGTGCTCGGCTTCGTCCAGGTCACATCTGCCGTCGTGTCCGGGACAGTTCTCGTCTCCGCAATCTTTGTGATCGCCTGAAGTGTTTCCTCAAGGCGCTCAAAGCTGTCGTAGCGGATGTCGATTCCAACCTCACAGGACGCAGCCACTGCGTTTGCAACCGTTCCGCCCTGAATCACACCTACATTCACAAAAAGTCCATGTTCAAAGTCATGAAGCTTCTGGATCTCGATGATCTTATGCGCCATCTCCAAAATCGCGTTTCTTCCGCGCTGCGGATCATTTCCAGCGTGGGCCGCGACTCCGTGAACGGTGAGTGTCACACGGCAGGAACCTTTTCTTCCGACAACGAGTCCGTCATCGATAAATCCCGTCTCAAAGTTGAATGCCGCCGCGCATCCCGCGCAGAGTTTCCGGATCTCTGACTCCGCATTTGTCTGACGGTGTCCGTTCTCCTCATCTCCCGCAAAGACAACGCGGATCGGGCGTTTCCCATATCCGTACTCATGGAGCGCCTTTAAAACGTAGACAACGATCACAAGTCCCGCCTTCATATCCAGAACTCCCGGTCCGTGGGCATTTCCGTTCTCATCGATGCGGAACGGATTTTTCTCTAACGTGCCTTTCGCAAATACCGTGTCCATGTGTCCGATCAGGACGATGGGCTGGCCTGCTGCCTCTTTATGCCATACGCCTGTCAGGAGGTTTCCGAAACGTTCCATCGGGATCACAGCTGTCTCCACTCCGGCACTTTCCAGTTCATCCTTTAAGACCGCACCTACCCGGTCAACGCCCTCTTTATCCGGGGTTCCGCTTTCGATAGAAACGATCTTTTCCCATAGCGACAGCATCTCGTCCCTGTGACGGTCTATATACGCGGATGTCTTCACGATTAGTTCTCTGTCTTCCATAGCCTGCATCCTCCTTGTCATTTTATTCATCTATGATATAACAAACATACTGAAATGAAAATACTGAAAATCTATAAAAATCGGGAATTCCGCCTGACGGTAACGCCTTCCCGGTTACAAGCTTGACTTCTGCGTCTCTGCGAATTATAATGAGTAAATTAAACCTACCATTTTACTATGAAGATATGGCCGCCCGTACGAGGCTGCTAAGATAAACGCTCCGCGAGGATGCGCAGTGATTCTGTTAGGAATATGTCAACTTCTCTGACCAGAATCACGCGGCAAGTCTCACGGACGTTCAACTTGAAAATATGAAAGGACGGAGAATTCCTTATGAACAACACGCTCAACGTTTCCATAGACTGCGTTCCGGCCGCACTCCGGGAATTTTTTGCGGAGCATTCTACCATCGCTCTTGCTTTTTCCGGCGGAACGGATTCCTCTTATCTTCTCTATGCCGCAAAGGCCTGCGGAGCAAATGTACATGCCTACTATGTCTCCACTCCGTTCCAGCCGCAATTTGAGTTAGATGACGCGAAGCTTCTCGCTGAATCGTTACACGCGGACATGACGGTCCTGCCCTTTGATGTGCTGACGGATAAAGTCGTAAAGAGCAATCCGAAAGACCGCTGTTACTACTGCAAGAATCAGGTATTCAGCGGAATCCTGTAAGCCGCAAAGGAGGACGGCTTTACCGAGATCATGGACGGAACGAATGCCTCCGATGACGCCGGTGACCGCCCGGGCATGCGCGCTTTAAAAGAAATGAAGGTACTGTCCCCGCTGCGCCTTTCCAGAGTGACAAAAACGGCACTCCGGGAATACTCCCGAAATGCCGGATTATTTACATGGAACAAGCCCGCCTACGCCTGTCTTGCGACGAGAGTTCCATCGGGAATTTCCATCGAATCTTCTGTATTAAAGGATGTGGAATGGGCGGAGAAATCCCTCTCCGACCTTGGATTCCGTGACTTCCGCGTCCGCGTGTACCCGGATCCTGCTGCCGGTGATACAAACCCCGACGCGCCGTGGTGTGCGAAGCTCCAGCTCACCGAGGACATGATCCCGAAGCTTATGGAGCAGCGGAAGGAGATCTGCGCGCTCTTAAAGCAGAGATTTAAGGATGTGACACTGGATCTTGTGGCGAGAACACCGTCGATGTAGGGAACGTCTCCCACATCTGTACATCAGATCTAATGCTCTGTATACGCAGATCAGCTAAAGTCTATAAAACAAGGAACGAGTATAACCGGCTTAACTTCACCGGTCATACTCGCTCTTAAAATATTTTTCACCCCGGAAACTTCCGGGCCTTTTTGTATACAGGATTTCTCTCTATGTCACCTCATTCAGCCACGCTACTGCCGCTTTGATCCCGTCCTCGCTGAACTCAAATTCCTGATACGTCTTTTTTTCATCTTCCGTCACAGAAAAAATAAACGGCCCCGGCCAGGTGACCGCCTGAATCTTATCCGGCTCGCCTTCCTCTCCGCTGATCTTCCGGATCATAAAATTCGTTCCCTTTTCACTTCCGGTAAATACTGTTTTCTTTAAATACGGAATGGAGATCATTCCTGTCAGATCGATCATAACAACCTCTTTTCTTCTTTTCCATTGCAAATTGCTAAAGTGTTCGCTATACTTACACCATAAACCACTTGTACAGGAATCATTATACACCATTCCTGTCCACGAAGCATCAGGAGTATCTCATGTTAGCTGTATTTTTATCTCCGATCTACCTGTTATTTCAGGCATACATTCTTTTATGGCTCTACGCCTGGGCGGATTCCTGCTCCCCGGCGCTTCATTCACTGTTTTTCAGGATCCCTGTCACAGTCCTCTATCTGTTTTTTGCCGTCAGCCCGCTGACCGGATTTCTGATCACAAAAGAACCACTTCACCATTTTCTCCGGGTGATCAGCAACTACTGGCTCGGCACTCTGGAATATATCCTGCTTTTTATCATCACCTTCGACGTGATCCGCCGTGTCACCGGCCATTCCTTCTTTATGAAATACCGGTATCCGGCCATGCTGCATACCATGCCGAAAAATCTCGTGATCTTTGGCGGCTTTGTCATTGGCCTGATCCTTATGGTCAGCATTTACGGTGTCCTGCATGCAAGACGGGTCTATGTGCGGCAGGATCCGGTCGTCATCGAAAAGAGTTCTTCTCTTCCTGGACTTAAGATCGCCCTGATCGCGGATCTTCACCTTGGATACAACTCCACGAAGTCCCATGTAAGAAAGATCGTAGACACCATTAACTCCCAAAATGTCGATCTCGTCTGCATTGCCGGAGATCTCTTCGACAATGATTACGACGCGATCAAAGACCCGGATAAGGTGGCTGACATTCTATCCGATATCAAGAGCCGGTACGGCACATACGCCTGCTGGGGCAACCATGACGTAAGCGAGAAGATCCTCGCCGGATTCACATTTCCACAGAAGGAAACGATCGTCCGGGACGGGCGGTTTACGGAATTTCTGCACCACGCCGGTATCACGATGCTGGAGGACGAGACCGTCTGCATCGATAATGCCTTCTATCTTATCGGCCGCCGGGATAAGGATATGGCAAAAAAAGAACAGCTCCCGCGGAAAACCTTTGCTGAGATCACCGAACCTCTCGATCCCTCACTTCCCATCATCGTCATGGATCACCAGCCGGGAGAATTGTCAGAGGCCTCCGATGCCGGTGTCGACCTGGACCTCTCCGGCCATACCCACGATGGGCAGATGTTTCCGGCAAACCTTGTGGTCCATTTTCTCTGGGAAAACGCCTGCGGAGTCCTGAAAAAGGGGTCTATGACGTCTATTGTCACCTCCGGTGCCGGTGTCTGGGGACCGGCGATGCGGGTCGGGACTAACAATGAAGTCGTGATCGCAAATGTGTCGTTTGATCCAGCCACAGACCAATAAGCTGTTATTCCGATAAGTTGTTCCCATAAATAGTATAAACGAAAAAACGGAGGTCTTATATGAAAGAATTTGTCAAGTCCATCACAAGCCCTTATGAAAAAGAACTGATTGAAACACGCCGTTACCTGCACCGACACCCGGAGCTCTCCTTTCAGGAGACAGACACTGCCGCTTACATCCGCAGCACCCTGAATGCCCTGGGCATCCCGCTGATGGAAGGGATCTCCGGAACCAGCACGGTCGCTGTCATAAAAGGCGAAAAAACCGGTCCATGCATCGCGTTCCGCGCGGACATCGACGCGCTCCCGGTGGAGGAAGAAAATGATCTCCCGTTTAAGTCCGAGGTTCCCGGCGTTATGCATGCCTGTGGACACGATATCCATACCGCAGTCCTTTTAACCTTCGCAAAGGTCCTCACAGCCCATCCAGAGCTTGTCCGTGGAACTGTGAAGCTGATCTTTCAGGCAGCCGAGGAAAAGCTCCCGGGAGGCGCTAAGGCGCTCTGCGAGGAAGGTGTCATGAAGGATGTCGATCTCATCTATGGTTTCCACTGTGCTTCCGCGTTTCCGCTCGGCACCATCGCCGTGACTCCCCGGGCGTATTCCGCAGCGATCGGTATTTATGAAGTGAAGATCCATGGAAAGGGCGGTCATGGCGGTTATCCGCAGAATG
>OJPO01001170.1_pt1 | contig 10804 bp, 9 predicted proteins | sample 1598541 | NCBI WGS metagenome assembly OJPO01 (sample SAMN03922453, study PRJEB24848) | human gut metagenome | isolation source: stool sample | host: Homo sapiens | place: Germany | collected 2009-11
CTATCATGGTTCTTCGAAGGTCATCGAGCGCCCTGATTTCGGAACCGGAAATCCACACAACGATTACGGTCTTGGTTTTTATTGCACGGAAAGCATGGAACTCGCCAAAGAATGGGCCAGTTCCACAGAAACGGACGGCTTTGCCAATCAATACCAGCTCAATCTGACCGGGCTTTCCACACTCTCCTTGACCAGTGGAGACTACCATATTTTAAACTGGCTGTCTGTTCTGCTCGAAAATCGCAGGTTTCGGATTGACGGAGCGATCGCGCAACAGGCGAAAGCATATATTTCTGAAAACTTCTCTGTAGACTACAAACAGTATGACATCATCCGGGGCTACCGCGCCGACGACTCTTATTTTTCCTTTGCGAACGCGTTTTTAAATAATACAATCTCCGTTACGCAGCTGGAAAAAGCGATGGTTCTCGGAAAGCTCGGAGAACAAATTGTTCTGATATCCCAAAAAGCCTTTGCCTCCATCGAATTTGTAAATGCCATTCCTGCTCCGAATGAAATCTATCTTCCCAAAAAGCTTGCCCGCGACACAGCTGCCCGAAAAGATTTCCAGCAGGAAAAGGCAAGGGGCTCTATTCTCACAGAAAAATATATTCTCGACATTATGAGGGAAGGATGGAAAAACGATGACGAACGCTTACAGCGAATTGTACTTGGATGATGCGATGCACAATCTCGGCGACATGGTCGAATATGCCGTATGCGATCTTGGCTTTGACCCGGACACTTTTTTCGGATGGTTTATTTTCTCCGGTATCGCTGAAAAGTTCGAAAACGGAAATCCCAAATATCTGACCGGGATGTCCGGCTATGAACTGGCAGCAGCAGTGCTCAAAAGTATCAATATTCCTTTCGAAAACAGAGAGCCTTCCTACTCCGACGACAAAGGCCGGGAATATTGGGCAGGCTGGATTCTTGCCTACTATCAGTGGCACACTGGCAGACGCTTTGAAGATATTGTAAAAGACGGGCTTACACTTTCCACTGTGATGTCCATGTATATCCTCCATGAAGCCGATGAAAACAAATTCGTCGAGGCAGCAAACGAAATTCTCTCCAGAAACAAAGCCCGCAGAAAAACCAGACTGTATGAAATCCGAAAAGCACGCGGCTTTACCCAACAGCAGTTAAGCGACGCATCCGGCGTCACACTTCGCATGATTCAGCTCTATGAGCAACGGCAGAACGATATCAGCAAAGCGCAGGTGAATGTTGTAATCAGTCTTGCCAATGCGCTGGGCTGCCGCGTGGAAGATCTGCTGGAATAGTTGAAGGATTAGAAGCTTCTTATGTGCTTGCCGATGTATAATTCTTCACCGCCTGATTCCACACCGCCCGTGCGATCAAAAAGAATACGATCGGTGCAGCGACGCCCCAGACCGCCATCGGAGCAGACAACTCGCCCATCAGAAACAGGCCCGGAAAGTTCGTGATGACAAACACCGGCAGCAGAAATGTTCCGATACGCTGCATCCACTTGCCGTAAATGAGCTGCGGCATGTTGTTGAAGTCCCACACTGCCGCCGTCAGATCCGCGATGCCGTTCGTTGCCGTCGTCCAGAACACCAGAAGATGCGGCAGCAAAAACAGGCTGTAGGTCAGGAGCGCGCCGCAGATCAGGAAAAAAAGAAAGCCTGCGATCGAGCCGACCGTCACAGGAAGTCCTGCCCGATGCCAGCCGATCCCGATCATGACGATTCCCGCAGCCGCATCCGGCACAAGCAGCGACAGATCCAGTCGCTGCATTGTCACCAGAAACTGCGCCGCAACCGGTTTTACCAGATACATGTCGAGTTTTCCATCCCGAATCATCGTCGTCAATGACGTAAAGTTCGGGTAATATAGCATGTAAACGCCGGTCAGCAGAATGTACACCCCAATGAACAATAAAATGTGATCCGGCGTCAGGACTCCGATTTTGATGCCTGCCCGGTAAACCACCGCCACATACAAAAGCTTGATCAACAACCAACCGGTTTCCACCAAAACGCCCGCTGCAAAGTTGATCCGGTATTCCAGCTGCGCCATCAGGGACATTTTCAGAAATACGAACAGCAGTTTTCCATACCTTATAAATGTATTCAAAATACCAGTTTTCTTTTCCATCCGTCAGCCTCCTACCGCAGCAAAGCGCTGCAGTCCTTTTTTCCACATCATCTGCCCCAGTCCCCAGAAAAATGCGATCCACGCAAGCTGGCACAGCATTCCGGTGCCAATTGCTCCCATCGAAAGCTTTCCATTGATAATGTTGACCGGAAACTGCGTCGTATACCCGAACGGAAGCAGAGAGATCAGAAGCGCCGCCGTTTTTCCGAAAATATCCATGGGGAACACGCCGCCGCTGACAACAACCAGCACCACGCTGACTGTTCCGAACAGCAGATGCACGTCCGTCAGCCAGAAGCTCAACAACGCCACGCAGTAAAAGATAAAGAAATTCAGGATCACTGCCAGAACCAGCCCCACCAAAAACAGCACGATTCGAACCAAAGACAGCTTCAGTCCGAGAAATATGCTTGAAAATGCAACCAGTACAGACGTACAGATCAGCAGTAAAATCAGCTGCGGCATCTTTTCCCCGAGATAGCTGCAGAACCGGTAGCCGCAGTAGTTGACCGGGCGGATCAGATATTTATTCAGCCCGCCGTCCTTGATGTCCTCGTTGATCTGATATTCGAACCCGGTAATAACCAGCTTCGACACCAGCCCGGCAAGCAGCGTATACACGATAATTTCCGTATAGCTATAGCCCGTCATCGCTCCCGCATCCCCGTTGCCGTACAGATAATTCCACAAAAAGGTCTGAATGATGATTGGAAAAATCGTACTCAACAATGTCAGCACCATATTTGCCCGGTATTCCAGAGCGGTTTCCACTCCCATCTGATACACGCATCGATACAGCTTCATCCTGCCACCTCCCCGGTGAAAATTCTGGCAATGCTCTCTTCCAGCGGAACCTCCGTCACAGTAAAATCATCCACCGGAAACAGAGAAAGCATCTGCGATGCCGTTTCCTTGATCCGCTCCTTCGGGATTTCCAGAACTGCCGTCAGATCTTTATTTTCCCGTACCCGCCCGAATACGGACAGCTTCCCGTTTTCTACCGGGCTGGAAAAAGAAAGGGTCAGCAGGCGTTTATCCCCCATTCTGTGGTTGATATCAGAAAGCGCGCCGTCGTAGACCAGCGTACCGCTGTTAATAATGACTGCCCGGCTGCAAAGTGCTTCGATATCCCGCATATAATGGCTCGTTAAAATGACCGTTGTTTTCGTCTGTTCGTTGTAATAGTGTAAAAAGTCACGGATTTTCTGCTGGGACACGATATCCAGACCGATCGTCGGCTCATCTAAAAACAGAATGCCGGGGCGGTGAATCAGCGCCGCCAGGATTTCCATCTTCATCCGTTCTCCGAGAGAAAGTCTGCGCACCTGAATATTCATCAGCTCCCGCACGCCAAGAAGCTCCGACAGCTCGTCCACGGTCTTTTTGTATTCCCTGTCATCCACATCGTAAATGCATTTATTCAGATACAGGCTGTCGCTGGCAGGCAGATCCCACCACAGCTGATTTTTCTGACCCATGACGATGGCAAAGCTTCGCTTGAACTCATTTTTCCGTTCCCAGGGCACAAAGCCATTCACCAGAACCTCCCCGGATGTCGGATACAAAATACCGGACAGAAGCTTTAATGTCGTCGTCTTTCCTGCGCCGTTTGGTCCCAGCAGCGCCATCATTTCCCCTTTTTCCACGGAAAAAGAAACGTCCTTTACCGCTTCCTTTGTCAGCATCTGCCGGTGGAACAGGTTATTTAACGATCCCTGCAGCCCCGCGCCTTTTTTATAATAGGAAAATTCCTTCCGCAGATTATTGACCGAAATCATCTCTTCCATTGTTTTCCCTCTCTTCTCTATTTTGGTTCACTCGCTGTCTCACTCCAGAAATTCCGCATGCCGGATCCACGCCTCGTAGCGCGCCATGACTTCCGGATAGCGGTAGCGGCTGACCGGAAGCCTGCTGCCATCCTCCAGCTCTATCATTTCCCTTCCAATCCGGCTGATCTGCCCAGGATTGACCAGAAAACTTTTGTGGACGCGTAAAAACGATCTGACGCGCAGCTTTTCCTCCCAGTATCCGAGCGTTTCCGACGTCAGGAACACCTTTTTTTCGCAGTGCACCCAGATCTCGTGCCGCATACTTTCCAGATACAGGATTTCCTTTTCCCGCACCCGGATTCTGCCGTCGGACGAAGGGCTTTCCCGATACGGAAAGCTCCGGTAACCGCTGCCCGTGCGCCTCTGTTTTTTCAATTTCGCAAGCGCCGCCTTCAAATCCTGTTCCAGCGCGTATCCCCGCACCACATGAAAAAAAGGCTTTGTCAGTGCATCAAACACCGCTTCCGGGCTGTCCGCCACAAAAATCACCGCAAGGCGGGGATATTCTTCCAACAGGCTGTCTACTTCCTCCGACAGGACATTTTCACAGCTGCCCGACCAGATCAGACAATCCAGAGCTTCCAACGCTTCCGCAGATTTTTCCGTGATCCGCACAAACTCTGTCTGTCTGTTTTTTTCCGCCCGGACTGGATCTTCTTCCGAAAACTGCCCCTGCAGGGAAAGCGCCTGCATCATGTATTCAATTTTTTCCAGGGCTTCCTTCGGCTCTCCGCACAATCCAACAAGCGGCATTTTATCCTCCATCCCACAGATGTTCTGCTACTACCTTTTCATCTTAGCAGACCTCGTTAAAAAAACAATCCGCTATGCACCAATCGCAGTCCGTGCGCCCCAATGGTATGCGAAAGCACAACGGCAACACAGCGTAAAACCACTGTCGGTCGCCGCTCCTAACACACTGCACTGGATTTTCTCACAAAATTTTTTCTTGACAAATTTCAAATCCCTCTATATTATTATCAGTGGTAATTACCAAAGATAATCATATAGAGGGATTTAGTGTGAACAATAAGCGTGATCGCTTATTGTTCACACAGCTATTTGTACCGCAAGCGTCACAAAGTAGCTATGATCGCAGAGCCGAACTGGACGTTCGCCTCGCGATTTCTTCGGCGCAAAGCGCCTGCGGAATGGAGGATTTTATGACAATCGAACTCATCAAACGGCTGCTGGACGCCTGCTATGAGGCAAAGCGCATCCGTGATATGCTCCCGCCGCTGCCGGACGGCGTGACATCATCCTATATCCATTTTCTGGATGTCATCGAACAGATGGAAAAAAACGGAACTTCCGTAAAAGTATCCGACATCAGCGATGCGCTGAACCTTCCGCGTCCCGGCGTGACGAGAACGGTAAAGGAGATGGAGAAAAAAGGCTATCTGACCAAAAAGCCGTCCGAAGAGGATGCACGCATCATGTACCTTTTCATTACAGACGAAGGCAAAAAGCTCTCTGCCAAGTACAACGAACAGGTTTTTAACGCCCTGCTGCCCGATCTGGAGACCATCTCCGGTGAAGATGCGGAATGTACCATTCGTACCATTGAAAGATTTTATCAGGTAATGTGCGAAAGGAGAAACGACCTTGACAAGTGATAAGACAGATTTTACACAGGGAAATATTTTAAAGAAACTGGTACCTTTTATGATTCCGATTCTGGGCGCGCTGGTACTCCAGGCCGCCTACGGCGCGGTCGATCTGCTCGTCGTCGGCAGATTTGGCTCCACCTCCGGGCTTTCTGCGGTTTCCACCGGCAGCCAGGTGTTAAACCTCGTCACCTTTGTTGTGACACAGCTCGCAATGGGCGTCACCGTCCTGATCGCCCGTTATCTCGGGGAAAAGAACCCTGAACAGATCGGCTCCGTCATCGGCGGCGCGGCGGTTGTGTTCACACTGCTTTCTGTCTGCCTGTTCGCAGCGATGGTTTTCTTTGCCCGCCCCATCTCTGTACTCATGCAGGCTCCTTCTGAAGCAGTCACTCTGACCACAAGTTATGTTCGTATCTGCGGCAGCGGTATTTTCTTCATCGTCGCCTACAACCTTCTGTCGGCGATTTTCCGTGGACTTGGCGACAGCAAGTCTCCGCTCCTGTTCGTCCTCGTCGCATGTATCGTCAACATCGTCGGCGACCTCGTTTTGGTTGCCGGTCTGCACATGGACGCAGCGGGCGCAGCATTTGCAACCGTATTTGCACAGGCGGTCAGCGTTGTCTTTGCGGTGGTTATTCTTTTCAAAAAGCATCTGCCCTTCCACATTGGCAAAAGCGATCTTGGCTTCAATTCCCAGTGCAGCAAATTTTTAAGCATCGGTCTTCCTCTCGCCCTGCAGGAATTTCTGACCCAGGTTTCGTTCCTCGCCCTCTGCGCCTTTGTCAACCGCCTCGGCCTGGAAGCCTCCTCCGGCTATGGTGTCGCCTGCAAAATCGTCAACTTTGCAATGCTGATCCCCAGCTCCCTGATGCAGTCCATGGCGTCCTTCGTTTCCCAGAATGTCGGTGCAGGCAATCTGAAACGGGCCAAAAAATCCATGTTCACCGGAATCGGCATTGGTCTGATCTTCGGCTGCCTTGTCTTTACCCTCATCTGGTTTAAGGGTGACCTGCTCGCATCTTTCTTTTCCACAGACGCTGCCGTTATCCAAAACGGCTTCGCGTACTTAAAGGGCTTTGCGCCCGAAACCGTCGTCACCGCTGTTTTGTTCAGCATGATCGGCTACTTCAACGGCAACAACAAAACGCTCTGGGTTATGCTCCAGGGTCTGATCCAGACCCTCTGCGTCCGCCTCCCCTTCGCTTACTTCATGAGTATCCAGCCCAACGCCAGCCTGACAAGGATCGGACTTGCCGCACCGGTTTCCACAACTGTCGGCATTCTGTTGAACGTTGGATTTTATCTCTACCTGAACAAGAAAGAAAAACGCGCCTGACGGCGCGTTTTTTTATGCATCCGATCTGGAATATGCGTTTTTCATCTGGCTGCTCAGCTCAAACAACACCTTATCAAGCGTATCGTCTGTTTCCTTCTGCAGCATCGCAGCAATCTCCGCATTTGCCTGCTGCCGCAGCGCTTTTCTTGCCGCCGGATCCTGTTCTGCTGCCAAACGTGCATCATAGCGGTTGATCAGCTCGTGTCCCTTTGCTGCAACTCTTTCCTGATAACGCTCCACATGGAACAGAGATTTATTATAGGAAGCGTCCGCCATCGCTGCGATCAGACGGCTCGACCAGTAAAAGTTCTCTGTCGAAACCCGCCCGGTCGTGTTGTTTAAATACTCCGGTGTTTCCTCCACATCTGCATAAAATGGAACAAGGGCGTTAAATGCATTGGACCCGTAGGCAATCCATTCCACCGGCCTGCAGTCCGCTTCCATATCCGGTCTGATCTGGATCAACGCCATGAAATCATTTCGGTTGATGCCGATAGAACGGTATGCACCACGCATGGATTTATCGCCATAAGATCCATAGGGATCATACAGCGTCCCCTGATAGTGACCGGACAGGACATATTTCACATCCTCGACTGTGATCTTTTTTTCGGGAACCATGCACCACGGCAGATCGTCGGAAACCGGTGTAAAATCAGCAAGCGCACCGTCCCAGCGATAGGTGTTCGGATTCAGATACCGCTCCATAAACCATGCCCGGGGTGTGTTGTATACATGATCTGCATCGTCATGACTGCCGAAGACGTCCCGCGGATTCAGCGAACCGTCCATCGAAAGGTTCAGATGGTAGGTTTCGATAAATTCTTTCAAATCTGCAGAGCAGAGGAAATTTTTCTGTTCTCCGTAAGCATCTTCCAGATCAAAGCTGTCGATTCCGAGCTGGTTTGGCATCACGACATAAACCTCATCCGGCACTCTTCTTGCCATCCAGTGATGTCCTCCGATGGTTTCCAGCCACCAGATCTCATCTTTATCCTGAAAAGCGATTCCGTTCATCTCATATGTCCCGTATTGCTCCAACAGGCTGCCAAGACGTAAAACGCCCTCTCTGGCGCTTCTGATATAAGGAAGCACCAGACAAACCAGATCCTCTTCCCCGATTCCTCCGGCAATCTCTTCCTTTCCATCCGCTGCAGGCTGATAAACGACCAACGGATCCGCTCCGAGCACCCGTGGATTTGAGGTGATCGTCTCAGTAGCAGTCATCGCAACATGTGCCTCATTGACGCCGCTGGCAGCCCAGATACCTTTTCCTTCCACCGCATTCGGCATCGCTGTATAGCGCATCGGATTCTCCGGCAGTTCGATGGTCACATGAGAGAGCACGGAATGATAGGTTTTCGGCTGCTGCTCCGGAGAAACCACTGCAAACTTCTTCGCTGTAAAATGTCCGGCGCCGGAATCATCGTTTCTCGCGATCATCGTTGATCCGTCATAGGTCGCTTTTTTCCCGACCAGTATTGTTGTACACCCCATATCTGACCTCCTATTTTTCTAATGCTTCTACGATTTTTGCATACCCCATGCCGTGGGAAGCCTTGATCAGTACCGAATCCCCCGGATGCAGAAGTTCAGGCAATGCTGCAAGCAGTGCGTCGGTATCTGCGAAATGTTCCGCCTGAGAAATTCCAGCTTCCTTTGCTGCTCGGTACATCTCTTCCGAAAGGCTTCCTGCACAATACAGACAGTCTATGCCTTGTTCTGCGGCATATGCGCCAACCTGCCCGTGCATCTCCCTTTCCTTCTCTCCAAGCTCAAACATATCACCGAGCACCGCAACTTTGCGTCCGTCTGCCAGACTTAACAGATCCAGCGCAGCCTTGGTTGAAACCGGGTTTGCATTGTAGCAGTCGTCGATCAGCACCAGATCCCCCGCCTGCACAACACGGCTCCTGCCGCTTACTGCCTGCACGGCAGCGATTCCGGCTGCGATCTGCTCTGTCGTCAGTCCGAGCTGTAAACCAACTGCAGTCGCCGCCAGCGCATTTAACACCATATGCGCGCCCGGCAGCGGAATCTGTACGTCAAACGCAGCGTCCGGCGTGTGGATTGTCGCTGTACTGCCCAGCAGTCCACGGCTTACGATGGTGTCTGCGTAAATATCGTTTTCGGGAGAAAGTCCAAAGTGAACCGGCCTTTTGCCGTGTACTTCCCCAATTGTCATGAGTTTGTCATCGTCTCCGTTGACACAGACCGTCCCTTCAGGATTCATAAAGTCAAAAATCTCGGATTTTGCCTTCAAAATACCATCCCGGCTTCCGAGGAATTCCAGATGGCACTGACCGATATTTGTCATCACGCAAATATCCGGCTTTACCATCTCGCTTAAACGGTGCATCTCCCCGAAATGATTGATGCCCATCTCCACAACGGCAGCCTCCGTATCCTCCGGCATGGCAAGCAGTGTCAACGGCACGCCGATTTCGTTGTTGAAATTGCCCTGCGTCTTGTGTGTCTTGTATTTCTGTGCAAGTACTGACGCGACAAATTCTTTTGTACTGGTCTTGCCGACGCTTCCGGTGATCCCAACGATCGGAATTGGCATCTGCTCTCTGTAAAACGCAGCGATCTGCCGAAGCGCAGCCAGACTGTCCTCCACACGGATGCAGGGACCCGGCAGTTCTTCCGGTTCTTCTTCACACACAACTGCAATCGCGCCCTTGTCAAAAACTTCCCGGATAAACTGATGACCATCCACCCGTTCTCCGCGGATTGCCACAAAAATATCGCCCGGTTCCACTTTGCGGGAATCGAGTACGATTCCTGCCGCTTCTTTGCCGGAATAGCCGCGGATTACAGCCATTCCCGCCGCCGGACAGGTTCCGGTATGCTTTCCCGCCGGCACAGCCAGATGCCCCTTACAGGCTCTTGCTATATTCCATATCGTCATGTTTTTCATATCACTTTTGGTCTCCATTTACAGTTGAAAAGCTACATCCTTTTCAGTCCTCAAATGCCATATCCAGAATCTTCTGGCAAAGCTCGTCATAGCTGATGCCGACCGCCGCAGCTTCCTGGGGAATCAGGGAGGTAGGCGTCATGCCGGGGAGCGTATTCGCCTCCAGACAGTAGGCGTTTCCGGCCTCATCCATCATAAAATCCATCCGGGCATATTTATGCAGGCGCAGGGCATCGAATACACGCTCTGAAATCTTCTGGATCTTTCTGGTGCTCTCTTCGCCGATCGGCGCGGGGCAAATCTCAATGGTGCTGCCCGCCTGATATTTGTTTTTGTAATCGTAAAAGCCTTCCTTCGGCGCGATTTCCACGATCGGAAGCGCTTTGCCGTCCAGCACGCAGCAGGTTAACTCCCTGCCCTTGATATACTCTTCTACAACGACCTCGTCTCCATATAAAAACGCGTCATCGAGTGCTGCCTGATAGTCCTCTTCTTTCTGCACGATGGAAACGCCGATGCTCGAACCACCGGAGCTTACCTTTACCACGCAGGGGAACTTCGGCTGCTGGCCTTCTCCCGGCTCCTGACCTTTTTTCAGGCGGAAGCCTGCTGGGGTCGGAATCCCGTTTTGCATAAACAGTTCTTTTGCAAGGCACTTATCCATCGCCAGCGCGCCGCTGACAAAGTCTGTGCCGGTGTAGCGGATTCCCAGCAGATCAAATGCCGCCTGCACCTTTCCACCTTCTCCGTCTGCACCGTGCAGTCCTAAAAAGACAACGTCCGCCATCTGACAGATCTTGATCACGTTGGGGCCAAAGTAACATTTGCCGCCGTCCTTCCGCAGTGCCTTTACCGCACTGATATCGGGATTGATCTCATGAATCGCTTCGATTCCTGCAGAAAAATCCTCATCACTTTCAAAAATATGATCAATGTCGTCCCGTTCCTGTCTCTTATACACATCTCCGAGCCCACGAGACTCCTG
>OJPO01001179.1_pt1 | contig 10736 bp, 7 predicted proteins | sample 1598541 | NCBI WGS metagenome assembly OJPO01 (sample SAMN03922453, study PRJEB24848) | human gut metagenome | isolation source: stool sample | host: Homo sapiens | place: Germany | collected 2009-11
GTGGGCTCGGAGATGTGTATAAGAGACAGTGGTGAGGACGATGTTTCTTCCGGATCGGCGAAACAGGGGGACGCCCAACTCCTGCTCCAGCATTTTAATGGTGTGGGACAGAGACGGCTGGGAAATGTGAAGCGCTTCCGCCGCGTGGGTCAGATGCTGGAGCTCTGCGGTCTTTTGGAAATAGGTCAATGCAAGAAGCGTGAGTTTCATAAAAGCCTCCTCGGCATAATATATAATTTGTTACTTATATATAAATTATACGCTTTACTCTATAAATGTCCAATAGCTCATGGAATCCTTTTATCAAAGGTTATGAATATTTCATAAGTCATGAGACAATCTATTAATTGAGAAGGCAATACAATTAATTGAAGAATCTGGAGTGGCAAAGAAAAGGAATAAGCAGTATCATAATAATATTATGACAAGCCGGAGGCTCCGGCGGGAAATGAAGGAGCGAGAAAATGAAAATATTTATTGATACGGCTGACGTGGAGGCCATCCGCAGAGCGAAAGCGATGGGATTCGTTTCCGGAGTGACGACAAATCCGTCACTAATCGCGGCGGAAGGAAAGGATTTCCATACGGTGATTAAAGAAATCGCATCGATTGTGGACGGTCCGGTATCAGCGGAAGTCCTTTCTGAAACAGCAGAAGAGATGATTGCTGAAGGACAGGTTCTCGCCGGACTTGATCCCCATGTGGTCGTGAAAATTCCCATGACGGGAGAAGGCATGAAAGCGGTGAGTGCCCTGTCTGACATGGGGATCCGTTCTAACGTGACTTTGATTTTCTCAGCGGGGCAGGCACTGCTGGCAGCCCGTGCAGGGGCGTCTTATGTCAGTCCCTTTGTGGGACGTATCGATGATATCGGCTGGGACGGCGTAGAACTGATCCGGACGATTGCCGATATATTTCGTCTCCACAAGATCAAAACGGAGATCATTGCTGCCTCTGTCCGCAAGCCGCAGCATGTGGCACAATGTGCCTTGGCGGGGGCAGATATTGCCACTGTTCCGTACCAGGTGCTTATGGACACGCTTAAGCATCCGCTTACCGACATCGGCATTGCCCGTTTTAAAGCGGACTGGGAAAAAGCACATAAGTAAGACAAAGCGCCTTTCATAGGGAAGGGCGTTTTCATTTGGAAAGATTCTATATTTCAGGAGAAATCGTTATAATAAAAGAAATCAAATGAATTGTCCGGTTCCCTTTTGGAGGAAATATGAGAAAGAAAATCACCGTGATGACTAAAATGGAAAGAATTGCCGCTGCCATCCGCGGGGATGCTGTCGATACGGTTCCGTATTCTTTGTGGTCCCACTTGCCGCTTATTGATTTGGATCCGGTAAAAAATGCAGAGCAGACTTACGGTTTTTATAAAACGTACGATGTGGATATTCTAAAGACGATGAACAACGGCATGTACAGCGTTGAAGATTTCGGTGCCGTGGCGGACTACTCGGAAATCGCCGGGGGCGGTGTGGCAAAAATCGTTTCTACACCTGTCCACAGACCAAAGGATTGGCTTGATTTGGAACCGGTATCGGTAAATGCGGGCGCTCTGGCAAGAGAGCAGGAATACCTGCGGCTTCTTCTGGATAAGACAAGAGGCACAGTGCCGGTGATTTTTACAGTGTTCAGTCCTTTGACGACGGCATACAAACTCTGCCCCGATTTGATGAGGCATGTGGCGGAGGGGTTTGGAGAAGAAGTGAAGGCGGGACTTCGGGCGATTACGGAAAGCACCTGCGCTTTGGTGCAGCGGGTCATTGAGATGGGGGCGGACGGCATTTTCTTTGCAACCCAGCTTTCATCATATGCGGCCGGAGAAGAGAGTTTTTACCGCGAGTACGGTATGCCTTATGATCTGGCGGTGCTTTCTGCATCATCAGGGTGGTGCAATGTGCTCCACGCTCACGGGAAAGACATCATGTTTCCCCTGCTCAGGAAATATCCGGTGCAGATTTTCAACTGGCATGCCTGGGAATCCTTGCCTGAAATCGGTGAGGCGCAGGCGCTTACGGGGAAATGCATCATGGCAGGGCTGGAGCGGATGGATATCACCGGCGGCAGAAAGAATGAGATCGAATACCGCATTTATGAAACGCTCAGGCAGACAGGGGGACGGAAAATTATTTTATCTCCCGGCTGTGTGATCCGATATCCGCTTAATGAAGAAATACTTGCTTTTGTGCGGAAAGCAAAAAATGAAATTGAGGAAAAGCTCCTGAAAACCAGATAAGGAATAAAGTGTACGATCCTGCATCCATTCTTGTGGAGCAGGATTTTTTATAAGAAAGCAATCAAAAACGCCTCCCGTGAAGAGAGACGTTCTTGTGCATTTGTATTTATTCTTTCATGACTGTACCGTCAGCCAGGGTAATAGTATAACCGTTGTAGTTGATCGTCCCTAAGTTGTAGAGGCTTGTCAGCGTGGAGTTGCCCGTAAGGTTCCATGTGGAGCCTGCCGCTATGAAGACATCGGCGTTTGTTTTGTACTTTTCGCCGCCTTCCGCATTGGGGACGATGGAAATTATTCCGTTAAAGGTGGAATTATTCTTCAGCGTCATGTTGATGTTGGAAATGGAGTCGACAGAAATATTTCCCGTGAGAATCTGATTGTCTGCGACAAGTTCCACATGGCCGCCATTGCGTCCCGGCGTACCCCAGCCGTTTGCGCCGTCATTGCCTGCGACGGTAATAAGGTTTGCCGCAGGGTCGTCCATGGTGATCGCGGTACCGTTTAAGGAGATTTTACCGTGGGTGGCGGTTACATAGAACATGCCGCCTTTGTGGGAAATAAGAGAACCGCCGCGGACATCGAAATGCTGGGTGCCCATGGTGCCGATATCTTTTTCATCAGAGAAGAGAACGATATTGTAAGGAACAGCGTCTGTCGTTTCTTTTCCTTCAAGGATCGTGCCCGAAAGGGTGATTGTATTATTTCCTTTAAGAACGGCTGCTTTTGCGTTCAGTGCGTTTACGGAAGCATTGGTGATGGTAACGTCGCCTTTGGAATAAATGCCCTGCGACATAGCACCGGAAGTGGTAAAGGAGCCGCCGTCCGCGATGAGGATACCGCCCCCGTCAGCAATCATGATGGCAGGAGAACTGTCACCTGTGGTAGAAACGGTGGAGTTTTCCACTTTCATCATGGCACGGGCGGAAACAGCGGTGCCGGCGGAATTATTTCCCGTAGTAACAACGGAAGAATCCTTCAGGCTGATATAGGTGCTCTTGCTGTAACCGTAAGCGCCTGTCGATCCAATGCCGGAAGAGGAAATACGGGCGCCCGTCATCGTCGCGCGTCCGCCGTGGGTGGCAAGGAAAGCGGCATTCTGTCCGTAAAGCCTGGAACTGTCTACATCGGTAGAATCACCTGTTTTTGTAATCTGTGCGTTGGGGGCGGTAATGTATGCCATGGGGACACGGAGAGCATTTTCATCTGCTTTATCAGAAGTGTAAACTCCATTTTCATAGTTCCCGTCGCTGGAAAGCTCATTGGCGGTTTCGCCCTGGCTGATGGTATATTTTTTTACCGGCGGGGAAATCGGTTCGGGTTCCGTTTCCGGTTCGGGTTCCGTTTCCGGTTCTGCGGCCGGCTGTTCGACAACCGGCTTCGGTGCCTCGGGGGAAAGATTCTTAAAAGTACCCGATTCTACGGAAGCCTGTACGTCAGATACAGTCAGATCGAGGCCTTTCAGCAGGGCGTCTGTATAATTCACATCACCCGCAGGGGCTGCTGCGGCGGGAGCAGAAGCAGGAGCGCTTTGCTCTCCCTTCTTTTCCGCTTTTTCCAGGTCTTTCATTTTTTGAACGGCAGCACGGTATGGATCCAGCGGTGTACTGCCTGCCTGTGGGGCAGCAGTGGCGGAAATACAGCCGGAAAGAGCCAGCGTGCAGAGAAGGGCAGTCATTTTTGTATGTTTCATAATAACCTCACTTTTGATAAATTTTTGGATGTCCATTTTTGAGTATAATATAACATTCTTATTTTACAACATCAGGAAAAGATTGTCATTTTTGTCAAGGGAAAGGAAAGTTCTGATATAATAAAAAGAAAATAAATGGAGGTGGCCATGTTTACCATAGGGTGCCACTTGTCGGTTACAAAAGGATTTTATCATATGGCGAGGACGGCGACGGAACTCGGAGCGAATACGTTCCAGTTTTTCCCCCGCAATCCCCGGGGCGGGGCGGCAAAACCGTTAGCAAAGGAAGATATAAGGCAGCTGGAAGAATGGATGGATACCCACGGTTTCGGAGAGATACTTTGCCATGGCGCCTATACGATGAACGGCGCGTCAACGAAAGAAGAAGTCAGAGAGTTCGCGCGGACTGCTATCAGGGAAGATCTGGCAAAGGTGTCCCTTCTGCCGCGGTGTCTTTATAATTTCCATCCCGGCGCCCATCTGAAACAGGGGACGGCTGTTGCCATTCCTCTCATTGCGGATATGGTGAATTATGCTATGGATCAGGAAGGCCTGAATACTACCGTGCTTTTTGAAACGATGGCGGGAAAGGGGACGGAAGTGGGCCGTACGTTTGAGGAGCTGGCGGAAATAATTTCCCGTGTAGAAAGAAAAGACCATGTCGGTGTTTGTCTGGATACCTGCCATGTGTATGACGGCGGCTATGACATCGTGAATGATCTGGACGGCGTTCTGAAACGGTTTGATCAAATTGTCGGACTGGAAAAGTTGAAAGCAGTCCATCTGAATGATGATAAGAATCCTTTGGGCAGCCATAAGGACAGACATGAGAAAATAGGAGAAGGGACGATCGGCACAGAGGCTTTCGCGCGGATCATCAATCATCCGGCCATGAGGGAATTGCCGTTTTTTCTGGAAACACCTAACGAACTTCCGGGATATAAAAAGGAAATTGCTTTGCTGCGTTCTCTTCGGCAGGAGGAATAAGATGAATGAAAGAATAAAAATAAAAGTGAAACAGATGCTGGACCGCGGCGCAAAAGGGCTGCTCCGTTTCTGCACGGCATTTCTTTTTTCCCTGTTTCTTTTTCTTATCGTTTTCTGCCGTGTGGCGTACATGCCCGGCGAAACGAGCTTTGATGAATTGTTTCCTGTTTCTCTGGGATATATTCTGATTTCCCTTGGATCTACAATTTTATTTTCCGTACTTTGGCGGCTTCTGCTTGAATGGAAGCATAAGGTTTCCCTGCTTTATGAGGCGGTAAATATTCCCGCACTGGCAGGATTTTATTTTCTCTGGCATATGATGCCGATGAATCATTACTTTGCCATGTATGTGGCAGGTCTTTCCTTTTCTCTGCCATGTCTGTGTCTTTTCCTCTTGCAAAGGCAGATGGCAACAGGGTTGTTTCCTCACGTTTTTGTGTCTTTTGTCCAAGCGTTCGGAATTGCTGTTTTGACGATGGGGCTGGGTGGAATCTGTCTTCTGGGCATTAACGCGCTCCTTGTCCCTATAGCTTGGAGCTGGGGATATGCTTTATGTGCATTTTCTTTTGTGCTTGTAGGGATCAACGTATTTTTGTCCTGCTTTCCCTGTGAAAAGGAGTGCCCGCGTTCCGCTTCTTTTCTGTACTTGCTGAAACGGGTGTTTCTGCCGGCTTATGCAGTTCTGCTGGCGATTCTTTACGGATATATAGGGAAAATCCTGTTCCTTTGGGAAATGCCTGTGGGGAAAATGAATTGGTATGCTTCTTTTGCTGTCGCTGTTTTCAGTTTATTTTATTTCTGTCTTTATGAAGAAACGGACAATGGCAGCAGACGTTTTCTGAAATATGGCGCGTTGGCGCTTTTCCCCGTCATGGTTGTGCAGGCGCTTGGTATTTATATCCGTTTTGAGGCGTATGGATTGACGGCGGCGCGGTATGCTTCGATGATATGCAGCGGATTCGGTCTGGCGGTCATCGCGTTTGCCTTTTTCCGCAGAGCCGCCTGTCCGCTTTTTCTTTTGGCGGGGATTATTGGCGTCCTGTGCAGCATGACACCGCTGAATCTCATTGATGTGCCTGTTTATGACCAGGGCCGCCGCCTGGAAAGGGTACTGGTAAAAAATCAAATGATAAACAGCGGAAATCTAAAACCGCCGGTTTCTATTACTGAAGAAGACGCAGAAGTACTGCGGAGTGCTTATAATTATCTGAAATACAGTGAAGGGGCATGGCGGTTTCCCGTAGTGGAACAGCTGAAAAATGATGACCGCTTTATAGAACTCCTGGGACCTGCCTATGATCAAAGAAGAGTGATCCGCAGCTATGAATGGAATGAAATTCCTGTCACCGGATATCGGCGGCTCATTCATTTCAGATCGGATACAACGGAAAACCATGGGGAGCTTCTTATCACGAATGGGGATGAAATAATTTGTTTGGATATCCGGCCATATCTGCAGGAAATAAAGGAAAAGGGATCGGGCGAACAAAAGGAGACGGCGGAAAATATGACTTACCGTGTAAATGAAAACCGGATTCTCCATTTTGTCTGGATCAATTATTATTGGGGGAAAGATCCCCACTTTATGAGTGAAGGTTACTTATTGGAAAAATAAGGATGGGAATATTATGAAGTTTATCCATACCGCCGACTGGCATCTGGGAAAATTATTTTACGGGGAGTATCTTACGGAAGAACAGGAATGGCTTCTGAAAAATCAATTTTTACCTTTGGTAGATGAAGAAAAACCGGATGTCATCCTGTTGGCAGGAGATGTGTATGACCGTTCCGTCCCGCCGGCGGAAGCGGTGGAGCTTTTTGACGAAATGATTTCTGAAATCACAGGAAAACGGAAAATCCCTTTTATTGTAATCAGCGGCAACCATGACAGTGCTGAAAGGCTGTCTTTTGCCAGCCGCATTCTCCGAGGGACCGGATTATTCCTTTGCGGTGACTTGTACCACACTTTAGCGCCGGTCATATTGAAGGACGATGATGGTGAAGTGGCATTTGCTCCTCTTCCCTATGCGGAACCGGGGAAGGTGCGGGAAGCGCTTTCCACTGATGTTCATACCCATGAGGAAGCGGAACGGGCGCTCTCGGATTTCCTTTTACGGCAGATGGGACATGCGGCAAGGAAAATCGCCATTGCCCATGAATTTGTGGCGGGCGGCTCTGCGAGTGACTCGGAGCGGCCTCTTTCAATCGGGGGGACGGATCTTATCAGTGCAGATATATTTGCACCGTACAATTATACGGCATTGGGACATCTTCATGGCCCACAGCAGGCGGGGGGAAAAGAAAATGTCCGCTATAGCGGAAGTCTTTTGAAATATTCTTTCAGCGAAGCCACCCAGAAAAAAGGAGTCATTGTAGGAGAAATAGACGGAGCAGGGCAGGTAAAGACCACATTCATTTCTCTTTCACCCCGTCATGACGTACGTATCATAAAAGGTTTTTTTGATGATCTTATCAAGGGAGAAAGTGAGGATTTCCTCATGGCAGAACTGTTAGATGAAGGGCCTGTCATTGATGCTATGGCGCGGCTCCGTCAAAAATATCCCCGCATGATGACGATACAGTCCCATCGCAGGATGAACAGCGGAAGCGGGGAAAGAAGCTTTGACCTCATGAAAAAGGTAGATCCTTTGGATATGTTCCGCGTTTTTTATAAGGAATTCCAGGATAAAGAATTTACGGAAGAAGAGGAAAACTACATGAAGGAACTGTGGGAAGATCTGCGGAAGGAGGACGACTGATGAGACCGGAACGACTCAGGCTCAGTGCTTTTGGCCCTTATGCAGGCCAGGAGGATTTGGATTTCTCCGCTCTGGGGAATCATACGCTTTTTCTCATTTGCGGCCCTACCGGCGCAGGGAAATCCACCATCCTTGATGCCATGTGCTATGCGCTCTATGGGAAAACCAGCGGCGCCGTCCGATCGGGAGAAGATTTGCGGAGCAACTATGTGGGGTATGACCGAAAAACCTATGTGGAATTTGATTTTGCCATAGGAAACAGGCATTACCGTATCTATCGAAGTCCCACGCAGCTGCTGGAGCGGCAGAAGGGGGACAGGAGCAAGCCTGTAGAGCATAAAGGGAAAGCGGACTTTTATGAAATAGATGAAGAAGGAAGAGAAAAAGCCCATATTACTTCAAAGGGGGTAGACAGTGCTGTAGAAGAGATGCTCGGTGTCGGATTGGAACAGTTCCGGCAGATTATCCTGCTGCCCCAGGGAGATTTTCGTAAACTGCTGCTGGCAGATTCGTCGGACCGGCAGAAAATCATGGAACAACTTTTCCAAACAGGCATTTACCTTGTTTTTGAAAAAAGACTGCAGGAAGAAACCCAGAAACTGAAGACGGAATATAGCAGAGGAGAACTGCAAAGAACCACTCTTCTGGAAACCTGCCGGTCTGAGTCGGAAGAAGAATTGGAGAAACAGACGGAAACCAATGAAAAAATTCTGAAAGAAAAAGAAACGGAATTTATGCAGGCGGACAAAGAGCAGCAGGTCTTTTTACGCGCCTATGATGAGGCGAATATGCTTCATGGCGCTTTTCTCCGTCTGGAAACGGCGGAAACGGCATTGAAGCGGATGGAAGAAAAGAGGAAAGAAAAGGAAGAGCTGCGCAGGCATATAAAAATGATCCGTGCCGCCCAGTCGGTGACAAAAGAGTGGTCTGAAGCGGTAAATGCAAAAAAGCAGCAGCGCACTGCGGCGGAAACATTGGAAAAAGCAGCCGCCGATCTGCCTGTAAAAGAAAAGGCAAAGGCAGAGGCAGAGCAAGCTCTTGCGCTTTTTGAAAAAGAAAAACCGAAGCAGAAAGAGCGGATTGAAATGAAGGGGAAATTGGAGCAGTATCGGAATCCTTCCCGTTCCTACGGGACTGCGAAAAGAGAAGCGGAACGTCTGGTCGGAATATACGCGGTGAAACAAAAGGAGGCGGAACGGCTTCGGGAACAAGTGTCGGCAGCGGAGAAAAAAGCGGCGGAAGACAAAAAGAACTGGCTTTGCCGAAACCGGATTTTCATGGAAGGACAAGCTTTTGTACTGGCAGAGAAACTGACAGACGGACAGCCCTGCCCCGTATGCGGATCGCTTTCTCATCCTGCACCTGCCGCGGCGGGAGAGGACAGGATAACGGAAAAAGATGTGAAGGACGCGGAACGGCAGATGCACCTGTCGGAAGACGCGGAGAAAAAAATCCGCCATGAAGCGGAGGCATATCAGGCAAAGGATCTGGCAGCGGCAAAGGAATCCGCTGATAAAGCAATGACCGTCCTGTCCGAATTGGAAAAGAATCTGCCTGCAGCATACAGAGATTCGCTTGCTCTGGAAAAAGAAATCAAAGATCTGGAAACCCGTATTTCATCCTTTGAAAAATCACTGGAGCAGGCGGAAGAAAAGCGAAAAAACGCGGAGACCATTTATCAGGCGCTGAAAGAGCAGAAAGAACTCTTAGAAAAACAGGCGGGAGAATTTTTAAAAGTGTCGGAAGAGAAAAACCGCATCTTGAAAATAAAAGTGGCGGAAGCGGGATTTACCGACTGGTTTGAGTGCAGCCGGTACATGAAAGAAGTCCCCCGGCTGGAAGCATATGAAAATGATTTAAAGATTTACGATCAGAGTGTCCATGCGGAAGAAGAAAAAATTAAAGGGGAAAAAGAGAAGACAGCAGGCAAAACAAAGCCGGATATGAATGACTGGAATGAAAAACGGATGAAACTGCTGGAAAGTATGAAACGGTTCGCCGCGGAAAAAGCAGAGAAGGAAACGGAATTAAAGAAACAGAAAGAAACTTTGAAAAAGCTTTACCAACTGAAAGAAACGCAAAAAGAAATCGGTGAAAAGTACAGCTTGGTGGCGCATCTTTGGGAAATTGCCCAGGGAAAAGAAACGGGCATCAATTTGGAGCGGTTCGTTCTGGGGGCGCTTCTTGATGCTGTAACGGAAAAAGCGAATCTTCGCCTGATGGAAATGAGCGGGAACCGCTATGAGCTTCTTCGCAAACGGGGAGAGCGATCTGATGGGAGAAAGAAAGCGGGGCTCGATCTGGAAGTCTTTGACGGCAATACGGGCAGGGCAAGACCGGCGGCCACTCTTTCCGGCGGAGAAACCTTTCTTGCTTCCCTTTCTTTGGCTCTGGGCTTGGCGGATGTGGTGCAGGAATATGCCGGCGGGGTCCATTTGGATGCGATGTTTATTGATGAAGGTTTCGGCAGTCTGGATTCCGAGTCCCTTGATCTTGCTATGAAGACACTGCAGGAATTGAAAGGGCAGAACCGTCTGATCGGACTGATCTCCCATGTGGGAGGACTGGAAGAACGTATTCCCGCTAAATTGCGGGTGACGAAAACACAGACGGGGAGCACGGCGGCTTTTGAGATGGGATAAGTGGATGGATACATATTAATTTATTTCGTGGCATGTGCTGTTCCTACTTTGTTGTGGGTGTTTAGAAAAATTCACATAGGTGGCGGCTGTATCGGGGATGATTTATTTTTATTGCGACGCTGGGGATACTATTGCCCCAGTAACGGGAAAAGGAAGAGATGGTGTCTTTATTGACAACAAGTCTTCCTTTTTGCATGCTGTGAATTTATTTTTTCTGTTTGCTGTAATCTGCCGGACAGCAGCCGTTTTTATCCTTTGACTGCGATGGAAAAATAATTTTTCTTACCTTTGCGGATGATGATGAAGCGGCCGTTCGTATTCGGGTGGGCGGAGATGGATGCTTCCGTATCTTTGATCTGCATACCGTTTACGCGGACAGCGCCGTTGGTGATATCTTCTCTTGCCTGGCGTTT
>OJPO01001184.1_pt1 | contig 10655 bp, 10 predicted proteins | sample 1598541 | NCBI WGS metagenome assembly OJPO01 (sample SAMN03922453, study PRJEB24848) | human gut metagenome | isolation source: stool sample | host: Homo sapiens | place: Germany | collected 2009-11
ACCGGGGCATCCTCTGCACCAAAATGGTAGATCTTCATCCTGATACGCTCCTTCTGCTTTTAGTTTCTGCCTGTAAGAAAAAACACATTTCTTCGGGCAGGACAACGCCAAAAGTTAGATAAAGCTAACTTATGGTGCTGCAAAAAGCCGCTGCTCAGCGGCTAGTCTGCCCAAATAATACGCCCTGCTGCTAACTCTGTCAAGAAGTTTCGGTGCTTTCAGAGATTCTGAGAGAGGCTCCCGCATCATAAAGTTTTTGAACGGTTACGCATAGCTAACTATATAAAAGTATACTGCACATCGGCAAAAGGTCAAGGGCTTTGCGGCAGAAGAAATTTATCTGAAGCGAATCATGGTAATCTGATTGAATGTGAATTTACCCAATACGGTGCGAATAATGCAGCCAATCCGCAGTATGTGGCAGAGAATGTATTCAGTCGTGATTTCCATGCGCCAAGACCGAATATGAAGTGGCTTACCGATGTTATAGAGTTCAAATGGTACGAGGAGTTCACAAAATCTATCTGAGTGCCATCCTTGACCTGTACGACAGACGTATCGTTTCGTATGTTATTAGTGACCACAACGACAACCCGATTGTGTTTGACACATTCAAGGCTGCAGTGAAAGCCAATCCTGATGCACATCCACTGTTCCACAGTGACCGTGGTTTTCAGTACACCAACCAAACCTTTCACCATATGTTGGAGGAAGCCGGTATGACGCAGAGTATGGGTCAACGGGCTGCAACTGTAAACCACACTTTTTATCAAAAAATCTGCCTGCACGAATGAGATCTCGTGCAGGCAGATTTTTACTTATTCGTCAGATTAACGCAGAGCACAAATTCACACTGCAAAACCGGTACGGTTACTTCCTTTTATTTTGAACGGCATCGGTATCGAAATCATCGTGATAGTTCAAAGCACTGGCACCAGCTTGCAGCGGGCTTTCTATTGTATCCACAACCCGGTATGCAGGAGCTTTATAGTGACCGTTCTTGTGCTGGCTGCGCAGCAAATCATAATAGGCGCTGGCACGGCTGGAGCGCGGTGTATTTGTGCCGGTGATAGTATTCTTATTACTTTTTTCGTCATGTAGCAGATTTTCTGTCAAGTCCGCATCCGGTTCTTCATTTTCCGCACACTGTCTGGAAAATCTGTTGGGCTTGCTATCACCATTTAATAGTAAATCTGTTGCTGTGTTTGGTTCTACTGTTTGCGCCTTCAATTCCTCGGCTATGTCCTCGCCGGTCTTGAAAAGTTCTGGCATTGTACTTTGCTGGGTAAATAAATCTGACATTATTTTCCTCACCTTAAATCGGCAGCACTTTATGAACTATCGGTAAAATTCTATGCAACGCTTGACATAGTATATATCTTGGTATATACTATGGTTACAGGAGGTGCGTTATTATGATGACTGCAAAACTATTTGAAAATGGACGAAGCCAAGCTGTTCGACTTCCTAAAGAATTCCGGTTTAATGGGAACGAAGTTTCCATTAATAAAGTCGGAGATGCCGTAATCCTTCTCCCAAGAGAAAACAAGTGGTCTGGCTTTCTTAGCGGATTGGACTTATTCACAGATGACTTCATGAAGTCTGGTCGTGAACAGCCCACGGTACAGGTGCGTGAATCATTATGAAGTATATGTTAGATACCAATATTTGCATCTATGCCATTAAGCACAAACCCCCAGAAGTTATCAGGAATTTTTTGAAACACGACCCAGATGATATGTGCATCTCTTCCATCACTTATGGCGAACTCATGCACGGTGTAGAAAAAAGTCAATCCGTGGAACGAAATCGCGTTGCCATCACGCTCTTTTTATCATCTATTGAAATTTTACCCTTTGATGCAGAAGCGGCAGAAGAGTATGGAAGAGTTCGTGCCGATTTGGAACGCAAAGGTACCCCCATCGGTCCAATGGATATGTTAATTGCTGGGCACGCAAAGTCTGAAGGTCTTACCCTTGTAACAAACAACACAAGAGAATTTTTTCGCGTCAACGGTTTGGAAGTTGAGGATTGGGCAAAGTAATCTTATCAGAAGATAACTGAAGGCACTCATCAAAGTGATTTGATGGGTGCTTTTTGTTTTGAAGAATTCGGATTCGTATCCATCAGACGGAAAAGCCCAGTGTCCTGCGGGAAAGTATTGTTGAAAGGCACCACCACTTTATCTGCAATCAGCAGACCTCTGCCAACCTCGGCATTTTCAATATACCGCTTTTCTTCATCGGAGATATGCAGCAACCGGGCAATGTCGTTCGCATCGTCCTGAGCCTGATTCAACAGCTTGATGTACCGGGATAAAAAAAGAGCACCTCTTAGATTTCTCTAAGAGGTGCTCAAAAGGTTTATGCAAACCCAGTGCGTATTTCTATTGACATTCACCACGCTCCGTGACGAATCGTGATTATCCACAAATTTGCTGTCAAAATGATGTCAAAAAGGAGGTGACACAGCCATTTTTGCATATCTCGCTTTTTGCATTTATCGCATCAGCGTAATATTTTTGGCTGATTACTGGTCAATGGGCTTCATCGTCGGGATTACAACGATGAATAATTGTAAGTCTTTATTTCTTGATATTACTATACGCCGTAAGGGTTGTCTCTTACTTTCTAATTTACATCTCTTCATAAGCCTTTATCCGGATTGTATCGTTTGGCGTATGAAATGGCGTAAATGGCGTATGGCGTATTTGGCGTACACTTTGCTTTACTCTTCAGGTACTTTCCATTGTGCAAACTGGCGGTCAAGGTTTTCAAATTCAGACTTCCGTAGTTCCTTGGTTACATCCGCGTAGATGTTCAAAGTTGTAGAAATGTCCGAATGTCCCAGCGCATCTTGAATTACCTTGACGTTCACACCTGCTTCACACATCCGAGTTGTGAATGTGTGCCGCAGAGTGTGACAACTGAAACGGGGAAGGAGAATGGTACTGTCAGGATTGTTTGTCAGCACTTCATCGTTACAGTCTCGGATAATGCGTCGGATTGCCTTGTTCAGCGTCCCCTGATGCTGGCATTCACCAAAACGGTTGACGAAGATGAAGTCCGTGTAACCGTCCACCGTTACCGTGCAATGAATCCCGGATTCCTCCTGATAGGCACGTTCCTTTTCAAAGGCTTCCTTCACGAAGTCCATCATCGGAACGGTACGAATGCCAGCTTTTGTTTTAGGCGAGTGGCAGTTGAAGTAGCAACCTTTCTTGCCTCCGTTGTTCTCACGGTGGTCGTAGTTGACGAGCGTGTGATTGACGGAAATCGTGCTTTCCTCAAAGTCAACATCACACCAACGCAGACCGGTGGCTTCTCCTACGCGCAAACCCGTTCCCAGCATAACCGCGAAAATCGGATACCAGTGCTGGTACTTCGGTGTTTTGGAAAGGTAGGACAACAGTAGATTCTGCTCCGGAACAGTAAGCGCTTTGCGGTGGGTGGTTTCAAATTGGTGCGCTTTTTTCAACTCCCGTAGAACATTGTCCGAAGGGTTGCTCCGCAGATAACAATCATCCACTGCCATGTCCAGCACTTGATGCAGAACCGTGTGTACACTGTCAATTGTAGAAATCTGCAAACCGCGCTCATCTGCCAGTATATTATAAAATTGCTTCACGTCCGACTTTTTGAGCGCAGACACTTTCGACTTGCCGAAATCCGGCTCCACGAACTGCCGATAAAGGTACAGATAGTTTTGAAAAGTGTTATCTTTCAGGCCTCGTTTCACCTTTGCCCACAGAGTGAACACATCGTTCAGGGTAACATACCGTGCTTCTGCTTTAATGCCTTCCAGCGAATCTCGCTGAATGTCGTTTTCCTTTTCCCGAAGTTCTTCCAAGGTTGGCGCGTAAATAGAATGTCGTTTACCATCCGGGGAGGTCCAACGGAAATCGTATTTGCCATCTTTGCGCTGGGATTCTCCTTTACGAAGAACGACACGTGCCTTGTCTTTGCGTTTTGTATTTCGAGTTGTTGTCATAAGCGTTGTTCCTTTCCACATAGTAATGCAGAAAAGAGCGTTGTTCCGTATTTATAATACCACAAACCTATCATTTTCTGCAAGCTATTTTGACAACATTTTGGCTTTAAAGTGAAAACATTTTTTCTGTATATTCATCCAATTTGCGCCGTTTAATGAGTCGTTTCGACCCAACCCAAAGTACAAATTGACAATGTTCGTTATCGGTTAATGTCCTCAACTTGTTTATACCGATGCCGGAATAGGCTGCGGCTTCCTCAAGTGTAAGATTTGATTTCTCCCAAATGGGAACTTCTTTCATAGGCGTTACCTCCATTTGATTATACTTTTGGAAATATATTCCTTGTGAATAAGTGTATATCAAAAAGCAACGATGGTATATACAAAAGCTGCGCGGATGTAATGCGGACACTATGCTTTTATCATGCAAAATCTCACCATCTTGACAGGGCGGACTTTCTTGTGCTATACTCCACCTGTAAATGATTTTTGTGCCTTGCGCACACGTGGTTTTAGTTTGTAATTCGTGCCAGCAGCCTTGTCCTGCCCATACGGGGTGGACGCTGTTGGCACTTTTCTTTTTATACGGGGTGGAAAACACCCAACCATAGCGAGAAAGATCGTGGTTCACGGTTTGCCGTGAACATCAGGCATTGCCTGCGGTCATTCTCGCTTTTTATTTTGTTTCAAGGCCAACCGGCTTTGAAAAATACATTTTATATAGGAAAGGTGGCACACCAAATGAATGAACAGGCAAGACACAAGGTAATCGCACGGCGCATCACGCGCCCGCGCAAGGCAAGACCCATCCCGCGCAATTTGCAGTATCGGCTGTACAATGTGCGCTCCCGGCCGAAGCGTCCCTATCGCCAGCGCGAGAGGAGGGGCTGAGGATGCCGGAGCACATACGGCGGGAACCCAAGGTGCTGGTCAGCACCGAAGCTCTTACCGAGCAGGAATGGCTGGCATACCGCAGGCGGGGGATAGGCGGCAGCGATGTCGCCGCGATCCTCGGCATTTCTCCGTTCCGAACCGCCCGCGACCTGTACGACGACAAGCTGAACATCGCTTCGGCTGCCGATGATACAGGCAACTGGGTGGCGCTGGAAATGGGGCATCTGCTGGAACCGCTGGTCGCGCAGATTTTCTCAAAGAAAACCGGGTTGGAGGTTTTCCAAATCAAGAAGATGTTCCAACACCCGCAGCATCCCTTCATGCTGGCAGATGTGGACTACTTTGTCCGCCTGCCAAACGGAAAAATTGCGATTCTGGAAATCAAAACGACCAACTACAACGCGAAAGACCACTGGTGGAAGGACGGCGAGGAATGTGTTCCTGTCTACTATGAAACGCAGGGACGCCACTACATGGCTGTTATGGACATCGACGAAATCTTCTATTGCTGTCTGTATGGCAACAATGAGGACGAAGTCATTATCCGCCACCTGTACCGTGACCGGGAATACGAGCAGGAGATGATCTATCTGGAACGCGAGTTCTGGCACGATTACATCCTGACCCGCATCCCGCCGCCCTACACCGAGGACGGCAGCCTGATCCTCGAAAGCCTGCGCCGCCGTTTAGGTGCCGCTGACAAAACCATTCCTGCCATCCAGTTAGACAGCGACCTATCCAACATAATGCTGCAGTACCTCCGCTTGCAGGAACAAAAGCAGCAGGTGGAAACGCGGGTCAAAATGCTGGACGCAGAAATGCAGCGGCTGAAAGGTCAGATGGTTGCCAAACTGGACGGCAGCTGCATGGCAATAGGGGAGTACGGCGGTACACAGTACACCATCAGCTACAATCCCGTCAGCCGGACAGGCATCACGAAAGACAATCTCCAAAAACTGAAACTGTTGCACCCCGACATTTACGATGAGTACGTTACGGTATCGGAATCGCGGCGGTTCAGCATCAAGGCAAAAGCGGCGGACGAAGCCGCCTGACAAAGAAGGGAGCGTGCCTATGCACGACAGTGAACAGGAACACAGCAGCATTACCGGCTGCCGTGTCACCTACGAATCCACGATTTTTTACAATGAAGCAAACAAATTCTCCATCATCGTTGTCAAAACCAATGACCCGCGCATCCCGCCGCAGGCTTGCAGCGGTCGCTACTACGGCGACCGTATGCTGCGTTTTACGGCGGTGGGGTACGAACTGCCCCGCACCAAGGCGGTGGAGCTGGAACTGGACGGCGAGTGGGTCGAGAGCAAGTACGGCTATCAGCTGCAAGTCGAGCAGTGGCAGGAAATCGTTCCGCAGACAGCGGACGGTCTGCTGGCGTATCTGGGTTCCGGGCTTATCAAAGGCATCGGTCCCAAGACAGCAGAGGACATTGTCGCTACGTTCGGACCGGACACCCTGAATATTCTTGACAATGAGCCGGAGAAGCTGCTGCAAATCCGCGGCATCACCGAGGGAAAGCTCAAGGACATTGAGGAATCCTACGCCGAGAGCCGCGTTCTGCGCAACCTTATGAGCCTTTTGGGACCGTTCAAGATCACGCCCGCCACGGCGCTGAAAATTTATCAGAACTTTGGTCCGGCGTGTGTGGACATCCTCAAAAAATGCCCGTATGATCTGTGCCAGATCTCCGGCTTCGGCTTCAAGCGTGTGGATGGCATCGTCCGTAAGACGGATAACCGCCTGCACAGCGCCGAGCGCATCAAGGGCGCGGTGCTGTACACGCTGGAGGATGCCCGCAGCAAATCGGGACATCTGTTTCTGCCATCGGAAGATTTGGTAAAGGAAACACTTCTGCTGCTCAACGCGCCCATTCCCATCCCGGAACAGCGCGTCCGCGCCGAGGAAGTGCAGGAAACCCTGCAGCAGATGATTCTGCACGGCGCAGTGGTAGCCTACAAGCAGTACCTGTACAGCCCGCGTGTGTTCGGGCAGGAGGATGACACCGCCCGCATGATTGCCGAGCGGCTTGCCAATATCAGCGTGGCCGAGAACATCGAGTCTGCACTGGAATCGGTGCGCGAAAGTCTGGGCATTACGCTTTCCCAAAAGCAGGAACAGGCAGTGCGCACGGCGTTTCAGCACGGGCTGACGATCATCACTGGCTCGCCCGGTACCGGCAAGACCACCGTGTTAAAGGCCATCATTGAGGTGTTCAAGAATCTGCACCAGAAAGGGAAGTTCGCCCTTATGGCTCCCACAGGCCGCGCCAGCCGCCGTATGGCGGAAAGCACCGGCGTAGACGAAGCCCGCACGCTGCACAGCGCACTGGGACTTGGCACCGGGGAAGAAGTGGGCGATGGCGAGCGCGTTCACTTTGTGGATGCCGACCTCGTCATTGTGGACGAGTTTTCTATGGTGGATATGTGGCTGGCACAGCAGTTTTTCAAGCGTATCGGTCAGCACACGCGGGTCGTTCTTGTGGGTGACCCGAACCAGCTTCCCAGCGTGGGTGCCGGTAACGTGTTCTATGAGCTGATCCACAGCGGAATGGTGCCTGTCACGGTACTGGATTGGATTTTCCGCCAGTCCAAAGACGGATTGATTGCCTACAACGCAAAGTTCATCAACGAGGGCAGTACCAAGCTGTACTACGGCAATGACTTTGTGTTTGTGGACAGCCCGACGCAAATCGAGACGGCGCGGCGTATCCAAGACATTTACTGCAAAGAAGCCGCCGAGCGCGGTATCGAGAATGTGCAGATTCTTTCGCCGTTCCGTGAGAAAGGCGAGGCAGCGTCCGAGCAGCTTAACCGTGCCATTCGGGAGCGGGTCAATCCGTTCCGATCGGCCGAGGAAGAAGTGAAGATTGGCAGCCGCACGTTCCGCGTCCATGATCGTGTTATGCAGACAAAGAACACCGAGAAAGTGTCCAACGGTGACCTCGGTTTTATTACCGGGATTACCACGAACAGCAAAGGCGAACGGCTTGTGCAGATGGATTTTGGCGGCGACCGCAAGTTGACTTACACGCCGGAACAGCTGGCGCACGTTGACCTTGCTTACGCTACAACGATTCATAAAGCAATGGGGTCAGAGTTTGAAACGGTCATTATCCCCATCGTAAAGGCGCACACAATCATGCTGTACCGTAATTTATTGTATACAGCCGTGACCCGCGCCAAGAAAAAAGTCATCCTTGTGGGGCATAAGCCGATTCTGTTTATGGCGGTTCACCGCGCCGATATCAGCAAGCGCAACACCATGCTGGGCGAGCGCATCCGCCTGTACTGCAAGGCATACCACACCGAACGAAACGCACTGCCGGAACTGCAACAGGCCGGCTGAATGTAATAATGAAGGGAGAAATCACCCATGAAAGGGAATCAAGAATCTATGCTGTACACCACCAACGCCACTGTGGCATCCTTAAACCATGTACCCGGCTTTGACCCGCTGAAATTCCTGCGCCGCACGATTTCCCGCAAAACCGGGGAGGATGTGATGCGTCTGGATCTGCGGTACAAAAAGCTGTGGTTCCGGCTGGCTTGCCCCACGGGGCGGCTGAAGCTCAACGCCCTGCGCATCACCGAGAAGATGGCAATTTTTGAAGCCAAGGTCTACCGTGACCGCGAGGATGCCGAGCCGCTGAGCAGCTACGTTGCCAACTGCACGCTGGACGCAACGCCCGGTGGGCTGTATGTGGAGGCCGCGCAGGAGGAAGCGCTGGATACGGCGCTCTCCAATGCGGGTTTCGGCATCCAGTTTGCCGATGTGGGCAGCGAATCAGAGGAGTACGGCAGCGAGGTGCCGGTGGGCGCAAAAGCAGAGATTGCAAAGCCTGTTCAGGTGAAAGCGGAAACTACCAAGCCTGTACAGACGAAAGTGGAAGTCACAGAATCTGTGCAGAAGCAGCCGGAAGCCGTGAAAGCCGCCCCGCAGGAGCCTGTTAAGGCTGACCCGTTGGATGCCATCATGGCGGACGATATGCCTGTTCCCGAACAGGTCACGGCAGAAGTCGTAGAAAAGCCTAAGACGGTTGTGCTGGAATCCGTGCAGCCTGTGCAGACCCCGGCAGAACCGCCGCAGAATGTCATTGTGCTGGAACAGGAACCTCCCGCCGCTGCGTATACCCAAAGCACCCCGGTGGAGGAAATCTGCCGCCAGATGACCTACGAGCAGGCGCAGAACGTTATCGTAGACTGCGGCACCTGCAAGGGCTGGACGCTGGCACAGGTCGCTGCCCGCCGTGCCGCCAGCCTGCGCTGGTATGTGAAAGGCTATCAGGGAGAGAACAACATTCTCCGCGCGGCGGCCGCCATTATATGGGACAGCTTGCAGGAGAAGCAGGCAGGATAACAGGGAAGGAGGCCTTTTTGTATGACCTCATCTTCCGATACGTTTCCGTTTGGCATTGCCGATGTGGTAGAACTACTGGGCCTTACCGTCCGCCGCCGTCTGCCGTCGAGCCTGTACCTGAACTGCCCCTTTTGCGGGGACCAGCGCGGGCGGCTCAACGTCAACACGGACAAAAACGTCTGGCGCTGCAACCGCTGCGGCGCGGCGGGCGGGATGCTAGCACTGTATGCCCGCTATAACTGCACCAGCAATGCCGATGCCTACCGCGAGATTTGCGAAGCACTGGGGCGGTATACGCCCCGACCAAGGGTGAATGACTGCATCGGGGTAAAGCCGGAGCAGAACGCCCGCGCAACCCCGCAGGAGATACACCAGACCTACTCGCTGCTGCTTTCCATGCTGCCGCTGACACCCACGCACAAAGCGCACTTGCTGTCACCGCGGCGCGGGCTGACCGAGGAACAGATCGCAAGGTTCGGGTTCAAATCGACCCCGCCTGCGTTTCTGTGCCGCAGTTATGCCGAGCGTCTGCGGCGGCAGGGCTGCACCTTGCAGGGTGTGCCGGGTTTTTATCAAGACGATGCCGGGCGGTGGACGATCAACTTCGGCAGCCGCACGGCGGGCATTCTGCTCCCGGCTATCGGTATGGACGGTCTGATCTGCGGTATGCAGATACGGCTGGACACGCCGCTGCGCCGCAGGGATGACCCACCGGGTAAAAGCGGTGCCAAGTATATCTGGCTGTCGTCCGTAAGCAAGCCGCATGGTGTGACCTCCGGCAGTCCGCTGCATTTTGTGGGCGAACCGTTTGCTAAGACCGTGTATGTGACCGAAGGACTGCTTAAAGCTGATATTGCCCACTGCCTGACAGGGCGTTCGTTTGTCGCTGTGGCAGGGGTGAACAGCTTAAACGGTTTGGAATCCGCGCTGCGCTGCATGGCACAGAACGGCACCAAGCTGGTCGTGGAAGCCTACGACATGGACAAGTCAGAGAATGAGTATGTGGCAGAAGCTGCCGAAAAGGTACAGCAAATTGCCCATACAGCCGGACTGCAAAGCACAAGCCTTGTCTGGAATACAGCCTACAAGGGCATAGATGACTGGCAACTTGCTTTGCGGCAGGAAGAAGCAAAAGAAAAAGCGGCATAAAGCCGCATAAAGTTATGGCAGGGAGCTACCACTTGGCGGCTCTCTGCCTTTTTAGAAAGGACAGAACAATGGGTATACTCTCTGAAATGGATATGATGAACCGTGATGCCGAGGACGATGCTTTTGAGGTGTCCTCGGACAGTGAAACCGTAGATTCTTTCAGCGAAGAATTTGAGTCGGTTGAACCCCAAAAGCCAGATCAGCAGGCAGAAGATGAAGAAGCTCGCAAAAAGGCCTGTCTCTTATAC
>OJPO01001187.1_pt1 | contig 10642 bp, 7 predicted proteins | sample 1598541 | NCBI WGS metagenome assembly OJPO01 (sample SAMN03922453, study PRJEB24848) | human gut metagenome | isolation source: stool sample | host: Homo sapiens | place: Germany | collected 2009-11
CCATTGGTCGCCCGCCAACTTACCGCAGCAACGCATTTTTCCGGGTGGTTTGCTTACAAGGCAAACGGGCACGGGCGAGCAATGCTCGCCCCTACAAGAGTTTTTCGACAGTCTGCACCGGATTTTCCAATCAGCTCTGCCAGACACCTTTTATTGCCTCCGCTTCACTTTCCGCCAGCGCCGGGGCGCCAGAATTGGCAAACAGGCTGCCGTAGCGGTAGAGCCCCGCGCCCTGCACCCCTAAGCGGGCAAGCAAAGCAAGCTGGTCGGCCAGCGCATGGCCGGAAAACCACTCGGAGCCGGCATCGGACCCATCCCCTGCGCCGACGCGGTAGGCCCCCAGCCCGGCGTACAGCTTCACACCCGCCGCGCGGGGCAGTGCGGCCCACGCGGCGGCCAGCTGCGCAAAGCTGTGCGACGCATCGCCGTTTTTTATATATTCCTGCCCCCAATAAAGCTGGGGCATCAGGTAATCCACAGTCCCCTGCCGCAGCCAGCGGGCCGCGTCGCTGTATTGCAGGGTGTAGTTCTGCTCCGGGTCGCCCGCCGGGGCTGCGCCGAACCGCACGCCGTACCGCCGGGCCGCGGCGTGGCAAAGCTCCATCAGGGCGTTCACGTTCTCCCGCCGCCAGTCGTCCTGCGTCCGTGTGCTGCCGCTGGCCGCGTAGTCCGCCGCGTCAAAGACCGGGTCGGTGGTGGGGTAAAAATAGTCGTCAAAGTGGATGCCGTCCACAGCGTACCTTGCGCACAGCTCCCCCACCCCGTCGGCAATGTACTGCCGCACGTCCGCGTTGGCGGGGTCGAGATACGCGCCGGTGTCGGTGTACCTGACCCAGTCCGGGTGCAGCCGCGCCGGGCTTGCGCCGCACAGCGCCGGGGTCTGCCCGGCCTGGATGCGGTAAGGGTTGACCCAGGCTTCCAGCTGTAAGTCCCGCGCGTGGGCGGCGTCCACCAGCAGTGCCAGCGGGTCAAACCCGGGGTCCTGCCCCTGCGTACCGGTGCAGAGGTGGCTGAACGGGAAGTAGTCGCTGGGGTAGAGCGCATCGCCGAAGGGCCGCACCTGCGCCAGCACGACTGTTGCGCCAATCGACTGTATATTGTCCAGCATTGTGCCGATTGCCTGCGTGAACGCCTCCGACGACGAGAAATCGACCTGCTCCCATTCCAGATAGCTGACCCACACAGCGCGGTAGGGCGCGGTGGCCCGGGCGACGGCGGTTGGGGTGGGGGTCGGCGCCGCGGCGGGGGCCGGGACGGCCTTTTGCGGCAGTGCAAGCAGCGGCGCAAGCAGAAAGACGGCCATTATAAATAAGTAGAATCCGATCCGACGCATGGCATGTACCTCCTGCGGTATGTATATGCGGGGCGGGCAGCGGGTAGGACAGGGCCGCCGGGAGGCCGCTCCATTACGGCTATCCGTTGCCGGGCGGTCATGAGATCCCCCTTTGCCACATTGACAAAAAACGCCCTGCAATGCTATAATGTTTTTATATGTAACACAGTTTTTATCTATCCATTCCTTCACACAAAGGCGGAAGCACTATGACCAGAGAACAGGTCGAAACGGAAATGGCCCAATACCGCACCATCTTTACTGTGGTGCGGCTGCTGGATGCCGCGCAGGTCGGCGGCGAGGAGTCCATCAACAGCTTTTGCAGCTGCTACAGCTATTGGGGCAAAAACACCCCCTGCCGGAACTGCATCTCCCGGCAGGTGCTGGAGGATCACCGCCAGCGCACCAAGCTGGAATACATGGGCAGCGAGGTCTTTCAGGTCACCGCCGTCTACCGCGAGGTCGACGGCGGTCCCTGTGTCATGGAGCTGGTCCAGAAGCTGGACGGCGAGACCCTCATTGACCCCGAAAACGGGGACCGCCTGATGGACAGCATCACGAGCTACCACACCAAGCTCTACCACGATGCACTGACCGACAGCTACAACCGCCGCTACTTTGAGGACGCGCTCAAGGACAAGACCGACCCCGCCGGTGTGGCCGTGCTGGATCTGGACGACTTTAAATTGATCAACGACACCTACGGCCATCAGGCCGGCGACACGGCGCTGCGCACCTGCGTTGACGTGGTGCGCGCCAGCATCCGCAAATCGGACGTGCTCATCCGCTACGGCGGCGACGAATTCCTGCTGGTGCTGCCGGGCATTGAGCGCGCGGCGTTCCTGGCCAAGCTGGACCGCATCCGGGAGCAGCTGCACACCGCCAGCGTGCCGGGGTATTCCCGTCTGCAGCTGTCCGCCAGCATCGGCGGCGTGATAACGCAGCCCGGCGAGACCGTGGAGCAGGCAGTCTCCCGCGCCGACAAGCTGATGTACCAGGCCAAGAACCGCAAAAACATGGTCGTGACCGAGGACAACGCCCGGGACGGCGCTTTGAGCGCTGCCGGGCGCGAAGGCCATTCCCGCCAGAGCATTTTAATTGTGGACGACTCCGAGATGAACCGCGCCATTCTGGCGGAGATCCTGGGCAGCGACTACAACATTCTGGAGGCGACGAACGGCAAAGAGTGCCTGGCCATGCTGGAGCAGTACGGCACCGGCATTGCGCTGATCCTGCTGGACATCGTCATGCCGGTCATGGACGGCTTTGCGGTGCTGAGCGAGATGAACCGCAGCCACTGGATCGAGGACATCCCCGTCATCATGATCTCGAGTGAGGACGCCGACACCGTTGTGCGCCACGCCTACGAGCTGGGCGTCTCGGACTATGTCAGCCGCCCGTTCGATGCGGGCGTCGTCTACCGCCGCGTTTTCAACACGATCAAGCTCTACGCCAAGCAGCGGCGGCTCGCCTCGCTGGTGACGAGCCAGATCAAGGAAAAAGAGAAAAACACCAAGATGATGATCTCGATCCTGAGCGAGGTCGTCGAGTTCCGCAACGGCGAGAGCGGCCAGCACGTGCTGCACATCGGCACGCTGACCCAGCGCCTTCTGGAGCGGCTGACGCAGAAAACCGACAAGTATGACCTGCCGCCCGAAACGCAGGAGCTGATCGTCATGGCATCGGCGCTGCACGACATCGGAAAGGTTGCGATAGACGATAAGATCCTGAACAAGCCCGGGCGGCTTACCCCGGAGGAGTTCGATCTTATGAAAACGCACACCGTTGTGGGCGCGAACATGCTGGACCGTCTGGGCCGCTATAAAAACGAAGCGCTTGTCAAGACCGCCCACGACATCTGCCGCTGGCACCACGAGCGCTGGGACGGGCGCGGCTACCCCGACGGCCTGGCCGGGGACGACATCCCGATTTCGGCACAGATCGTCTCGATGGCGGACGTCTACGACGCGCTGGTCAGCAAGCGCGTCTACAAGGCCGCCTACTCACCGGACACCGCGGTGCAGATGATCCTGCACGGCGACTGCGGGCAGTTCAACCCCCTGCTGCTGGAATGTCTGGTGGAAATTCAGGACGTCTTAAAGGCCGAGATCGTCGGGCGGGAGAACGAAGATTCGTAAAATTCGATTTGTAGGGGAGGGATTCATCCCTCCCGGGGGGGCTTGCGCTGCCGCACACAGGCACGGAGCGGTCAAGACCGCTCCCTACAAAGCACCCGTTATCGTGGCACCGTAGGGAGGGGTCTTGACCCCTCCGCGGAAGTTTCCGCCGCCGCACGCTTCCCGGGAGGGATGAAGCCCTCCCCTACCGCGCCACTATAAATTGTGTAATTGTTATGTTATTGCGGATTCTGTTGAAAATATCCTCTGTCTATGATAAAATAAGGAGATAACTATTAGAGAGGACTTTTCCTTCTTCATGACAAGTAAACGCGAAAAGCTGCAATACGCTTATGTATTTTTCGCCGATCTGCTCACGATGGCTGTCAGCGTTCTGCTGGCGTGGCTCATCACCGACGGGCTGTTCGGCGTGCTGATCCCCTACACCAGCACCGATTGGCTCCAGACCCTGTGCCTGCTGTTTGTGGCGTTCGTCGTCACCTTCTTCTTCTTTGACCAGGACAAAAACATCGTAACACGGTCTGAAAACGAGGAAATCGGCCTTTCCCTCCGGTTCAACATCGCGCTCGGCCTTGTTTATGCAGGCTGCATGCTGCTGGCCAAGGCCACGATGCTGGATTCCCGTTATTTTGCGGTCACAGTGCCCGCGGTCAACGCGGTGCTGCTGCCGTTCTCCCATGCGATTTTAAAGCGGCTGCTCATCCGGTTCCAGCGCAGCTGGGGCATGGAGACGCTCGTCGGCGTCGTCACAACGTCGGACCGGGCCGAGCGGCTGATCCCCGAGATCCGAAAGGACTGGTCCCGCCGGGTCGTGGGTGTCTCGCTGCTGGAGGCCACGCCCGCCGCGATCTCCACCAAAGTCTGCGGCGTCGAGGTCAAGGCGACGTTCGACGACTTCATGGACTGGATCCGGCGCGAGGCACTCGACGAGGTCTATGTCGATGTGCCGATGGACAGCGGTGAGAGCTTCATCCCCTATCTCGACGAGATGGAGAGCATGGGCCTGACCGTGCACTTCCGTCTGCCGCTGCTGGACCGCATTGAGGAAGCCTGCTGCGACGAGACGAGCGCCGCGCGGCTGAGCCGGTCCCTGGGGCGCTGCGCCGGGGGCAACATCGTCACGATGGGCACCGTTGAATTGCAGCTGCGCGACCAGATCGCCAAGCGCTGCATGGACGTGGTGGGCGCTGTCATCGGCTGTATCATCAGCATCCCGATCATCGCGGTGGTCGCCATCCCGCTCAAGCTCGAAAGCCCCGGCCCGCTGTTTTTTAAACAAAAGCGTGTGGGCCGCAACGGGCGGTATTTTTACATCCACAAGCTGCGCAGCATGTACGTGGACGCCGAGGCCCGCAAGAAGGAGCTGATGGCCCAGAATGAAATGAACGGCCTGATGTTCAAAATGGAGGACGACCCCCGCGTGACCAAGGTGGGTAAATTCATCCGCCGCACCAGCATTGACGAGCTGCCGCAGTTTTTTGACGTGCTGCGGGGCGATATGAGCCTTGTGGGCACCCGCCCGCCGACGGTGGACGAGTACAAGCAGTACGAGAGCCACCACAAGCGCCGCCTGTCGATGAAGCCGGGCATCACCGGCCTGTGGCAGGTCAGCGGGCGCAGCGACATCGAGGATTTTGAGGAGGTCGTCAAGCTCGACGTAGCCTACATCGACAACTGGTCCCTCTGGGGCGACGTAAAGATTTTGTTCAAAACGATTTACGTTGTGTTCGCAGGGAAAGGGGCGAAATGATAGCAAGCAGCCGTTCCGGAAAGGGACGGCTGCTTTTTTACTGCCGCCCGGCCCCTACAGGGAAGCCTGTAGCGCCTCCCGGGGACCTGACGGTTGCCGCAAAGCACCCGGAGCGGTCAAGACCGCTCCCTACGAACTGCCGCTCACGGGTGCCTTGTAGGGAGGGGTCTTGACCCCTCCGGGCAGCCTCCCTCCACGCCAAAACGGGGCCCGCTTTTCGGCAGGTCCCGTTTTGGTTGGTATAGGAAAATAATAAGAAAATGGCTTGTTTATCCCCGCATTACACGATCTTGCGGGATTTGTGGACGCCGGTCTTGAGGAACTCGACCCATTCCGCAATGTTTACGGCGTGGTCGCCCAGGCGCTCAAGGTACTTATCGATCATAAATAAGTCCAGCGCCGTCTCGGCATCGCCGGGGTGGGCGGCGATGTAGGCCGCAATTTCCTTGGAAATACGGCTGAACATCGCGTCGCAGTCGTCGTCGCGGGCAATGACCTGCGCGGCGGTGGACAGGTCCACCTGCACGTAGGCGGCAATGGCGTCCTTGACCATGTGCAGGGCAATGTCGCCCATCGCGTACAGGTCGTCCAGCACGCCGACGGTGCGTGCGCCGTCCGGGTGGAGATGGAGCGTTATCTCGGCAATGTCGCTGGCCTGGTCGGCGATGCGCTCAATGTCGGTGACCATCTTCAGCGCCGTGGAGACCTTGCGCAGGTCGCCCGCCACGGGCTGCTGGCGCAGAAACAGCGTTAAGCAGCGGTGCTCGATCTCATGCTCGGCGGAGTCGATTTCGCTGTCCCGGGCAATAACGCTGCGGGCCAGCTCGGTGTCGCCGGAGCGCAGGGCGGTCATGGCGCTCTCGATCGCGCCGCCGGCGGCGTGGCCCATGCGGGCCAGCATCGTGTCAAGCTGCAGCAGCTCGGCGTCGTACATTTTTCGTACACTCGTACCCATTTGTCGTACCTCCTTAGCCGAAGCGGCCCGAGATGTAATCCTCGGTGCGCTTGTCCACGGGCGTGGCGAACACACGCTCCGTCGGGCCCATCTCCACCAGCTCGCCCAGCAGGAAAAATGCCGTCTTATCGCTGATACGCGCGGCCTGCTGCATGTTGTGGGTGACCATGACGATGGTGTAATTCTCTTTCAGCTCCGTGGCCAACTCCTCGACCTTGGACGTCGAGATGGGGTCCAGGGCGCTCGTCGGCTCATCCATCAGCAGGACCTCGGGCTCAACGGCCAGGGCGCGCGCAATGCAGAGGCGCTGCTGCTGGCCGCCCGACATGCCCAGGGCGCTCTTGTTCAGGCGGTCCTTGACCTCGTCCCAGATGGCCGCGCCGCGCAGGGATCTTTCCACGATCTCATCCAGCTGCGCTTTATTATGGATGCCGTGGGTGCGCGGGCCGTAGGCGATGTTGTCATAGATGGACATCGGGAAGGGGTTCGGCTTCTGGAACACCATGCCGACGCGCTTGCGCAGGACGTTGACGTCCATCTTGTCCTTGTAGATGTCCACGCCGTCGAGCTTGATGCCGCCGGAGATGCGGCAGCCCTCGACGAGGTCGTTCATGCGGTTCAGGCTTTTCAAAAACGTGGATTTGCCGCAGCCGGACGGACCGATGAACGCGGTGATCTCCTTTTCCGGGATGTCGATATTGATATTTTTCAGCGCATGGAAGCTGCCGTAGTACAGGTCCATATTGCGCACTTCAAATTTGTTCATTGAATGACCTCTTATCTTATTTCTGCTCTGTTTCTTGTGTCGGTAGGGGCCGGGCATGCCCGGCCCGCGGCCCGGACCGCGAGCACCCGTTTTCCGTACACCTGCGGGCCGCACATGTGCGGCCCCTACATGCGCGGCGCCGGGGAAGGGGCCGCCGGACGGAAGGTGTCTGCCGCCCGGTAGGGGCCGGACATGTCCGGCCCGCGACATTAAAAGCAGTTGCCCGTTAAAGGGTGGCCGCGCCGACCTCCGGGCCGGGCATGCCCGGCCCCTACAAGCTGCTGCGTATGTAGGGGGCGGCGTCCTCGACGCCCCGCAGGCGGCTTTACTTCTTCGCCAGCCTGCCGGCCACAAAGCCGGACAGGCCGTTGATGACCAGCACCAGCACCAGCAGGACCACTGCCGTGCCGTAGGTCTGGCCGATGTACAGGCCCTCGTTGGAGAGCAGGTACATGTGTACGGCCAGGGTGCGGGTGGAGCTGAACACGCTGGACGGGATCTTTGCCACAGAGCTTGCGGTATAGATCAGCGCGGCGGTCTCGCCGACGATGCGGCCCGTGGCCAGAATGACACCGGACAAAATGCCGGGCATGGCGGACGGCAGCACGATCGTGAACACCGTGCGCAGCTTGCCCGCGCCCAGACCAAAGCTGCCCTCGCGGTAAGAGTCGGGCACTGCGATCAGCGCCTCCTCCGTCGTGCGCATGATGACGGGCAGAACCATGATGGCCAGCGTGAACGCACCGGCGATCATCGAATAGCCCCAGTGCAGCTTGGTGACGAAGAACAGCATACCGAACAGGCCGTAGACGATGGACGGGATGCCCTGCAGCGTCTCGGTGGTGACGCGCACGACCTTGACCAGCTTGCTGCCGCGGTGGGCGTACTCGACCAGCCAGATGGCCGCAAAGATGCCCAGCGGCGTCGAGATCGCCAGCGAGAAGGCCGTCATCAGCACCGTGTTGATGAGCGCGGGCGTCAGCGAGACGTTCTCGGAGTTATACTCCCAGGCGAACAGCTCGGGCTTCAAATTGGGGATGCCCATGACCAGAATGTAGCCGATGAGGAACACCAGCACCGCGGCGGTCAGCAGGGCGGCCATGCGCACAAGCCAGCGCAGCGCGGCGGCCTGCACACGGGCGGCGCGGCGGTTGCTGCCGCCGGTGGGCAGGAACGCATGCGGTTTTGCGTAGGTCATATCGGCGGCTGTTTGCGCTGCGGCGATCTCAGGCATAGTCCTTCCCCCCTTTCACAAGGCTGAAGCAGAGGTTGATAAGCAGGATGAATACGAACAGCACAACGCCGGTGGCGATCAGCGCCTCGCGGTGGAGGTCGGCGGCGTAGCCCATCTCGATGACGATGTTCGAGGTCATCGTGCGCAGGCCCTGGAACAGCCCCTTGGGCATCCAGGTCTGGTTGCCCGCGACCATGACGACGGCCATCGTCTCACCGATGGCGCGGCCAATGCCGAGGATGACTGCCGACAGCACGCCGGATTTTGCGGCGGGCAGCACGGCGCAGAAGACGCTGCGCTCATGCGTCGCGCCAAGGGCAAGGCTGCCCTCGTAGTAGCTGTCGGGCACGGCGTCGAGGCTCGTCTTGCTGACCGTGATGATGGTGGGCAGGATCATGATGCCCAGCAGCACGGCGGCGGTAAACAGGCTCATGCCCTTGCCGCTCTTGACGTGGAGCACGGTTTTGAAGAACGGCGACTTGACCATGGCCTGCACGGCGGGCACAAGCACGATCATGCCGAAGAAGCCGTAAACGACGGACGGGATGCCGGCCAGCAGCTGCACCGCCGGGAGCATGACCTTATTGATGCGGGGCGACGCGAACTTGGACATGTAGATGGCCGTCAGCAGGCCGGTGGGCACGCCGACGAGGATAGCCCCCGCCGTGACGTAGATACTGCCCAGGATCATCGGCAGGATGCCGAAGATGTCGTTGCCGGGCTTCCATGTCGTGCCCAGCAGGAACTTGAGCGGGCCGATCTTGAACAGGGTGGGCACGCCGTTGGCAAACAGGAAGATGCAGATCAGTGCCACCGCCAGGATGGACACACAGGCGCAGAGAGTGAACACGCCCTGCATAACGCCTTCTTTTAGCTTGGAGGTCATTTTCCTATACTCCTTTGGTTATATGCCATGTAGGGGCCGGACATGTCCGGCCCGCAGCCTTCCCATAACCGCGCGGTCACGGGTACGCTGCGGGCGGGGCATGCCCCGCCCCTACGGTGCTGCCGCTACACTTTACTGCACGTCGCTCCAGACGGTCAGCTCGCCGGTGTAGATGCCCTTGATCTGGTCAACGGTCAGGTCGTCGGTGGTGTTGCCGGGGTTGACGACGACGGCGATGCCATCCAGCGCCAGGACGGTAGCCTTGGCGCCGCCCTCGACCTCGGAGTCCTTCAGCTCACGGCTGGCCATGCCGATGGTGTAGGTGCCCTCCAGCGCACCGGAGACGCCGGTGGTGGAATCGGTGGTCTGGAGCTCCAGTTCGGCGTTGGGGTTGACGGTCTTGTAGGCCTCGATCAGCTTCTCCATGAGCGGAGAGACGGAGGAAGAACCGCCGACGACGATCTTGCCCTCGGGCTGGGCGGAGGTAAAGTCCGCGCCGTCCTCACCGATGTAGCCGTTGTCGGTAGCGATGGCCTGGCCGTCCTTGCTCAAGACATAGGCGATGAAATCGACGGCCACGGGGTCCGTCGCGTCGCCGTTGGTGACGATGTTGAACGGACGGGACAGAACGTAGCTGCCGTCCTTGACGCTCTCGGCGGAGGCCTCGACGCCGCCGACGGTGACAGCCTTGACGTCATTGCTCAGAGAGCCGAGGCTGATGTAGCCGATAGCGGTCTCATCGTTGGCGACTGCGGTCATGACGCCGTTGGTGCTGGACTGGATGGCGGCGGCCTCGGTGGTGTTATCGACCTTCTTGCCGTCGGCGTTCTTCTCCTCGACACCGGTCAGCTCGATGAAGGCACCGCGGGTGCCGGAGCCGTCCTCACGGGAGATGACCGTGATGTCCTGGTCGGCGTCGAAGTCACCGGCAGGGGCAGCCTCAGAAGCAGGGGCCTCGGAGGAGGCAGCCTCGGTGGAAGCGGCGGTGCTCTCTGCAGGAGCAGAGGAAGCAGCGGCGGAATCGGCAGAGCCGCAGGCAGCCAGGCTCAGAGCCAGCGCAGCAGCGGTAACGGCAGCAATTGCAGAAGTACGTTTCATGTGTGTATTCTCCCTTTTTCCCAAATTTATGTGGTATAGTTTGGATGTTTTGCCAGTGCTTCACCGGAAGCAAGCTAATTGTACCGCGGTTTTGCGCCGGTTTCGACCATAGTACGGTACAATCGCGGTAAAGGTTTTGCAAAGAGTGGACAGGTTTTGTGTAGAGCGTGTAAAGTTTGTAAAGTTTTGGGAAAGGGAGAGGGGTGACCGTTTACGGGCGGTAACGTAAGGCCCGGCAAAGCCTCCCTTGTCAAAGGGAGGTGCCGAGCGCAAGCGAGGCGGAGGGATTCCTGGCCGTCTGCGGGGGTAACGGGCGGCCACGCAAAGCCCGTCGGAATCCCCCAGGCCGCTAACGCGGCCAGCCCCCTTTGACAAGGGGGCCTTCCCTCCCCCCTGCGGGGGTTCGGGGGAACCCCCGAATTTAAAGTGGAGGAAGGCTCGGCGGCGTTAAGAACGGACAGTAATACTGCGTCCGTTTAGCC
>OJPO01001201.1_pt1 | contig 10514 bp, 8 predicted proteins | sample 1598541 | NCBI WGS metagenome assembly OJPO01 (sample SAMN03922453, study PRJEB24848) | human gut metagenome | isolation source: stool sample | host: Homo sapiens | place: Germany | collected 2009-11
GTTTTGCACGATGCGATGCTGCCCTCGATCCACGCACTCTCATGGAGTACCTTTTTCCGAATGCCTGTCATGATGAGCAGACGGTTGAGCAAATGATGGTTTTTGATCTCCTGCTCTGAAAAATCTGCGGACACTTTCTGATTGTCATCCTCTCTCACATCATCCGAGAAAAGCAGGCTTCCGTATGCCTCTGCCTCAAACTGTGTCGGGTTTCCCATAAAGGGTGATAGAAGTTCCTCCACATACCCGCTGTCTGCCTGCGGCAATGATTGCTTTTTCTCCTGCAGAAACTCTTCCAGCCAGCAGATATACCGGCTGATCCGTTCCCGGTTCAGGTTCTCCCTGCTGTCTGTCACCGGAACATAGATGATTTTATCCTTCCCGCTCTCTGTCCTGTAGGATAATGTCATGCCCTCCGGTGCAGAAAACACTACCTCAAACAGGCTGTTGCTGAAATGCACTTTTCTTTTGATCTCACCCCACGGCGTGAAGTAAAAACTGTGATAGTTTTCCTTTCTCTCCCCTTCCGGGATCTCATACAGACCAAAATAGTATCCTTCGAGCTTTCTGTCCGGCTGTTTCTGACGGAGCAGATGTTCAATGCTCTGCTGGATCGTACCGATCCAGCCGCTGTCCACCAGTGCATAAGGAACCTGTTCTAACAGTCCTTCCTGTGTGAGATAGCCGATTGCCGTCCCATAAGCTTCCTTCGAATGGCTGTCTATATAATGAAATAAGAGCGGTATCTTTTTTAAGCGGTCTTTCAACTGCATGACCTCGTGATAATTGATGACTTTTCTGTAATTCTCCGTGTACCCGGCAAACGCTGCGATCTCCCCTGCCTCTTTGTCTGTCAGTGCTGCACGCTGCATGATTTTTTCAAAGGTCACATCGATTCCTCCGACACAGATGCGTTCCAGACAGCGTTCCCCGAGAAGATGATATTCCGGCACACGCACCGCATATCTCGACACTTTCAGATATCTGCACTCGATGTCCAGATCATATTGTTTACAGAGCTGCCGTGCGGCAAGATACATCTGATAACCGTCCCTTGCCAGAAAGTAAAGCCGTTTTTTTCCGCTTTGTAATGCCTTCTGCAAAACCCACATCACAAATTCATAAAGTGTCGGTGCAAGCACGCGCTTATAGATTTCTTTCTCGGATCGGGCTTTTTTATAAGATTGTAGTCTCTGTTCTCTGCGGTCGGTCGGATTCATAACTGCTATACTCCAATCTTGCATTTTTGGGCATCTGTTCTTTTTTGGATTTCCACCATGTCTCACCGCGCTTTAATAACGCAACGATCCCCGGCGGGATCAGACCGCCCACGATTGGACGGATCACATAGAGCCAGCCCACCGGAAATACCAGGTGCATGGCTTTAAAATTCCGGTAGCGGAGTTTTGCCTCGTTGATTCGGAAGTGTAATCTGCGTTTCTGAAAAGACTGCTTGTCCTCCCGGTACGCAAACAGATATTGCTGAATGTTGTACCCCTGATAACCAAGCTGATGCAGACGCATGAATATCTCATAATCTTCACAGCGCAATGTTTCCGGGGAAACATGGTAGCCCTCATTTTTTTCAAATAGTTTTCTGCGGTACATGACCGTTGGATGTATGAAGGGAGAAAACGGCAGATAGTCTTTATCGGACGGAAGTTCCGGCATTTTGCGTTCTCCCCAGACACCGTTTTCATCAAATAATCTCGTATTGCAGCCACACCACGCATACTCTTTGTGCTGCTCCATAAAATCATACTGCACCTGCAGACGCTCCGGCAGTGCGATATCGTCTGCATCCATGCGGGCGATGTATTTTCCTTTTGCAGCGCCAATACACATATTTAAGGAAAAAGCCAGACCGTGATTCTCCTCTTTTCCAATCAGGACAATCCTCTCGTCAAGCTTTTCTAATTCTCTGATATAACCTGCCACCTCCGGATCAGAACCGTCATCGTAAATGATGAACTCGAAATCCGTGAGTGTCTGGTTCAATATGGACTTTACTGCCTTTTGCAGTGCCTCTCTGTTCCACTGGTTGTAAACTCCCATGATCACAGAGACTTGTTTTTCAAACTCTGCCCCCATACGCTTTTATCGCTTTCTTTCCTGCGTCACGCTGATCTCCTGATAGACACGGCGCATTATTTTATCTGTTGCCTCTATGCTGAATCTTTCTGCTGTCCTTCTCCCATGCTCTCCCATTTCCCTGCGTAGCTGCCCGGACTGTCTCATACGGCAGATCGCATGCATGAAATCTGCCACTTTATCTGCCTGACAGACAATGCCATTTTCCGTATGGCACATGTACTCCCTGCTTCCGCGGTTATCTGATGCGATCACCGGGACTTCACATGCCAGCGCCTCGATGGCTGCAATCCCAAGTCCCTCTCTCTTAGATGGAAATGCAAAGCAGTCTGCACTCTGCAAAACATCCTGCACATCATTGCGGTAGCCTAACAGTCTGACCTGTTTTTCCAGATGATGTTTCTGGATCAGATGTTCTAATGTTGCCCTGTAAGGGCCTTTGCCACAGATACTGTAATAAATATTTTCGTCATGTAACCGGGCAACTGCCTCGATCACGACTGCATGATTTTTATTTTCCACAAGTTCTCCCACCGAAACGATGTGAAATCCATCTGGCGGGATGTCCAGTTCTTTTCTTTTTATTTCTCTCAGTTCCGGTTTTTTCCGAAACTTCTCTATATTCACACCGACGCCCGGAATCTGTTCCACACATCCATGCTCTTTTAAACGAAAGCGGTTTGCTCTCTCATAATCTTCTCTGTTGATTGTAATGATCCGGTCGGTAAATGCTGCCAGAAACCTCTCTGCCGTATAGTAGAGCAGCCAGTTTTTCTTCGGTGCCCCCTCATAAAAATGAAACCCATGTGCCGTGTATACAACATATGGTTCTCTTCCGGAAGCTTTTGCGGCAAGCCTTCCCACCACGCCACCCATTGGATTGTGGCAATGTACCAGACTGATCTGTTCTTTTCTGATGATCTGTTTTAACTGTAAAAATGCTTTTGTATTTTTTGTGATCTGAAACGGACTTTTTCTGATATCGATATGATGTAAAATCAGTCCGTCTCTTTTCAACTGGGTTTGATTAATATTGTAAATCGGATTTTCAAAATCGGATGCATAATGAACCGTATAACCATTCTCCTGTAAGATTCTCACATCATTCATTTCAAATTGCGGTACGAATCCGCTGATGGTTGTGATTATTAATGCATGCTTCATTTTACTTCATCCTGTCAGTTCTTTTTCCGGCGGTCTGCATGACACAGACCGCCTGTTATTCCTGCTTTTGCAGGAACTACCACATGTTCATTCTTTTCTTTTTATAAATCTTAAGATTCATAAAATTAGTTGTTAAATTTAACTTTTGCTCCGCATACTGCGATACCTGCTGCACAGATAAGCACAATAATTGGTAAAACAGGTGTTGTTTCTCCTGTCTGAGCTGATGCATTGTATGCAACAAATGCGATTGGAGAAAGAGATGTAAATGTAGCTGTTACAGTTCCGTTTCCAACTGAATCCGGGTTGATAACTTCCCAGCTTCCGTCATGTTTCTGATGTAAAACAGCGATTTTCTGTCCTGCTGTCACACCGTTAACAGAGAATGTCAACTGTGCTTTCTCGAAAGAAACAGGAAGAGTTACATCGATCATCTGTAAAACTTTAGCTGTAGGAGCTACGCTTGCAACTGCCTGTGTCTGAGCTGCTTCAACCTGAGCTGTTGTAACAGCTTTTACAGTTGGAGCTGCTGTGGAAGCCACGCCATCGATCACGATGCCGCCTGCTGCTACTGTAACGTTAGCGTAAGCAGTAGCCTCTGCTGTAGTTGTCTCAGATGTTTTGGTTGTTGGGCTTGTTGCAGCGAAAGCTGTTGTTCCCATAGCCATAACCATTAATGCTGTAAGTACGACTGCGATTTTTTTCTTCATAACTTGTTTTCCTCCTTTCCTCACGTATTCCATGTGGTTTCTATATTAAATAAGGAATTTCCTTACTTAATATCCTCTGATTCTACCGGTTCGTAGAACACGTCAATGATGAGCTGGTACAGCGCATCATCATCGACATAAAATTCCTCATATTTATCTCCCATCAGTGTCTCACCCTGCATGGTGTACAAATGGCTGATATCAAAGTTGTATCCCAAAGCCTCAGAAGCGAGGTATGTAAATTTCGTAATGTCAATGTCTGTCACCATATATTTGGATATGGTGTTGTATAAATCTACCGCAATGGACGGATTTGTGATTGCCTGGTTTTTTGCCTGTGCAATAAACGTGGTCAGGAATTGTTTCTGGCGCTCTAAACGCAGGGAAGAGCTGTTAAACACATTTTCATCTCTTCCGCGCACATACCAGTAAGCCTGATGTCCGGTCAGTGTCACTTCATCCCCCTGATGGAGATCCATATCGTATTCCGGGTATATGACATCATCTAAAACCGTCACCTGTACGCCGCCAACTGCATCATTTAAAGCCGGGATCGCTCCCATGTTGATCGCCGCATAACCGCTGATCGGAAGATTGTAAAAAAGTCTCGACACCGCCGCCACACTCCGCTCACAGCTTAATTCCATGCCGTCACCATAACCGTGCTGCAAAGTGATCTGCTTGGTATACTGTCCCATGTAAACACCGTCCTCATCATAGACATCCACAAGCGCCATCGCATTGCGGTTGACCGCAATAATGGAAACAGATTTATCATGCGGATTCATGACTGCCAGAAACATTGCGTCAGCCTGTCCGCCGCTCAGACCGTCTTTTGCCTTTTTTACAACATCGTCATTGTCAACACCCATGACGAGAAATGTCATGATATCTTCGTTGTAGGCATAGATCTGACCATTATAGCGGATCCATCCATCCTGCCAGCCCTCTTCGGTTGATTCTGTGGATTCAAGTACCGGTGCTTCGCCTGAAATATTTTTTCTGATTCCACTTTTTCCAAGTGCCCTTAGCACTCCAAATGCGATAAGTGCAAAAAGAATCAGGCATATCAGTACAATTCCTACGATCTTTATGATTTTTATCCATGTTTTCTGTTGTTTTTTTGTCTGTTCTGTACTTTTTTGTTTATTCATTCAGCAAAACTCCCTGTACAAGATAACGCATGTTTTTCTCACCGGAAACACAGGTCGACAATGTGACAATGTGGTTGTCTGCATTGACTGTAACATCCTGCCTGATATTTGCACTCATATCGCGGATCTCAAAAATCTGATCCAGATAATTCTGAAAAATCTCCGGATTAGCAAGGTCGAAGTTATAGATCAGATGGATCGCATTGTATTTGTAAGCGGCAAAAATTTCATACACATAGGTTTTATTTTCCGTATAAATATAGAAGTAAGGGTTTTCCTCAAACACCTGCTGGTCCTCAAAATTATGTAAAGATGCAAACATGCTTCCGTTTTTCATGTTGTGACCGTATAAAACAGTGTTCGGATCCGTAAAATCTTTCGTGTTCACGCTTTCCGTGTAAATGCAGCCTGGAAGCCCTTTTGAGCCGTCCATATTGTGTTCCAGATAATAGGCATCATCCGTCGGGTGCTGTAACACCGGGTAATCAACATTAGTTCCCGGCACATAAATCCAGGCATACACATCGCTGTTCTCTTCTTTTAATGCTGCGAAATCAATGTCTTTTTCCGGGATTTCAATTCCAAGGCTTTTTAAAACATCCGGTGCTTCTTCCGTTTCCGGCTCTGGCACCTCCTCAGTCGCCTGCGGTTGACTGCCTGCATTTTCCAGTAAAGCTTCGTAATACTCCTGCTGCTTTTTCTGCTGATATTTTTGAATTCCAATGATTATGAGACATATGATAAGAACGATACTGAAAACGATAAGCAGTATCTTCCATATGATATTTTTCTGATTTCTTTTGTTTTTCATAATTTTACCCTTATGCGTTATAAACATACTTTATTTTCGTGTTTTAAACATTTTCTATCATACACATGTCCGTTGATTATGTCAACAGAAGAAACTTACAGTTTTCTGACATATCTTACTTGTTTTTTGTTCAATATCACATTTAAAACGTATCTCGCGCATACCTTTTAAACTCACTATTAAATTACGTTTCCATTGTGTTTTATTTCTACGTTTTTTTCGCAAGAATATGATACAGAGAATCACACACAATAAGAAACAAATGAGAAAGGGGAGTTTTTATGAACCGAAAAAGAGAAGCGTATGACCGTTTAGCCGTTGGCGACCGCATTCGAAAAAAAAGAGTCCAGTTAGGATTTTCACAGGACGAGGTTGCAGAGAGAATAGACCGTGCACCGAAATACTGTTCAGACATTGAGCGTGGCACCTGTGGAATGTCCACAGAAACAATGCTTGCAATTTCTGAGTGTCTCGACATGAGCCTTGATTATATGATGTTCGGGGAACAGACAGACGAAGAGACAAAACGACAGGAAAATGATGAACTTGCTGTGATCCATATTCTTTCACGCTGCTCCAAGCAACAGCGTGATTATGCAATCCGGCTTTTGAAATTATATATTGCATCTATGCAGATTTCCCAGAATCCGTTATAATGAACCATGCGCCCGGTAATTCCGGGCAAATTTTTCAGAATAAGAGGTACTCAAAATGGCTCTTGATGGATTTGTGATTTCCAATATCGTATATGAATTAAACCAGACAATTTTTAATGCAAAGATCAGCAAGATCGCGCAGCCGGAAAACGACGAACTACTCTTCACCTGTAAAGGAAGTAACGGGCAGTTCCGTCTTGCCATGTCCGCAAGCGCATCTCTGCCTTTTCTATATCTGACGAATCAGAATAAACCAAGCCCTATGACCGCACCAAACTTCTGTATGGTGCTGCGCAAGCATATTGCAAATGGAAGGATCATAAAGATTTACCAGCCGCATATGGAACGTATCATTCACTTCGATATTGAACATCTGGATGAAATGGGCGATCTCTGCCAGAAAACGCTGATTGTAGAGCTGATGGGAAAACACAGCAATATCATTTTCTGTAACAGTGATGGAAAAATTATTGACAGCATCAAACATATCTCATCGATGATGAGTTCCCTGCGTGAAGTGCTTCCGGGGCGCGACTACTGCATTCCTGCCACACAGGATGACCGTTTAAACCCGCTCGAAGTTACGGAAGAAGCCTTTATGGATATGGTTATGAAGAAACCGACCTCCATCACAAAGGCTCTCTACTCTTCTTTTACAGGCTTAAGTCCACTGCTTGCCTCCGAAATATGCCACCGCAGTTCCATTGACGGAGATATGCCGGTCGACTCGCTGGATGATGATGGCAAAAAGCATTTATTTAACAATCTCACATGGATTGCAGATGATGTAAAAAATCATACCTACAAACCGAACATTATTTTTAAGGGAAAAGAACCGATTGATTTTTCCTGCGTTGAACTCACACAGTTTTCGGACTATGAAGCAAAGAATTTCGATTCCATCTCACAGGTTTTGGAGGAATATTATGCTTCCAAAAATGTGTATACAAGAATCCGGCAGAAATCCGTTGATTTGAGAAAGATCGTTTCCACTGCCCTAGACCGCAACCGCAAGAAATACCAGTTGCAGGAAAAGCAGTTGAAGGACACGGAAAAGCGGGACAAATACAAGGTATACGGCGAGTTGATCCACACCTACGGCTATGGTTTAGAGGAAGGTGCAAAGAAGTTAGAGGCACTGAACTATTACACCAACGAGATGATCACCATTCCGCTCGACTCTCAGTTAGACGCCAAGGGAAACGCGCAGAAATATTTTGACAGATACAACAAATTAAAGCGTACTTATGAGGCACTCATCAAGCTGACAGAGGAGACAAAGACGGAGATCGAACATCTCGAAAGTATCTCCACGGCTTTAGACATTGCCCTGACGGAAGATGATCTCGTACAGATCAAAGAGGAGCTGATCGAATTTGGCTATATCAAGCGCAAAAAGACGGATAAAAAAGCCAAAATCAAGAGCAAGCCGTTCCACTACCGCTCCTCCGACGGCTATGATATTTATGTTGGGAAAAATAATTACCAGAACGATGAACTCACTTTCAAGTTTGCAACCGGAAATGACTGGTGGTTCCATGCAAAAGGAATGCCGGGTTCCCACGTCATCGTAAAATCCAACAATGAAGAATTGCCGGACCGCGTTTTCGAGGAAGCCGGAATGCTTGCCGGATATTTCTCCAAAGGACGTGAAGATGAAAAAGTGGAGATTGATTATCTACAGAAAAAAAATGTCAAGAAACCAAACGGGGCCGCGCCGGGATTTGTCGTGTACTACACAAACTACTCCCTGACCATCCATCCGGATATTTCAGGGCTGACGCTGGTTTCGGATTAAAAAATCGCAGGGGTACAACCCCTACGATTTTTTTATTTCCAGAATACCTTTCCTCCGAAATCTTCTGCCATTTTGATACATCCTTTATAAGATGCCAGATCATGATACTCATTCGGATCATGCGCGTCTACACCTACAATAAATTCATTTCCGTTTTCCACACCAAGTTTCACAAACCTGCGATCTGGATAATTGCACAACTCCCGGAAACCATTCACATTAATTTCAATTGGAATCTGCTCGTCTTTTAATCTGTCTGCAAGCTTTTTCATGTACTTTGTATACAATGCTTCATCTCCGGTGAAGTTTACGATATCCGGGTGTGCCACCATATTAAAATATCCGGTATCCAGTGCATTTGTCAGCAGATCTACATAGCTTTTCAGATGCATTTCATCCGTCCAGTTTTGCCTTACACTGATAAAACTTTCATTTTCATAGAAAAAATGCTGTGCCAAAAGCAGATAATCCATTGGATACTGTCTGATTTCTTCAATTGTCGGCTCAAAAATCCCCGGAAAATATTCCATTTCCAGTGCGAGGAAAATCGTGATATCCTCCCGATATTCTTTTTTCAAGGCCTCAATGGTTTTTACGTAGTCCTCCAACTGGGACATTGTCATGCGGATTCTTGAGACATATCCATTTTTGAATAAATAAGGGGAATGGTCGGAAAAGCCGATCACCTCAAAGCCTTCCTTAATTGCCTCCTCGACATATTCCCGCTCTTCTCCCACTGCATGCTGACAGCGCACTGTGTGCGAATGAAAATTGCATTTTCTGTCTTTATAATCATTCATGTCAAAATCAAAATAACGTTTCATTCTACTCTACTTCCTTCATACTGATTTGTCGAATGAGCAGTTTTGCAGTGACAGTGTTCAAAATGGCGTGCTATTTTTTCAGGCGGAGCATCTCTGTATAGGCAAGCAAAAATGGTCCGACACCTTTGGCATCGTCCTTGACAACCGGCTCCGACATATAATAATCATAAGTACCCGGCCGTCTGTTTGCGCCGCCTAAGCCTGCCACGAGACAGATTCCGCCCAGATGGAGGTTTCCATTTTCATCCGTGGAAAGATAGTTATCACAGATTCCATGAAAAGCCTTCTCACCGTATGCGCGATAGCTTTCCGACAAAAATCCAAGACGGACACCTTTTAAAAGTGCATATGCCATAATAGAGCTTCCACTTGTTTCGAGGTAGTTTTTGTCCATACCGCCGAAATTCACGACCTGATACCACATACCGCTCTCATCCTGATATTTTAACATAGCATCCATGAGTTCGACAAATATTTGTTTTAATTTTTCGTAAGATTCTCCTGCAGCCGATGCGTCTGCTTTGTCTAGTGTATCAAGCAGTGCCATGGAAAACCAGCCCAGTGCGCGCAGCCAGAAGTTCTGGCTCAAACCAGTGACTCTGTCGCACCAGAACATTGCTCTGGATGAATCATACGCATGATAGTATAATCCGTTCTTCGGATCCCTCATATTTTTTTCAACGTTAAAAAATTGCCGGAAAATATCGTCATAATTTTTTTTGTCATGAAAACGAGTCTCATATTCCATATAAAACGGCTGACACATATACAGCCCATCCAGCCAGACCTGATTGGGATAAATATTTTTGTGCCAGAAGTTCCCCTCTTTCGTGCGTGGCATCTGCGCCACCTGACTGTAAACAAGATCAATTGCTTTTCTGTATTTTTCTTTGCCTGTCAGGTCAAAAAGCTCAAACAGTGTTTTTCCCGCATTCACATTATCAATATTTAATTCATTGACATCATACCCCTCAATTGTCCCATCTGCATTCACTTTGCAGTCAATAAAATCATCTGCAAATTTCAAGTATTTATCCTCTTTCGTGATCGCATACATTTCCAGAATCGCTTTGATCATACATCCATCAATGTAATTCCATGTGGATTTTAACCCCTGCATGATTTTTTCGATGTTCCAGATGGGACGATCCGGTGTACTTTTTTCCATTAGTTCCTCAATATACTTTTCGATTTGATCCATAGTTCTTCTCCTTTTTTAACCTTCTATATCTAGGCGTTTGCGAAACTCATCTACTCTTCTTTCAATTGTTCAAAATCAACAAAAACATTCAAGACACGCTCTCGC
>OJPO01001228.1_pt1 | contig 10274 bp, 7 predicted proteins | sample 1598541 | NCBI WGS metagenome assembly OJPO01 (sample SAMN03922453, study PRJEB24848) | human gut metagenome | isolation source: stool sample | host: Homo sapiens | place: Germany | collected 2009-11
CTGTCGCTGGGGGAGCATTCCGCCCTGGCCTGTGCGGGGGTGTTCGATGTGCAGACCGCAGTCGCTTTAACGGCTTTCCGCGGTAAGGCAATGGCTGCGGCTGCGGCGGGGCGCACCTGCGGGATGACAGCCGTTTTGGGGCTGGACGAAGCCCCCTTGCAGGCATGCTGCAATGCAGCCGCCGACGAAGGTGTTGTGCAGATCTGCAACTACAACTGCCCCGGCCAGCTGGTCATTGGCGGCGACAAGGCCGCTGTCGATAAAGCTGCCGAGTTGGCGCTTGCTGCCGGGGCACGACGCTGCCTGCCGCTGAATGTCAGCGGCCCGTTCCATACCTCATTGATGCACCCGGCAGGGGATGCACTGCGGGAAAAATGTAAGGCTGTCCGCTTTGCGCCGATGCAGTTCCCTGTGCTGTTCAACTGCCTGGGACACGAGATGGAGGAAACCGACACCATTGCCGCGCTGCTGGAAAAACAGGTGCAGTCCGGCGTGCGTTGGGAGGTGACCGTCCGCCGTCTGGCAGAATTGGGCGTGGACGCCGCCATTGAGATCGGTCCCGGCAGGGCGTTGACCGGGTTTGTCAAAAAGACTGTGGGAAGTGCTATCTCGTGCTATCCGGTGGAAACTGCCGCGCAGCTGCAACAGCTGCTGCGCACCATGAAAGGAGCCTGACCATGCCGCAAACCGAAAACTTGCGCCGTGCCGCTCTGGTTACGGGCGGGGCCAAAGGCATTGGCCGTGCCATTTGCCGGGCTTTGGCCGAAAACGGCATGAACATTGCCGTCAACTATGCCGGCAGCGCTGCCGCTGCCGAGGAAACAGCCGCAGCCTGCCGCGCCCTTGGCGTGCAGGCTGTCACGCTGCAGGCGGACGTGCGCAGCCCCGAAGCATGTCAGAAACTGGTAGAAGATACCGCTGCCGCTTTTGGGCGGATCGATGTGCTGGTCAACAACGCGGGCATTACCGCCGACAAATTGCTTCTGCGGATGACCGAAGCTGATTTTGACAATGTGCTTGCCACCAACCTGAAGGGGGCGTTCTTCTGCACCAAAGCGGCCTGCCGCTTTATGATGCACCAGCGGTATGGGCGCATCATCAGCGTCAGCAGTGTTGTCGGTCTGCACGGCAACGCGGGTCAGGCCAACTACGCAGCCAGCAAGGCGGGGCTGATCGGCCTGACGAAAAGCGCTGCCAAAGAGTATGCGGCCCGCAATATCACCGCCAACGTTGTGGCTCCCGGTTTTATTGCAACAGATATGACCGCCGTGCTGTCAGAACCGGCCCGTGCCGCAGCACAAGCGGCCATCCCGGCAGGCAAAATCGGCCATGCCGAGGATGTTGCGGCGGCGGTGGCTTTTCTGGCAGGGGAGCAGGCCGGGTATATTACCGGGCAGGTCCTTTGCGTTGACGGCGGAATGGGAATGTGAGGTGTGCAATGGACACAAAAAAGAGACGCCGGGTCGTTATTACCGGCCTTGGCACGGTAAATCCTACCGGCAATACGGTGGCAGAAAGCTGGGCGAACATTAAGGCTGGCCGCTGCGCAGTAGGACCGATCACGGCTTTTGATACGGCTGATTTTAAAGTAAAGCTGGCCGCAGAGGTCAAGGACTTTGACCCCGCCGCGCGCATCGACAAGCGCGAAGCCCGCAAAATGGCACGCTTTACCCAGTTTGCCGTGGCCGCCGCCGACGAAGCCGTCCGCGACAGCGGCCTTGCGCTGGAAGAAATCGACCATACGCGGTTTGGCGTGATTCTTTCCAGCGGCATCGGCGGCCTGCCCACCATCGAGGAAGAACACACCCGCGGTCAGCAGCGCGGCTTTGAAAAGGTCAGTCCCTATTTTGTCCCCATGTCCATTGGCAATATGGCGGCGGGGCAGATCGCCATCCGTTTTGGCTTGCAGGGCATGTGCAGCTGCCCCACCACCGCCTGTGCAGGCGGCACCAATGCAATCGGCGATGCGTTCCACCGTATCCGCGATGGATACGAGGACCGCATGCTCTGCGGCGGCAGCGAAAGCTGCATCAGCCCGCTGGGCGTGGGCGGCTTTGCCAGCATGAAAGCCCTTTGCACGGCGGACGACCCGGCCCGGGCCTCGATCCCTTTTGATACCCGCCGCAGCGGCTTTGTGATGGGCGAGGGCAGCGGCGTACTGCTGCTGGAAGAACTCGAGGCCGCCAAAGCGCGCGGTGCCAAAATTTATGCCGAGGTCGTGGGCTATGGCGCTAACTGCGACGCCTACCACTTTACCGCCCCGGCACCGGACGGCGCAGGCGGTGCGGCCTGTATGCGGCTGGCGCTGGCCGACGGCGGGGTAGTGCCTGAACAGATCGGCTACATCAACGCCCACGGGACGTCCACCCACCTGAATGACAGCTGCGAGACAACTGCCATCAAAACGGTGTTCGGCGGCCATGCGTACAAGCTGGCCGTGTCTTCTACCAAGTCGATGACCGGCCATCTGCTGGGCGGTGCAGGCGGGGTAGAGGGCGTATTTACCGCGCTGGCTCTGCACGATGCCTTTTTGCCCGCCACCGTCAATTTGCAGGAGCCGGACCCGGAGCTGGATCTGGACTATATCCCCAACCATGGGCGCGCGGCGCAGGTGGAGTATGCCATGAGCGATAGTCTGGGCTTTGGCGGCCATAACGCCTGCGTGGTATTCAAACGCTGGGAGGGATGAGGATGAACTATACGCCAAATGAGCCGCCCCGAGCCATGAGCGCGGCAGAGATCGAAGAGATCCTGCCGCACCGTTACCCGTTTGCTTTGGTGGATAAGATCCTGGACTACACCCCCGGCCAATGGGCGCGGGGCGTCAAATGCGTGACCCGCACGGAGCCGTTTTTTGAGGGGCACTTTCCGGGACACCCCGTTATGCCCGGTGTGCTGATTCTGGAAGCGCTGGCCCAGACCGGGGCGGTAGCCGCGTTAAGCCTGCCGGAAAACCGTGGAAAGCTCGCCCTGTTCGGCGGTGTAAAAAACGCCCGTTTCCGCCGGCAGGTCATACCCGGCGATGTGTTGATACTGGAATGTGAGCTGATAGAACAGCATGGCCCGGTAGGCATCGGCAAGGCCACCGCATGGGTGGACGGCGTGCGCGCGGCCAACGCCGAGCTGACGTTTGTTATCACGGATGCCTGAGGGCTGGTTTTACATGGCGGAATGTGCTATAATAAATCCACTAACCTACAGGGGGATTCTCGCTATGCTGGACCAGACATTCGGACGGGTATATACCAAATTCAAACTGCACTTCTATAAGCAGATCTTCAGTCGATTCGAGGATCGCGAAGCCACGCTGACGACGGTAGAATCTTTCTGCATGGAAGTCATCATGGCATTGGGCGAACCTACGATTGCGCAGTTCAGCCACATGATGAATCTTTCTACCCCCAACGCCGCCTATAAGATCAACTCACTGGTCAAAAAAGGCTATGTAGAGCGCATCCAGTCCACCATCGACAAGCGGGAATACCGCCTGCGCCCGACCCAAAAGTACATTGATTACTATAACATCAGTTATTCCTACTTGCACCTTGTCATGGAGCGCGCTAAACAGCGCTTCGGTCCCGATGACCTGGCTAAATTGGAGGAAATGCTGCAAGTCGTCTCCGATGAGCTGATGCCGGAGATTCAACTGCCTGAATAATTATACCGATTCTAAAATCGTCTGCGATGACGACCTAAGGCAATACCGCATAATTCCCGCGAATTATGCGGTATTGCCTTATATTTGTTTACGCTACCCAACGAAAGAATCTTGAAACGATTTCGCGACAATGCTATAATACATACTGTATATGTTGGTATATACTGTTCAAGAAAGCTGCTGACAACCCGATACGATGGAGGCTGCCATGACCTTCCTGAAATCGGCGGTGCGGAAATGAAATCAAAATGCAGCCGCCTGGGGCGGAGAAAGATGGGAAAGAATGAAAAACTCCGGAACGCGCAAAGCCATGCAGACCCCGACATGGAGAAGCATCTGTGCGATGCTGTGCCTGCTGCTGTTGCTGCCGGCTCTGTTTCCCGTGAAGGCTGCCGCAGAAACCGTCCCTGCAAAGGTCGTCCGTGTCGGCTCGTTTGAGGACACCTTCAACTATGTCAACGAGAAGGGCATAAGAAAGGGCTACGGCTACGAATTGCTGCAGACCTTATCCGGCTATACAGGCTGGCAGCTCGAGTATGTGACCTGCGACTGGTCAGACTGCTTTGAAAAACTCAAAAACGGCGAAATCGACATTATGGGCGATATTTCCTATACGGAGGACCGCACCGAGGAGATGCTGTTTTCGGACGAGCCGATGGGGGAGGAAAAAGATTACCTCTACGCCGATCTCTCGCGCGAGGACATCACCGCTTCCGACTTCAAGACGCTGAACGGCAAAAAGATCGGCGTTCTGATGGGAACCGAGCCGGAGGTTATGCTGACCGAATGGGAAGAAAAATACGACCTGAAAACGCAGCACGTCAACATCTCCAACAATGAGGATGCCAAGCAAAAGCTGGCAAACCATGAGATCGACTGCTTTGTTTCGATGGAAGAATCCTTCTGGACGGAGCTTGGCATCTCGACCATAACCCGCGTGGGAAGCTCCGACATCTACTATGCAATCAACAAAGACCGTGCGGATATCAAGGAAGAACTGGACAATGCGATGCGCGCGCTGGAGGACGCCGATCCTTTTTATACGGCGGATCTCTATAAAAGGTATTTCTCGATGGATTATACCCCGATCCTTACGGGAGAGGAAAAGGCGTGGCTCAAAAAGCACGGCGCGATCCGGATGGGCTTTCTGACGGGTGACAGCGGCGTCAGCGTCTATGACCCTTCCACCGGGGAACTTACCGGGACCATTACGGACTATATTCGGTTTGCCAAGGATTGTCTGGGAAATCAGGAGCTGGAATTCCAGATGGTCGGTTATGACAGCCAAAAAGCGGAACTTGATGCGCTGAAATCAGGCGAGATCGACATGGTTTTCCATTTCGACCAGAGTCCCAATCTGGCGGAAGAGTATGGCGTTTATGGCGGTGCGTTCACCCGTAACATCAACATCTACGGTCAGCCCTATGCCCCTGCCAAGAGCCTGACGATTGATGCCTCCAACCTGCGCACCTTCTACACGGGCGACACCTTCAACCCGGCTGAGCTGGTTGTGACGGCTACCCGCGCCAACGGTGCGGAGGAGTCCATCTGGGGCGGTCGCTTGACCTTCACCGGTTACGACAGCGACACCACAGGCACCAAGACCGTGACGGCCTCCTTCCTGGGTGCGACCGCTACGTTTGAAGTGCAGGTCGAGGATCTGGTCACCGAGCAGTACACGGGCAGCTATGAGCTGGTGCAGGGTGAGACGCCCACCGCAACGGATGCCGTGCTGCTGGTGGATTACTCCCACAAGGTCTGCACGCTGACTGCCGCCGACGGCTCTGCCTCCATCACCGGCACGCTGGTGGATGCGCAGGACGATGCCCTTACCATGACCCTGAACGGCAGCGATGCCCTGACGGTGCCCATCACCGAGGGTGAGGACGGCAGCAAGCAGCTGACCATCCCCGCCCACGACGAAATCGTTTCCGGCTGGGGCTCCAGCACCACCTACTCCATCAACGAGGCTGTGGTCACGCTGGCGGCAGAGTAAGCGTCTATTGCCCCTGATAAAACATAACGGTACTTGCTGAATGAAAGCCGCGTCTGATGTCTGCTTGCAGGCGTTGGATGCGGCTTTTCTTATGAGAAGGGAAAGCTATATGCAAAATACAGAACTTTTGCTGAAAAAATTGACCTTGGAAGAAAAATGCGCGCTGCTTTCCGGCGCGGAAACCTTCAAAACGCGGGGTATGCCCGAACACGGCATCCCGCAGATCTGGCTGTCGGACGGTCCCCACGGCTTGCGCAAGCAGGCGGGGGAGAGCGACCACTTGGGGCTGAATCCCAGCGTGCCCGCCACCTGCTTCCCCACGGCGTCGGCGGTTGCGAACAGCTGGGATGCCGCGCTGGGCGAGGAAATCGGCGCAGCCTTGGGCGAGGAAGCCGCTGCGCAGGAAGTGTCGGTGGTGTTGGGACCGGGGCTTAACATGAAGCGCAACCCGCTGTGCGGGCGCAGCTTTGAGTATTTCTCCGAGGACCCGTATCTCGCGGGCAAGCTGGCGGCGGGATATATTCGCGGCATCCAGTCCAAGGGCGTAGCCGCCTGCCCGAAGCACTTTGCCGTCAACAGTCAGGAAACGCGGCGTATGGCTTCGGATTCCATCGTGGACGAGCGCACCCTGCGGGAAATTTACCTGACCGGGTTTGAAATTGCCGTCAAAGAGGGGCATCCCCGCAGCATTATGTCGTCCTACAATCTTGTGAACGGTACGTATGCCAACGAGAATAAGCACCTGCTCATGGAGATTTTGCGCGGTGAGTGGGGCTTTGACGGCGCGGTCATCACCGACTGGGGCGGAAGCAACGACCACGCGCTGGGTGTGAAAAACGGCTCCACGCTGGAAATGCCCGCGCCCGGCGGGGACAGTGTGCGCGAACTGCTGGCGGCGGTGGAAAGCGGGAAAATCTCTGAATCCGACATCGACGCCCGCTTGTCAGAGTTGCTGCCGCTGGTGTTTGATACCAAGGCTGCGCTGGACGCTGCCCCGCGCGAGTTTGATGCGGCAGCCCATCATGCGCTTGCCCGCCGCGCCGCCGAGGAAAGCCTTGTGCTGCTGAAAAACGAGGGCTCTTTGCTGCCGTTGGCTGCGGGTGCCAAAGTGGCTGTCATCGGCGACTTTGCCAAGAATCCGCGCTACCAGGGCGCAGGCTCCAGCATGGTAAACTCGACACAGGTGGATGTGCTGCTGGATAAGCTGATCAACTCCGAGTTGAACGTCATCGGGTATCAGCAGGGCTTTGACCGCCACGGTAAGCCGGATGCTGCTTTGCAGAAATCCGCCTGCGAACTGGCGACACAGGCGGATACAGTTGTTTTGTGCATGGGTCTGGATGAAATCGCCGAGAGTGAGGGTCTTGACCGCAGCAATCTGCGCCTTGCGCAAAATCAGGTGGATCTGCTGCAGGCTGTGGCGGCTGTCAACCCGAAAATTGTCGTGGTATTGTACAGCGGCAGTGTAGTCGAAACGCCGTGGCTGGACAACTGCCAAGCCCTGTTGTACGCCGCCTTAGGCGGTCAGGCGGGGGCGGGCGCCGTTGCGGATGCACTGACCGGCAAGGTCAACCCCTGTGGCAAGCTGGCAGAAACATGGCCGTTGGCCTACGCCGACGTACCCAGCGCCGCCGACTTTGCCACCCGCCGCAAGACTGTGGAGTACCGCGAGGGGCTGTACATCGGCTACCGCTACTTTACCACGGCGGAAAAAGCTGTGCGCTTCCCGTTTGGCTATGGTATGAGCTACACGACGTTTGCGTACAGCGATATGGCTGCCGATGAACAGGGGGTCAGCCTTACCGTAACGAACACCGGCAGTGTGGCAGGTACGGAAATCGTGCAGCTGTATGTTGCTAAAAAGAACAGTGAGCTTTTCCGCCCTGCTAAGGAACTGAAAGGCTTTGCCCGCGTAACGCTTGCCCCCGGTGAGAAACAGCGCATCACCATTACGCTGGACGATAAGGCGTTCCGTTTCTGGAATGTCAAGGCTAACCGCTGGGAAATCGAGGGCGGCGAGTACGAGCTGCTTGTCGGCGCAAGCGTGGAGGACATCCGGCTGTGCGAGAAAATCTCCGTGCATGGAACGGCTACCGTGCATCCGTATGAAGATGTGGACCTGGATTGCTATTATAAGGGCGATGTGCTGCACGTTTCCGATGCAGACTTTGAAAAGCTGCTGGGGCATCCCATCCCGAATGGCAAAACCAAAATTGACCGCAATCTGACCTTGGGCGAACTGAACCACGCACGCAGCCCGCTGGGCTGGCTTGTCTGGCTTGTGCTGACGATCCTGCTGGATGCCAGCTATAAACGTGGCAAGCCGGATCTGAACATCTTGTTCCAGTACAATATGCCCCTTCGCGCCCTGGCAAAGATGACGAACGGCGCCATCAGCATGGGCATGGTGGACGGCATTGTCATGGAATTGCAGGGCTTCTGGATCCTGGGTCTTGTGCGGGTGATTTATGAAGCAATTAAGAATGTGGTGCTGAATGCGCAGATGGAAAAACGTCTGCGCGGCGCTTGATGGAGGTTGCATTATGCAGTTTTGGAATAATTTTGCGGCTAAACACCCCGCCGCAGCCAAGTGGGTGCGCGAGGGCGGTCTGTTCGTCATCGTGTCAAACCTGATTACCGTGTTCAAGTATCTGCTGCTGCAATTTCTGCCCGCTGCGTTCAGCAGTCTGCCGGTGGTGGATTTCGGCTGGCCCGGCGTGGATGTGACCCTGTTTGGGGAAACCTTCAAGTGGAACATCCTCGGCTACGATGCCGCCCACGGCGGGCTGCCGTACTTTTGCGCTTACATGATTGCTATGGTGATTGGTGAATGTATCAACTTCCCGATCCAGCGCAATTTCGTGTTCCGCAGTAAGGGCAATTTAGGCAAGCAGATCGCGTGGTATGTGCTGGCTTTCTGCGTCATCACCTGCATCGTCAACTCCATCAACTGCGTATGGGTTGCCGTAGCCGGGCTGCTGGTGCCGGACTTTATTTATAACATCGGCACGACGGTTTTGAACGGCGGCGTGTCTATGGTCATTTTCTTCTTTGTCAACAAAATCATCTTCCCTGAAAGCGGGAAGTGATGGAGAGAATATCACTTTACGAGCGCCGCAGACAACTGATTGCAGTTTTGGATGATGAGCAAGCCCTGCTGATGAAATCCGTCATAGTTGGATTGTCGCCGTGAATTGTGAACGTCTCGTAGGCAATTAGCATATTGACCGACTGATAATGACTGGAGTAAAAAGAGCCCGGAGGGCCTTACCAAATCGGTAAGGTTCTCCAGGCTCTTTTTTCTCGCCGGAAAGTGCATGCAAATGGGTTGCACAGAATAACGATACAACACGAAAAGGAAGAGAACTTCTAATTAGACCAATTCTGAAGGCATAAACGTAAACCTGCCTGACAATCATTTCATAACCACCTGCATGGATGGCGTAGCCGAACGGGGATATATGTCTGCCTCCAGATTTATACATTCTTCACGAGCAGTGCCTGATAGGGTTCCAGTTCGACATCCGCCAGCCAGACGGACTGACCATCGGCAGTGCGGTAATTTCCGCCTAATGCGTCAAGGCTGGCCCCTGCCGGGTACTCGGTAAAGTTGAACAGCCCCACCAGCGTTTCCTCGCCGCGCTTGCGTACCAGTGCCAGGACGCCGGGGTTGTGGGTGTCCCATGTGGTTACCCACGCATCCGGGGCAAAGCACTCGTCTGCTCGCATTTTGCGCAGTTCTTCCATGCCCTGCCACAGCTTGTTCGGCAGCGTACCCTTTCGGGTGCGCTGTTTTGCGTTTTCCCAGTTAAACGCACTGCGGTGCAGGTTGCGGCTGTCGTCTGCCCGATTGGGGTCGGACTTATAATCCCAGCCGTTGAGCTGGGCAATCTCGTCGCCGGAGTTCAGCATCGGAAATCCCTGCAAAAATGCCATGACGCTATGCAGCATCAGGTCGCGGCGGACCGCGTAGTCCAGCGCGATCACATCGCCCGATTCCAGCGCCTGCTCCACGCCGCACAGGCTGGCGGTGGTGCCGCAGCTGCGGGCATCGCCGGTGGCGGGGTCGTAGTTGTACAGCTCGCCCTTTGCCCAGCTTCCGGGGAAATCGCCCGCATAAAAATGGTAGAGATACTCCTTGTGCTTTTGGGGGTCAATATCAAAACGTTTCTCTGCCGCTTCATCCAGACCCCAGCCGATATCATCGTGGCAGCGCAGATAGTTTACAAACCAGCAGTTGCCCGGCAGGGCGTGCAGGGCGTCCAGCTGTGCCTTCAGCAGGCGGGTGTCACGGCTTGCCAAGGCAGCCCACAGGTTGACCATGGTGGACACATTGTAAAGCATGTGACATTCCGGCTTTTCGGGTGTGCCAAAGTACGCCGCCAGCTCCTTGGGCGCCATGACCACTTCGCCCTTGAGGATGACCGCGGGGCAGACACATTCCAGCACCATGCGCAGCATCCGCACAATGGTATGTACCTGCGGTAAATTGCGGCAGGTCGTGCCAAGCTGCTTCCAAATGTAAGGCACAGCGTCAATGCGGAACACCTCCACACCCAGATTTGCCAGATGCAGAATACTTTTGGTCATGTCCACGAACACCGCCGGGTTTGCGTAGTT
>OJPO01001248.1_pt1 | contig 10103 bp, 10 predicted proteins | sample 1598541 | NCBI WGS metagenome assembly OJPO01 (sample SAMN03922453, study PRJEB24848) | human gut metagenome | isolation source: stool sample | host: Homo sapiens | place: Germany | collected 2009-11
CTGGGATGCCTATAAGAATGAAGGGGAACTGGAGGCACGTCAGAAACTGATAGAGCATTACCAGCTTCTTGTGTTCAAAGAGGCGACAAAGTATCCTGTACAGGAAACCGTGCTTTTGGATTTGATTCAGGAAGGGACAGTCGGGCTTATGGAAGCCGCTGAAAAATTTGATATTGAGCAGGGCGTTGCATTTTCTTTATATGCCATTCATCGCATCAGAGGAAGAATGCTGGACTTCTTACGGAAAGGCCAGAATGATATTCTTATGGGGGAAGAACAGGAAGAAAAACTTTTTACACTGCAGGTTGCACCCGATACGGCTTTTGAAATTACTGACAGAAATTCTCTGCATTCTGCTGTTTCGATGGCCGTCAATCGATTACCAATGAAAGAACAGGATGTTATCCGAAGTGTGTATCTGAAGGAAAAAACGGTAGCTGAAACTGCCAATGAGATGGACGTAAGTACGGCTTATGTGTATCGCCTTGAAAAACGCGGAATCCACCGCCTTCGCGGTATGCTTTCCAAGCTAATGCATGAACGTAAATAGTGAAAATCGATACAATATGATTTCATGCTGAAAAATTCAGAAAACGGAAGAAATTGATAGAGGAATGGCGTGTTTAGGCAATAATTGATGTTTATAACCACATATAAAAACCGGATTATGTTTATATAAGGGGGGAAATATATGCCTGGCGATAAACTGAAACGGGTAAAATCTGTAAAAAGATGGCTCGATAAAGCGGAAAATTCTTATTCGAATAATAAAGACATTTCCGGTGAGTTAAATTTAATGATGGCGCAGGCGGAAATGCAGCGGCTGAAGGAAACACATCCTCATGAAAAAGCAAAGAAGTGGGGAATCCGACTTTCCGCCATGGCAGCCGCGGCAGTCCTGTTTATTGGATTTAGCAATCTGTTTTCTGCAAATGCGGATAAATCCCCTGTGATATCCCGGGAAACAACTGTTTCAAAAGAAGAAGTGCCGAAAGTGCCGGAAGATAAAAATCTGGTGCTTCCAGAAACGGTACAGCCGACCGTGGCGGCAACTGAATCATCTAATACGGATCCGGTACCGACGAAAAGTATACAGACGGAAGCGCCTGCGCCCGTACTTCCCGTTATGTCGCAAAGTGAGATTCAAAGCGTAGTTGGCGAAGCAGGACGTGCTTTAAGGGGGCAGTCCTGATATAATATAAATCTAAGCAAGAAATAATTTAGGAGGATATTTATGATTACTTCAAGACGGAGAAAGACTTTGCTCGTATCTGCAGTACTGATTTCTATTTCGGGGTTCAGTGTTTTTGCGGAAGCACCGCAGATGGCAGGGAGCGGAAATAATATGTCCCAGAGCTCCATGGTTGATGTAAAAAGTGGACAGGCCACAGGTGAAAGGGAAATTTCCAATGAAATAGGGAAGGCGGATGCCCTTGCGGTGGAGCAGTCTCAACAGACAGTGGCTGTGGGCGATGCATCCCTGTATTTGTCAGCAGAAGATGATGCGGCAATTGCTTCGCAGGAGGGTAAAACGATTACTGCTGTCGATTTCAAAGGTATTCCTGGAGAAGTCAAACCGAAACTGTATCCTTTGCTGCAGAGCAAACCGGGTGGTGTTGTTTCTGCTGAAAGTGTAAGAAATGATGTGGCATCCCTTGGCAGCACAGGTGTATTTTCCCAGATTTCTCCGTCTTTTTCGGAAATTCCGGAGGGCGTACAGCTTGATTACAAACTGGTATCTAATCCGGTTGTCCATCATGTGGAATTTACGGGGAATACCATTTTTACTGATGAATATCTGAGAAATATCATGAATATTCCCCAGGACAGCGTATTGAACTTTGTCCTGGTTAATCAGAAAATACATGAAATTGAAAACATGTACTTGAAACAAGGGTACATTCTTGTTTCTGTTCCTGATGTGCAGGTAACCCCTGACGGAACACTGCATATAACAATTTCTGAAGGTAAGATTGAAAACATAGTGCTTGTAGGCAATGAAAAGACAAAAGACAAGGTTATTCTTCGCGAATTACGATTCAAGAAGGGACAGCCTTTTAATAAATTCCTTGCAAGCCGCAGCATGGAACGTCTTTATAATTTAGGGTATTTTGAAGATGTAAATATGAAGCTTCTTCCCGGTACGGAAGGAGACCACAACGTATCTGTAGAAATTGATGTTATTGAACAGAAGACCGGGATTGTTACTGTCGGGGCGGGGTACTCTGATTCTGACGGCATGGTCGGTATTTTCGAACTGGGAGATACCAATTTCCGCGGAACCGGTGATAAAGTAAATCTTCACTGGGAATTTGGCGGAGCAGGGCATGGTAAAAATTATCAGCTGTCCTATACGAAACCATGGATCAATTCCAACGGTGATTCCCTGGGTGCTTCTATTTTCAACAGGGTCTATAAATACGATGATTATAATGCAGATGGTGATACCATTGCAGAATATGATAAGAGAAGAAAAGGATGGAATCTTACCTGGGGGCGTGTCAGTGATGAATACCGCACCAATTATTTGAACTTTGAATCCGTAAAGGAATCCTATGATGATGAAGACGGATTCCAGTGGGGAAGTGGTGCGAGCAAAGAGACTGCCGCTACAAAAGCAAAATGGAGAAAGGCCATCTTTGATAATTTCGGCAGGACGAACAGCCTGACATTTACCCATGTATATGATAATCGTGATAATTACTTCAATGCCAGCAAGGGCAGACGTTTGTCCTTTTCGGCACAGTGGGGCGGACACGGACTTGGCGGAAATTATGACTTCTACAAGTTCACCACGGAGGGGCGTTTTTACAAAGGACTCGGTAATGGACATATTCTTGCACTCCGTGTAATGGCAGGTTATATTGACGGTAATGTATCTTACGGTAATCTTTTTGATTTAGGCGGTTCCAACACACTCCGCGGTTATGAAGATGACCAGTTTAAGGGAAGTAAAATGTATGCAGCTACTTTGGAATACCGTTTCCCTATTGCAAAGAAGGTACAGGGGGTCGTATTTACCGATATGGGTTCGACCTGGGGGATTGATGAAGGAAAGATTCCGTGGTATAAAGATGATAACTCTCTTAATTTCTCCGTGGGTGTCGGGCTTCGTCTTCAGACGCCTATCGGGCCGATCCGCCTTGATTATGGGCATGGTGACAGAAATAAGTTCCACTTTAGTTTCGGAACACAGTTTTAATCACAGGATAAGGATGGGAAATGATTCCTTATTTACGGAGACAAGCAGTTGTGCAGGCAGGCGTGGGGCTGCTCGCATGCTTTGTTTTTCTGCCGCATAATGTGGATGCGGCGCCCATAAAAAGTGTAGGTGTATCCGTAGCAACGATGCAGGGCGAAGTTCCTGATTCTGTGAGAAAACGGATAGAATCCAGCATTTCTGCTATTGGGAACCGTGTTTTTGTGGGAAAGGAGGAAAATATTTTCCGTCTGAACGCGGTTCAGTACAATAAAGTTTTGGCGGATATTGTTAATCGCGTCGTTATCGGGTATATGGTAAGTGATTTGCAGGTGGCTTATGGAGAACATACATCGATTTCTGTGGAGTTACAGCCGGTAGGGGAAATTATACGAACTGTCAGTACAGAAATTGATTATGGGAATTTAACGGAAGAAGCGGCGAAGTATGTCCAAAAAGACACGACTTCCGTACCGGTGCTTATGACGGAATTACTGACCGGTCTTCCCGTGGATTCCGTGGGGTGGGCGGAAAGTGTTTCCCAGTCTGCTGGACGGGATTTGATGAAACAGATTCTTCCTGAGTTTGATGCGAAGTTTGAGGTTCATTCAGGCAAGGAAACAAAAGTACGCATATTTCTGATTCCTAAAGGAGAGATTGTGAGAAGCAGCGTCTTGTCCTTTCATAAAACGACGATTCCGCGGATTCTGCTTTTTCGCGCAGCCAGCCGGACAGAAGAAGCGATGAAAGGATTGGAGGGACTTCCCGTGAGCTTCGTGGCTCGGCACAGCCAGGACATTTCCAATCATATGAAGGAAATTCTTTTAGAGGATTCTTTTATCAAAAAGTATGAGATAGATGTAGAGACAAATTTATCGGCAGGGACAGATTCCGTTTTAAAAGTAGACGCTTTGACGGATCACTGGATTATTAAGACGGAAGCCTGGTTGGATACAGGGCGTGATGGGGATAAAAACTATGCTTTCCGTGGTATGCTCGGGCATTATATGGGGAAGCATGATGTTCTTTTCGGTGAAGTACAGCTATATCCCGGTCCTATGGAGTGGAATGTCTATGGCGGCTGGCAGCATCGTTTTGGAGATGTTTTCGAGATAGGATATAAATACGATTTTATGGAAAGTACCAATCATGTGTTTGCACGTGTGCCTTTTGGTGAAAAAATTGCCCTGCGGTATAATTATGATTTTGGGAAAAAAGAGAGTGAATATGGACTTTCTTACAAGATCCATAATTACATAACTCTTGAATATGTGTATAATGAAGAAGAAGGCAAATGGCTGCGGCTTATTGCCAATTTGTAAAAGGAGTGGTTTATTATGATGACAGCACTTGGAAATAAGAAAAATGTGAAAATCTTTTCGTTTGCGCTGGCAGGCGTATTTATCGCATCTGTCGGTATCATGGCAATTGTTTCTATGGGGGATACCGCCAATGCCGCCCCTACATCCGATATTGGGGTCGTCGATCAGCGTCAGGTAATTTCCGATAATGGGACGCTTGCATTAGATTACCAGAAAAAGTTAAAGGAAACGGCGGATGAAATGCAGAAAGATTTTGATGCAAAAGCAGAAAATATGACTGATGCTGAAAAAGAGAAACTTTTTGCCGATATGCAGCAGCAGTTCAATCAGAAACGTACTTCTATCGAAAAAGAAATGGCGGATCAAGTAACGGGGGCGGTTAAATCTGTTGCTTCCAAGAGAGGGCTTTCTCTTGTGGTAGATAAAGCAGCAGTTATTTATGGCGGAACAGATATTACAAAAGATGTAAGTGATTCTTTGGCAAAATCAACATCCGCGAGTGCTGATGCTGCTAAGACGGATGCAGCAAAGACAGATTCATCGACCACGAAATAACGGTAAGAGTCTATGAGAAGAAATAGCCGCTTGATAAAGGTACTGGCAATGATCTTCGTAGGTGTGGGGCTTACGTTGGCCGGCTGCGGGACAAAAAAGGCAGAGCAGACCGCACTTCATCCGGTATATGGTGTGGCCGATTTGGAAACTCTCGTGAAATCTCACCCTAAGTACAGCGAATATTTTCGGCTGGAGACAGAATATAGCCATTTGGTGGAGAAATATAAGAATGAACAGCAGCGGATTATCCGTGTCGCCTCTCAGCAATCTAAAATCAGAGCTTCCGTTCAAGATCAAAGCAATCGGCTGGCAGCCGAGAATGAGCTGAAAATTCGTGTTAATCTGACTGCGGAAGAAAGAGCCCGTATGGCTAATCTTCAAATGAAACTGACTGTTCTCGGTGTAAGGGGTGACGAAAAAGAGCAGATTAAAAAAGAGCTTCATGAACTTTTAAGCTCTCGTGCGTTTCAAGGCGGATATCCCATGAACGGCTGGTTGCCGGAGGACGTGGAAAAGATGAATTCAGCACGGGAAAAGGGAAGTGCCGAATTAGAAAAGTATGCCGATGAACAGGCTGCTGAAATTAAAGCAGATTTGGATAAAAAACGGGCGGAGACGATGAAAACAATTGGTGCTGAAGGAATATTGGCAGCACCTGAGGAATTTAATGCCGAGTGGAAAGACAGAATGGAAGCAAAGCAAAAGGAAATTGCTGCTTTAAAAGAAAAAATGATGGAAGATATCAGACGGGAAGCAGGGCGTGTCGCTTCTGAGAAACACCTGACTATGATATTTACACAGTATCGCGCGAATATCAGCGCGGAAGATGTAACGGGTGATATTGCCGGAAAAATTATCGCTATGGGCAAGCAGGAGGATAAATGAGAAAGACTATATTACGTAAGTTAGCATGCATTGGATTACTTATGGCAGCTGCTGCTGTTTCTGCATGCGGAAGTGCAAACAAAGTGGCTGTGGTTGATGTACAGAAAGTACAGCAGGATTCCGCGAAGATCCAGGCGATCCAGAAAGAAATTACAGATAAGAATGCGGAAATACAGAATAGATTGACAACAGATTCACAGGCGGGGTTGTCTGATGAAGATATGCAGAAAAAGGTACAGGAAGCGCAGCAGGAGAGAATGATTTTTGTACAAAGCAAACAGAAACAGATCCAGTCAATGGTGGAAACACAAAGCGCGGCTGTTGCAAAAGAAAAGAATATAGGCATCGTTATGCACAAGCGGGTCGTTCCTGCCGGCGCAGTAGATATTACTGATGAAGTGTTAAAAAAATTGAATGGTGTATCCGACCCGTCATCAACAGATAAAAAATGAGGATTAATATGAAAAAAACAGCCGGAGAACTGGCGAAAATTGTCGGTGGCACACTGTACGGAGATCCTGCAGTAATTATTGATGATGTGCGCAGTGCAGAGAGCGCGGGATCGTCTCATGTGACTTTTGCAAGAGGTTTGTACGCTGAGCATATCGAAGAGATGCAGGCTGGTGTTATTTTGGTGGATGCCCTCCCTGCAAAATACACGAAGAATCTGATTGTAACGGAAGACTGTCGACGTTCATTTGGGAAATTAATTGAATTATATCATCCTGAAGAACAGCATGACGGTAAAATTCATCCTACGGCAGTAGTTGGTAAAACAGCGGTTATTGGCGAGCATGTAACGATTATGCCGTATGTTGTTGTGGATGACGGTGCAGAAATCGGAAGCGGTACTGTCGTCTATCCTTATGTATATATCGGTAAGAATTCGAAAATTGGTAAGAATTGTGAGTTGAATCCAGGCGCAGTGATTCATGAGAACAGTATTCTTGGAGATCGTGTGGTTCTTCGTGCCCATGCGGTAATTGGTGGACAAGGGTTCGGGTTTTCTACGGATGCGGCAGGTCATCATACCCATATCCGGCAGCTTGGCAAAGCGGTTCTGCAAGATGATGTGGAAGTGGGAAGCGGCAGTGCCGTAGATAATGGGGCGATGAATGACACCGTAATCGGCCGTGGTACGAAAGTAGATAACCTGGTTCACTTGGGACATAATGTGGAAATTGGAGAAGATTGCTTTATTATTGCGCAGGTTGGAATCGCAGGGAGCACGAAGATTGGTGATTCCTGCGTACTGGCAGGACAGACAGGAATCACGGGACATGTGAATATTACGGATCATGTGGTACTTGGAGGAAAAACCGGCGTGGTAGGAAATATCGAAACTCCGGGAACTTATGTAGGATATCCGGCTCGGCCGCACGGAGAATGGGGGCGGGAACAAATCATGGTGACTCGTCTTCCAGAGTTGATGAAAAAGATGCGCCGTTTGGAAAAGCTGCTCACTGAAAAGGGTATCAAATTATAATCAGATATTCTGTTACAAGGGTTCTTTGTTATTTTCGAAAAGGTGCATCTGCATCTTTTTTTATTACAAGTCAGGCAGGATATATATGAATGGGAGTTATCAATTATTGAAATTTCTGAGCCGTGTTTGCTGTCGTCTTTCTGATCGCAGTGCGGTAAAAATGGGACATATTTTGGGCGAGTTTTTTTGGATGCTTATCCCCAACCGTCGAAAAAAATTGGCACTGCGAAATATCTTTCGTGGGAACATCACGAAGGATGTAAAAACGGCGGAAGAAATATCTAAGGCGGCGGCAGTCCGTTTCGGCACTATCGGGATGTCCGTATTTCGGTTTCCTTTGTTGAATAAAAAAAATATTTCCGACTATGTGGTTATTCAAGGAAAGGAAAAACTTGATGAGATTCTTGCTTCAGGGGAAGGCTGTATTATTGCGGGGAATCATTGCGGCAACTGGGAACTGGAAGGGGCGGCGCTTGCTCTTTACGGGTATCCTATACTTGCAGTGGGGATGAAACAGTCGAATGAAGGTTTTGACAAATTTATTCGTGAGTATAGGTCCATTCCTGGACAGACGGTAGAATACAAAACCGGTGTCCGAGATATGTTGAGGCGTTTGAAAGAGGGGTATTTTGTGGGGCTTCTTTGTGATCAGGATCCAGGGGATACAGGACTTATTTCTCCCTTTCTTGGACAAAAGACATTGACGCCTACAGGACCTGCTCATTTTGCACTTATGACAGGCCGTCCTGTCCTTATGGCATTCATGCATCAACTTACGGATTATACTTACGAAATTATTGTTGAAGATCCTATCTATGCGGACAAAAATTTAGGAAAGAAAGAATCCGTCCGGCAGATAACTGATGATATCAATAAAAGACTTGGGAATTGGATAAAAAAACATCCTGAAGATTGGTTTTGGCTGCATAATCGGTGGAAGTGGACTGACAGGTTTTATCCTGAATTAAAGGAGGAATCATGATGCAGCTGAAAGTAGAAAAGGTAAAATATGGATCGATTCCCTGCTATGTGGTTTATCCCATACGGGAAACTGGAAAGACAGTTATCTTTTATCATGGCTGGAGCAGCAAGGGAGAATTGCAGGTCAATCGGGCGGCGTTCCTGGCCGTTCATGGGTATACAGTTTTTATTCCTGATGCGGTAAACCATGGAGAACGCCATGCACTGTCTGATTATTATACATCTGAGGGATATGATATTTTTTGGAAAACAATTTTTAGCAATGTGGAAGAATTTCCTTTTTTATATGAAAGAATTTTTTCTTGTGGATATGAAAAGCCTTTTCTTATGGGACATTCTATGGGAGGTCTGTCTGTATTGGGAATTGCCGCGTCGCATTCCGCTCATTTGCGGGGGATTGTTTCTTTTAACGGTTCCGGTGACTGGGAATTATCTCATTTATTCATGCAGGCGCGTTTTGGGATTTCTTTTGGGAGAAATTGGACACTTTATGAAGAATTGGAAAAGAGAAATCCTTTAAATCATTTATCTGATATAAAAAGATGTCCTCTTTTGCTGATTAATGGGGAGTGTGATACTTCTGTCGATCCGCGGGCGCAGGTACATTTTTTTGATGCTTTTAAAAAAGCGGGCGGTGCCGGGGAAAAAATAGAATATCCCGGACTGGGACATTTTGTGACAACAAATATGATGGATGACGCTGTGGCTTGGATGGAAACAGTCAATTGATACAATTGGAAGCAGAAAATGGGACGCTGGAAAATGTGGAAATCGCCGCAGGTGCCATCACGATGCCGCAGGTGGTTACTGATAATATTTGGGGGCGCGATGTGCCAGTTCCTTGCGGGATGCTTCATAATCCGTCTTAATCCAGCACTTGTCAAGTATGCACCCGGATCTTTTCATGGACGTGTGTTTGGATTGTCTTCCGCAGCGCAGCAGTTTGGGAATATGGCAGGATCTCTTATTGCGGCGACGGTTATTATTCAGTCATCTGGCAGGTATATCTTCTGGCGGGAATCATCCGGTTTGTCATGGGATTTGCCATTTACTGGCGGCATATATGAAAAAGCGAATTTGGAAAATAAAGTATTTTTGATAATAGGGCATCAGACAGGCATGACCTTTGCACTTATAGGGCGGGCCTGTTTTATATTGTTTGTATTAAGGAAGATAATCGTTGATTTTATAAAGGATATTATTTTGTAAATCGTCATCTTTTTTTGATTTATGGTATCCTAAAGGAAAACCGGATCGAAAATTAAAGGAGGGAAGATAATGCATATTACCTGTGAGGGGAAGGCATATGAATTATTTGAGGGGGCAACACCACAGAATTTATGGAATATGGTTTCCGGAGGCCGTGATCCTGAAACGGCAGTGCTGGCGGACTGTGAAGGGGATATTATTGATTTCCAAACGCCCTTTACCGGTGATACTGATGTGAAATGGATTCCTCTTGGTTCTCCTCTGGCTCACCGTGCCTATCAAAGGTCTCTTATTATGCTGCTTGCTATTGCTGCGAAAGAAGTATATGGCGGGAAAATAGAAGTAGCAGTGAAGCATGCTTTAGGGAAAGCGCTTTACTGTGAATTCAGTGATGGACATGTGCCTCTTCAAAAGGAATTGGATGTGCTTTGTTATAAGATGGAAGAAATCGTAAAAGAAGGAAGAG
>OJPO01001260.1_pt1 | contig 9996 bp, 4 predicted proteins | sample 1598541 | NCBI WGS metagenome assembly OJPO01 (sample SAMN03922453, study PRJEB24848) | human gut metagenome | isolation source: stool sample | host: Homo sapiens | place: Germany | collected 2009-11
GTGGGCTCGGAGATGTGTATAAGAGACAGCCGTTGTATACAAGATTGTTTTCTTCATTATCAGCAAATATTTCAAGCTCTGACGCACCATCACAGTTACATGTAACTGTCCATGTATTTGTTTTTATATCGTATTTGGCATTATCTGCATTTTCAAATCTTATACCACGTGCAAATCCTCTTAATATAAAACGGTACTTTCTGTTTCGTGGAATTACCGATAAATCACCGCTTACATCTATGCTTATTTTTGCCTTATCTTCATTCCAGTCGAGCACAAACTCTGTCAAAGCATATTCGCCTTTTTCGTAGTCAAATCCATCTCCAGAATCTTCGTACATAACAAATGTATTTGATGCACCTGGACATATAACCACATCAACTTTTTTCGGATTAATAATATCATTACTGCCACATTCCGAAGCAAGCGGTATTATTGCACCTGCACGTCCAAGCACAGGAATACTTTGAAGATTTCTACATAAAATCTGACTTTTTCCATTTTTACCGCCATTGTATACATCACCGGTAAATATATCTGTCCATATTCCGGCTGGTATAAAACATTCCTCACCGCTTTTTTGTGAATCTTCATCAATCTTTGTTGTAACAGGACACACAAGCATTTCACTACCAAGAAAATATTGATTTTTATAACTATATGCTTTCTCCTCAAATGGATAATAATAATACATTGGTATTATTACAGGAATATGCTCGCAATGACATCTGTAATTAAGTGTGTACATATATGGAATAAGTGCATGCCTGAATCTTAAAATCTTTTCCATATCACTGCAGTATGGCTCAGGATAATTCCATGGTTCTTTTCCACAGAACGGATTAGAGCTGCTGTGAAGCCTGTTTATCGGTGAAAACACACCAAACTGATACCATCTTAATGCAAGCTCGTTGTCTTTATATCCGTTCATATGACCGCCTATATCATGACTCCACCACGTATATCCCACATTTGATGCCGTTGCTGTAAAATAAGGCTGAAATTCAAGCGATTTCCATGTAACTATCGTATCTCCAGAAAATCCTATCGGATACCTATGGCTTCCAAGTCCGCCATACCTCGAAAGAATAAGTCCTCTTCTGCCTCTTTTTTCCATATCTTTAAAATGAAAATAATTTAGCATCCATAATGGGTCAATTCCGCTTGCTCCTCCGTTGTTGCCCTGTTGCCAGTCTATCCACCAGAAATCAACTCCAGCATTTTCATGTGGATGATGTACAAACTTAAAATACGCCTCAACAAACTCTTTGTTAGTCATATCAAACTCTATAGTTTTTTTACTGTCAGGATTAATTCCTAGATACTCTGCCATATCTTTATACATTTTTTCAAAATTCCGGATACCTGATGCCGGATGGACATTAAGTGTTACATGATAATTATGTTCATGCAGCCATGACAAAAATCTTTCCGGATTCGGAAATAAATCATTATTCCATGTATATCCTGTCCATCCGCCGCCAGATTCCATCGGCACATCGACTATATGCCAGTCCATATCCATAACAGCAACGGAAAATGGTATATTTCTTTTTTCAAATTCCGTCAGCAGCTCAATGTAACTTTCTTCACTGTATTTCCAATACCTGCTCCACCAGTTTCCAAGAGCGTATCTTGGAAGAAGCGGAACAGCCCCCGATAATTTATAAAAATCACGCAGACACGCAAAATAATCACGCCCATATGCAAGATAATAAACATCAATCTCTTCATGTTTCCTTTTTGATGGCATATTTTCTTCATCAAACACAAACGATTTGCTGTCATCAAAAAACGTCCTTCCACTCTTATCCATAAGCCCGTATTCAAGTTCAACTTCCCCGTCAGCCCTGTCAAGAGTTCTCATTGTGCCTTTGAGATTATGCTCCCGAGGCGGAAAACTATACGTCTTTGCACCAAAATACCACCTTCCACCGTAATTGGTAAAATCATATTTTACATCTATAAAAAGTCCTTCTTCACTAAATTTCTTTTTATCGTATATCATATGAAATGCTTCTGTCTCTATCTCAAGGCGGTCGTCACTTTGTGTCACTGAATATTCCGGTACCGGAAATTCCCTGTTAAGCACAGTCTGCGTCTGTAAATCTTCAAACACACCAGTCTCTGAATATTCCATTCTCATCATAAACGGCGTAAGCACCGAAAAACGATATTTTTCCCCCTGAACAATACATGCTTTGTTACAACAACTTTTAGCCATTTTTTTCCTCCGTTATTAAAATAATCTTTACTTGAAGATTAACACCGTCAGTTATCTTTGTCTACGTAAATAAAAATCAAAAATGCAAATAATACAGAAAAAAAGCTCCAAAACCCTATCAATTTTAAAATCATTTCAGGGTTCTGGAACTCTCTTCTATAAATTATTTGTATTCTACATAGTCAACAGTAACATATCCTGCTTCTGTTTTTATGCTGTTATCATGGCATACAAACATACCGCTCTTTACACCAACCCAGCATCCTGCTTTTGCTTATTTTATGGCCGACTGCGGCGATTCCCCCTGCATACTTTGCTCCTTTTACATAACCTTCAAAAGAACAGTTTTTCAAGGAATTTTTCCGCCAAGGGGCAACTGCGCCCATTCGGTGACAGGTGCCACCTGTCACGGTGGAAGGAGAAAGTGAACTACCCAACTGAAAAGATATATCAGCAGAAAAGAAAAACAGTAATGTTCCATTAAGCCGCAGCAAACAGCTTGTTATCAAAAGGCAACGGCGAAATCACATTCACCGCCGCTGCCTTTTTTCTTTCTGCTGTGAAAGAGTTAAATCAAATTATTTTTTTACCGCTTGTGCTGTTTTTTTGACCGTTTGTTCCGTTTGAAGGCTCCTTTGGTTATTTGCTCATTTACTCTTTGTTAAGTTTGTAGCTACCGCCATCGGTTCCTGTACCGCCGATAAGTGTTAAGGCGGTTCCGTTTACCGAAAAGGTATAATCGCAATCGCGGACAATATCCTCTGTAAAATCGAGGATGAGCTTTTTACCCTTGACGGTGTAGGCATAAGAATATGTCACATCATCGGCAAGTAATTTGCCTGTACCGTCCTTTTCAAAAACATATTGCGTATGCTCATCATATCTCCATGTGCCGACCAATTCATTTGATTTTTTACCGAATTGGGCAATAATTAAAATTACAGCTGCCGCAACAGTGATTATTATCGCCGCCGAAAGCATTGCTTTCTTCATGGTATTACGCTTTTTTTTACGCCGCTTATTCAGCGCAGCAAGCTTGCTGCCGTAGGCTTTATATAAATATTCTTTTGCCATAAAAACCCTCTCCATATAAAATTGCAGCGGCAGCGTATATTACGTTGCCGCCGCAATTCTTTTTATTTTGCTCGCTTTTTCTTTGATACTACGGTAGTGAAACCGAGAACAGCAAGTGAGAGCACCGCCGCAAAGCTCCAGACGGCAACCATGTTGTCATCTCCTGTTTTGGGAGATTCGTTCGGAATCTCGGACGCTTTCACCGTGAACTTTGCAGTTGCCGTTCCGCTTTCCGAAACGATTCCGAGCGTATGCTCACCGACGGAAAGTGTAGAAACAAAATTGTTATTCAAGGTAACTATAATGCTGCCTTCTGCCTTTGTATAATCCTTTTCATCAAGAGTTTTGCCGTCAAGCTCTACACGAATGAAATCGGCAAATGCCGCATTGCAACGGAATGTCAAGGATTTCTTCTCTCCGTTGTTTACGGTAGCATTATTGCCTTCTATAATCTCAGGAGGAAGTTTTTGAATAACGGTTTCGCTAAGAGAAATCTCTTTTGTGCCGTCTTCATCCGCAAAATATTTACCGCAGTTTTCGCAATAATAATACTTTATATTGCCTTGCTCCGTTACGGTAGCATCCTTTGCCTCTACTAATGTAAGTTTATGCTCAAGCATGGCAATTTCCGAACCGGTTGCAATTTTCTTATTACAATCGATGCACCATGTGTCACCGGTGTAGCCCTTTTCCTGCTCGGTAGCGGGCTTTGCATCCCGAATTTCGGTGTGCTTGTGGTTGGTTGCGTCTACATCACCGTACTGCGCCTTGCAAACCTCACAAACTGCCTTACTTACACAAGTAGCCTCACCACCGCTGTGTGCCGCTTTGTCTATAACATTTCCGCAGCCGACAGTCTGACACTCCTTCCAATGATCGTATTCATTGGTAGTCCAGACAGATGCGGGATTATGAGCATTCTTCGCAATGGACTGTCCGTCTGCGATTTTCTCATTACAATCGCTGCAATAAATATCGCCGGTATAGCCCTCCTCAAAGCAGGTGGCTTCCTTTTGGTTCTTTAGATATGTTGTGCCCTTATGATTGTTTGCGTCAAGCGGTCCGTAAGAATGTCCGCATTCAGAGCATTCGGCCGGGGATTTGCAGGTTGCCTCACCGCCGTTGTGCGCCGTAATATCAAACTTTGTGCCGAAATAACAGGTATGCCAATGATTTGTGCCGTCGGATTCCCACTTGCCGTCAACATCGGTATGATTGCCGGTTGAGGAAATTTCACTGCCTGATTCGATTTTAGTGTTACAGTCGGTGCACCATTTGTCGCCGGTATAGCCGGCTTCACAGCAGGTGGGATCGGTTGCGCCGCGAATTTCGGTGTTCTTGTGGTTGGTTGCGTCTACATCACCGTACTCAATCTTGCATACCTCGCAGATAGCCTTGTTCACACAGGTGGCTTCTCCACCGGAATGATGTGCTTTATCAATGATATTGCCGCAGCCGACAGTCTGACACTCTTTCCAGTGATCGGTTTCATCCGTTGTCCAAACCGACGCAGGGTTATGAGCGTTTTTCGCAATAGATGTTCCTCTTTCTATCTCATGATTGCAGGTAGAGCAATAAGTATCGCCGGTATAGCCTTCTGCGTAGCAGGTGGCTTCCTTTTGTCCCACTAAATATGTATTGCCGATATGATTTGAAAAATCCTTCTCACCGTATTCAAATGTCTCGGAGGATTTTTCATCACAAACAAGGCAGCTTTTGTAATATACTGCGGGGCTTTGGCAGGTCGCAGCCGATTTAAGATACATTTTGCTAACCGTTTCGGTAAACTTATGGTTGCCAAGCTCACCGTATTCCTGCCCGCATCCATCACAAACCGCTTTTTTCTGGCAAGTCGCATTGCCGCCGGAATGTGTGTGCGCCTTGACTGTCAGCGCGGCAGAAACGGCGCTTGCTAAGTAGTTGTCGGTTTCCTTGTAGCGCACATAGTAGGTACCGGGGGCGACCCTGGTGCTACCATTGTCGCAAGTGATCCAGCCGGTGGTGGCATTGGCAGAAATGTTATACTCCATGTCCTCGGCGGTGTTCTTAATCTCGCCGGTGCCGCTGTTCTTAATATCCCCTTTGGTTGTCAGACCGGTAGGAGCCGTCTGCGTAGCCTTATCAATGATATAGGTCACACTGACAGTGACATTGCCAAGGGTAATGCCGGCCGTGTATGTGCCCGCATTCACAGGGGCAGCCGACAGTGCATTGCCGTCCTTGACCGCATACGCGACGGATGGGGCTTTGCCGAACCAGCCTACACTTTCTACTTTCGCATTTTCATCTTTTCCATCGTTAAATTTTGTTTTTTCGGGTTTCTGAATGGTCACGCTGCCGCCGCTGAAATCGTTACCGTTATTATTCGAACAATTTTTGCAGGTTGCGGTAATGGTATCACCGCTTGCGGTGTAAGTCCAGTTATGCACATGGGTAACCATTTTCAGTTCACTGCCGTTCAACTTGGCCACATATCCGTCGGTATCGGAGATGAAGTAGTCGGATGGGGTTTTGTCACTCATATTGGCATTCCAGCCGGAGGTGAACGGGTAATCGCCATAGTCTCCGCTCACAGTCACGCCGAGCTGCGCACCCTCGGACAATTTGTCGGTGCCAATGGTGATGGTCTTGCCGGTGGGAAGATAGACATTGTTCTTCGTGTCGCCGGTGAACTTGCCGTCTGCGCCCTTTGTGCCGCCCTTGGTATTGTCGGTGACGGTCACCTCGCCGCTGACGGTGAAGATACCGCTGCCCACACACACGCCGCCGCCGAAGGTTGATATGTAATCAGATTTGTATGCATTGTTGCCGGTGATGCTGCCACCCTTCATGGTGAAAGTGGCGCTGGCGTAGTTTATATTCACGCCGCCACCGTAGGAGTCGGCTTTGTTGTTGGTGATGCAGGAACTGCCAGACATCTCGAAGCTGCCGTTTTTGCTAACACACACGCCGCCGCCATAGGCGGCATTGTTGCCGGTGATGCTGCCGCCGGTCATCTCGAAGGTGCTGCTGCTGCCAATTACATACACGCCGCCGCCGTTTTCGGTGGCATTATTGCCGGTGATGGAGGGGATGTTTTGGCCGTCGGCGGACGCGGACATGGTGAATTTTCCGCAGTCCACACACACGCCGCCGCCTCTGTAGGCGGTGTTGGCATCATTCTCATTCGTGCCGCCGATGCTGCCGCCGGTCATCTTGAAGGTGCTGCTGCTGCCGACTACATACACGCCGCCGCCGTTTTCGGTGGCATTATTGCCGGTGATGGAGGGGATGTTTTGGCCGTCGGCGGACGCGGACATGGTGAAGCTACCTTTGCCGGTCACATACACGCCGCCGCCTCTGTTGGTTTCGTTGCCGGTGATGCTGCCGCCGGTCATCTCGAAGTTGGCCTTCGCATATACGCCGCCGCCGCCATAGGTGGCCGTGTTGGTCTCACCCGTTTTCGTGCCGCCGATGGTGCCGCCGGACATGGTGAATCCGCCGCCGTCCACATACACGCCGCCGCCATAGCTGTTGGCGGTGTTGCCGGTAATGCTGCCGCCGTACATATTGAATGATGAATTGCTGCCGCTCTTATACACGCCGCCGCCATCGCCGGTGGCACGATTGCCGGTGATGCTGCCGCCGTACATATTGAAGGTGCCGCTGCCGCTGTACACATACACGCCGCCGCCTCTGCCTTGGGCGTCTTGGGCTTTGTTGCCGGTAATAGAGCCGCCGTACATATTGAAGGTGCCGGAACTCACATACACGCCTCTGCCGGTCTTGCTGCTTGCATGGGTGATCGTGCCGACGCCCTTGCAGTCGGTGAGGGTGAAGCTGCCGCCGGTCATATAGATGGCATCCATTCCGTCTGCGGCCGTGATTTTGTGCCCGTTGAGACAGAGGGTGACATTGTTCTCAATCTTAATGGTATACTCCAGGCTAATGTCACTGCCGAGGTAGTAAGTGCCAGTAGGAAGTATGTAGAATGTATCGTTACTGCCTTTTGTCGGTGCCCAGGATTCACCGCCTATTTTCAGCGTGTTGCCCTCCTGCTTAATCTCCTTTTCAAATGTGGTCTTGTAGGTTTCGTTTTCGTGACCGCTGCCGTTACAGGTGCTGCCCCCGCAAAGGTAGTGGGTGTGCCCGTTTGTTGTTTCCGCCCACACCGTGGCCGGAACTAAACCAAACACCATGCACAAGCATAGAAATACACTTAATAATCTTTTCTTCATAGCGGTATTCTCCTTTTTGCATTGAACTTGCATTATTCTTTCTTTTACGATATATTATATTGTAAATCGTACCTTAGGGGACGAGTCAATAACTTTTACAGAAATTTGGTGAAATAATGATGAAAAAACACGATAACAGCCTATTTCAAATCGGAGAAGTTACAAAAATACTCGGAGTCACCCGCAAGGCACTGCTTGTATACGAAAATATGGGACTTCTGACACCGGCGGTAAAGGACGAAACCAACGGCTTTCGCTATTATTCGGCAGACAACATGACGCAGATCCGCTCTATCCGTTCGCTACAGGCGCTCGGTCTTTCCTTAAAGGAGGTAGCGGAATATTACTACGACACCGAAAATATGGATAAGCTTTTAGATAAGCTTTATGAGCTGCGGAAAATGCTGGACAGAAATATTCAGATGCTTCAGGTGCGTTCGGCAAAGCAAGGCGATTTCACAGTGCATAAAACCGTTCTGCCGCGTCAGGTGTGCTTTTGTCGGGAATATCGGTGTAAAGATGTTGCCGAGGCGGCTATTAAACTGCGGGACACCTACATTGCCGCCGCCAGAACCGGAAAAATGTCCATGGCGGCACGTATGTTCACCGTGCGCATGACGGATGACCTGGGTATTCTTGATTTGATGTGCTGTATCCCGGTGGACGAGAGCTTTGACGGGGCAGAGCGCATAGAGTTTGCGGAAACCCCCGGCTTGTGTATTTATTACCGCGGGCCGTATGAGGGAACCGGCGAGGCTATGAAAGCGCTGATGAAGCACATAAGTGAAAACAGTATCGAAGCCGCCGGGAGACTGCGCTCCGTTTATTTAGAGGGACCACCCAACCGAGGCGATAACAGTGCCGATTATATTACTCAAATCGCTGTGCCGATTAAGAAATTCGAGAAGGTGTAATTGCCGGCTGACAATGCCGTAATAACAGTCAAATATGAAATCACAACAAGCAATCCCGATAAGGAGAAGCCTTGTCATCTAAACAAGGTTCTCGGCAGAAATAAACTATCCTTTTTAAGCACAGCGGATATTCATTCGCTGTGCTTTTTTGGTCTAATCCCGCCATGTGTAAGCATTCGGCGCCTGAAACAGACAAAATTTGCTCCATTCTACCTAACCCGACAAATTTTTTACCGAATGCAATGTATACTGTGTATATCAAACTTATGCGCTCTTCACAGTTGCTCTTGCATCGGATAGAATAAAATCAAAGAATCCCCCATACAGCGAGGTAGTTATGAAAACAAGGAGATGTCCCTAACAACCGTGTACACTTTCAAAACATAAGGCACACAGCCGTCATAACAAGACGGTTTTTCTGTCTGCATCCTCAAGCGGTCGTACTATGCCACAAAGCATAGTGCGGCCGTTTTTTGTTTCTCGCGAACAAATAAATCCATACAGGAGGTGACCCCGATGTATCTTCCGGAAAAAGAATTCGAAGAAATGCAAAATAACGCTCTGCCATAGGTACGGCGCCCTGCCGTTCCTTAACGACAAGGTGAAACGATAGGAAAATACATAGGAAAGACACAGGTGTTGAAATAGCAAAGGCTGTTTGCAAAAAGCACCTTGCTGCGCAACAAAAACACCTCTCTTTTTTTGACCCTCGCGGTCGACAAAATTCCAAAACAAACTGTAAAAACGCCAACAAACACTCCTTATAGTCAGCCGGTCCAATAGGAAAACCTGCAACAATGCCTCCTGCGTTGCCATCCGTTGATATGAATACCGAATTCTTAATCTGCAGATTCTTTATCGTTCCATAATTATATAACGCAAAACCCTGCGGTCCGCTTCCGTTCGCATACAGTCCGCTGATAGAATGATTGTTACCATCAAATACAAGCTTTTGGTTATTGTATGGATATCCAGATGTTCTGAACACCTCGTCCCACATCCTAATGTCATACGTCTTTGCAACAGGAGTACCATCCTCCTGAATCAATGTTCCTTCATTTACTACGATATCTGCTGTAAGCCTTGCACCCTTTGTATAAACTGTCTGGTGCATTATCTGCGTAGGCATATAGTTGTCCGGCATTACTGATCTCGTAGACTCTATCTGTTTCATTGTAATGTGGTTTTTCATAATAATCACATCCGGCATTGGTACAGAAGCCATTCTTGACATTGTGATGTGCCTCGCTTGCATCATTGGTATATCCGGTACACCCCTTATAAACCTTATACTTGTCAGATGCACAGGGATTTGGGAGCGAATTTTCCGAAGATAAATTCTGTCCCCATGTAGCAGATGACTGATTTAACAAATACGCAGCCTCACCATTATAAAAGGATTCCTTGGGTAAAAAGGTTTCTCCATCAAATGAGTGATCCCCAAAAAAATGTTGTACTAGTATCAGAGCACCCATAGCAAGAACTCCAAGACATCGTATCATTCGAATAGTTTCAAAAGGTAGAAGAATTTGCATACGTTGATTATAATCATGTTCGTCCACACAGT
>OJPO01001282.1_pt1 | contig 9903 bp, 8 predicted proteins | sample 1598541 | NCBI WGS metagenome assembly OJPO01 (sample SAMN03922453, study PRJEB24848) | human gut metagenome | isolation source: stool sample | host: Homo sapiens | place: Germany | collected 2009-11
GACTGCTACCCGTATTAAAAGTAATCTCCGGGAACTTTTTACACAGTTTCTCATAATATTCCTGCACTTTGTCCTTGCTGTTTGTGCTTTTCATTGTTGTCACATTGTTCTGATAATATTTCTCACCTATTCCACTAATGCTCATCTTTGAATCCTCCCTTGAATTTGATATATTGTGAAATCCATTTCCGGCTGTTATCTGTTTCTGCAATTCCTCTGTCAGTTGGAATTGCTATGTGCAATATTGCACGATATACCCCCTTATGGTTAGTCCACGCTTAATGCCCGCATTTAGCCAAGCAGTGAATTGCTACCCGTCGATGTCTCTGTCATTACATTTGATTCATATGCATTGGTTGCCGCTGCCATCTGCCTCTTACTGCTCCACACCTTTGTCAGCCTGCTCCTCTCCAATTCCTGCTTTGCAATCTTTTCTTCCAACGCCTCCTGCTGAAATTCCTTCATCTGCGCCCGCTTTTCCAAATATTCTTCCAGCAGTTCCTTCTGCCTTGCCTTTTTCTGCCGTCCGGCATCAGTTCCCTTTGCGGAGGAACTCCTGGAATAACCGTCATTCTCCTTCATGCCCTGCGTATAGCCGTAACATTTCTCATATGTGTCATCTATATGCATATATGATATTTGTGGAATATAGTTTCCAAAATTAACTGCCTTATTCTTCGCTAAAGCGTCTAATATTTTCTTCTCATATTCCGGATCAGTCTGCATTCTTTTATAAGCGGCATCCGTAATATCTATAATATCATTTCTATTCCGCTGCGATGGATGTGTATATAATGAATTCATCTTTTCATTAAAATACTCCTTGTATTCCTCCAAGGTCATATCTTCCGAGGAAACCTGACTTTTGTCTGTGACCTTTTCCGCAAATCCCGCTTGTTTTTCCTCCTTCCTCAAACCCATGTAACTCTTTGCTGTTTCATAATAACTGCCATAAACTGAACCTACATCCATTACTACATTCTCCTTCCTTTTTCATATTTTTTTATTTTATTTCCTTCTGCTGCAGCATTACTGTGACTTTAAACACATCGTTTTTTATTTTGATATCCATATCTCCAAGATAATGGTCTGCCACATTCTTTACATTTTTTAACCCTATTCCATGCTCCATCAAAATATCCGGCAGATCGCTCTGTTTCGTTGTCATCGGGACGATACCTCCATCTTCCCATATCACTTTCCCATCAAAGCTGTTTTCCACTTCAATCAGTAGGAAATGATTCTTTTTCTTTAAAGTCAGATTGATATATCGCTGTTCCTGCTCCAGTTTCTCGCAGGCTTCTATGGCATTGTCTAAAAGGTTATTCAGAATGATACCTATATCAAATGCAGAAATTGTGTCTGTTTCCCCCAAGTTAAATTTTACTTGAAACGAAATACCTGCATTTTCCGCTTTCTGGTATTTATCATTGATAATCACATCTGTGACCGCATTTCCTGTATTGAATTTATAGTCCATAGTCTGTATGGTTTCATCCAGTTTTTCGATATAATTCTCTACTTCATCATATTTCTCACTTGCCACCAGCCCTTTTATATTCGTCATATGGTTTTTCATCTCATGCCTTACTCTGCGAATGCTCCCGTAGAAGTTCTCTGCTTCTTCCAGTCTCTGCTTCATGGCTTTGACCTGTTGTTCTTCCACAAAATGTTTCTGCCGTTCTTTTTGAAGCTTCCTGTAATTCTGGTAGATGTATATTGCCGAAATTTCCCCCACATAGATAAGAACCGCAATTATCGGTAATTTCCACAACATTTCCTGCTTGTCATCATACAACAGAAAAACTCCACCCTCGATTTGCACTACGGAAAGGTCTACGCTTATTCCTACAATCATACTCCCTACAATATTCAGTACTGAAAGGAATATCGTTTCCTGCCATCTCAGCATAAACGGTTTCTTTACGATTTTTATCACGACACCTGTCATAATCAGTAATACCAACGTGTACGATAAAAGCAGGATGCCCATACCTATCGCCATACCCAGATAAACCCGAAATATATATTCCTCACTCAGAACATCCAACCCTCTAAATATGCTCTCCACTGTACATTGATAAATACTGTCTGCAATCAAATAACTTAACGCATGAAAATTGTAAAACAGCAGCAGTATGAATACCGCCTTTTCCAAATGTTTTTGGTATTTGCAAAAACAATATCCCAACACAATGACAGCGGACATTGTATATCGTATTACCCCCGGCTTTTCCAGCCATAGCCCCATGCAGATATTCATCACTGCCAATATTCCTGCAACAATCCATATCCCTTTCTCCCACCGAAAAAATACATTCCACAATACCAGAAAAAGAACGATTTGCAGAATAATAGGATAGATTTCAAAAAGCTTGCGAATGATTTCATATGTAACCTGACTCAATTATCTTTCCTCCGAAATGTATTCCAAATAACGCTTTACAAAGTCCTGATATTTATACTTGGATATCAGCAGACTGTCCCCGTTTCTCATTTTCACCTCTGTCCGGTCATATCGTTCCACATATTTTATGTTAACCAGATACCCTTTGTGTATACGGAAAAAATCCGGCTTAAGCTCGCTTTCCAGTGAGCTGATCTTGTCATAATATTCAATTTTTTCATGCCGCAAATACAAGGTCACTTTCCGATTACTGCTTTCAATATAGTAAATATCATCTGCTGAAACACTTCTTGTTCTATTTTCATTCCGAACTAATACTTCTTTGGGTTTTTCCTTTTTCTTTGCCATCAGATATTGATACTCCCGTATGGTCTGTGCAAAAACCTGCTCAAAATTGCTTTCCTGAATCGGTTTTACAATATACTGAAAAGCATTAACAGAAAAAGCCTCCTGCATATATTCCGGATATCCCGTTACAAATATCAGAAGCGGCAGGCTTCCCCACACTGCTTCTTTCTTGCTTTCCATCTGGCTCCTGAGCTGCTTTGCCACAGTCATTCCATCCTCATCTCCCATAGAGATATCCAGAAAAAGTATGTCTATTTCTTCTGCATTTGTCTCATCCTGAAACTCCAATAATTCCTTGCCCGATGAAAACTCTGTTATCTTACAAAAAGGTTCCTGCTTCTGTATCAGCTTGCGTATGTAAATGCGTATATTTTCCTCATCATCGCAAATTGCTATGTTCAACTATTCCACCTCATTTTCATGGCTCATTATCAAATATGGATAACATCATCTATTGTTCATTTATATTATCGGCAGATTTCTTTCTTTTAATTAGGAAATGTTGTGACTGGACTTCTGAATGTTGCGACTGGACTCTAATCTTCCCGACAATTATCATCTGAATTGATTTTCTCCATCCGTAACCTTGCCTGTTCCCTTTGTTCGTCACTTAACCTTCTCGGCTTACGATAACCACATAACAGGAAAAAGCAGATAGATTGCTACCTGCTCTTTCCATAAACCTTTTTGAAATGGACAGGCGTATGACATTATTATGCATGATGGAACTTCCAAACAATGCCGTTCCTGAACCACCGATTGAGGACCTTGCAAACCGAATCATTCCGTAACTTGGGTGCTGCTTTTTCTCCATCCCTGTTTCTTTTCCTTTCTCTGAATTTTGTCCCAAAATACTTAAAAATCTCTTTTTTGCCTCTATGCATCTATAAAAACGTGGAAAAAAATAGGGCAAAAACTGGTCATTTTTCACTCCAATTTTTGCCCTCAAACCACAACATCTTGTGGTTTAACATGCCTATTTTTCTTATTTTCCACAATACTGCATCAGAACTACCGACTCAACATGGTCACAAAAAGGGAACATATCAAATGGTCTGCACTCCAAAACCTTATATCCACCTTTCATAAGCATATCAACATCCCTTTTCTGAGTATCTGGATTGCACGATACATACACAACTCTTTCTGGCTTAATCTTAAGTACCGACTCAAGAAATTCCTGACTGCTGCCACTTCTTGGAGGATCCATTATAACAACATCAGCCCTCTTATGTGTGGCATATTCAACAAGAAACTTTCCAGCATCATCATTCACAAATCTAATATTCTTTATATTGTTAATCTTAGCGTTGACCTCTGCATCTTTTACCGCATCTGCATTTAACTCAACCCCTATAACCTGTCCTGCCTTGGCAGAAGCTGCTATTCCTATTGTTCCTATTCCACAATAAGCGTCAATAACTGTATCCTTCTTAGTTATTCCAGCCATATTTATCGCCGCCTTGTATAACTTTTCTGTCTGCTGGTGGTTAATCTGATAGAAAGATGATGGGCTTATTCTAAATCTGTAGCCACATAACACATCTTCAATATATCCCTTGCCTGTAAGCACTATATTTCTTGGTCCTAACACCATACTTGTATTGTATTTATTAACATTCTGTACGATTGTATTAATCTCTGGGTGCTTCTCTTTTAATGCTTTAAGAAAATGTGTCTTAGACGGAAATGCAACATCAGCCGTCACAATAACAAGCATAATCTCCTTAGTTGAAAAGCCTTTTCTTAAAAGAATATGCCTTATAAAACCAGTTCCCTTATCTTCATTATATGGCTTGTATTTAAACGACTTAAATAAATCTCTTAATGTAGCTATAATGCTGCTGCAGTGTGAATCTTCAAGCAGGCAGTCAGATACAGGTACTATATTGTGGCTGTTCTCTTCATATGTTCCCGTTATAATATTGCCATTCTTATCTTCACCAACAACAGCGTGAACCTTGTTACGGTAATGCACTGGTCTGTACATTCCTGTTATCTTATCTACTGGACAGATGTCTTTAAAAAGTTTGTCTACATATCCCTGCTTTATCTTTAATTCATTATCGTATTTCATTCCTGCATAGGCACAGCTCCCACATTTTTCTGCACTTTCACAGTTAATTACACGCTTCTTCTCATCATATATATTACTTCCCATAACTTTTATGTTACCTCCCAACATCAAAAGGCTGTCACATATAAAATGCAACAGCCTGTAAATTCTATTATTAATATTACAAATGACAATATTATGCAGTAATCATTATATCAGCAAATATCCATGCATAAAATCAAAATCTGAAATTACATAATTTCACTGTCATCGCCATTGCTGACAATCTTAACCTTGCCTTCATATAACTCTTCTACAGCTATTGAAAGTGGCTTCATATTCTCTGCATTATCGATAAGAGGTGTTCCTATCTGAAGCTTTCTCGCCTCATCTGGTGTTGTAAGCGGCTTTGGCTCATTCTTCTTATCCTTATTATCCTTTTCCTTTTCCTTTGGAGCGTTCTCAGCCTCAATACGAGCCTTTCTAACCTTCTCCTCTATTGTTCTTGCATCAATAATCTCTTTAGCTCTTGCGGCAGTAGCCTTAACAATTGAATAACGGCTCTGTACGATTGGCTGTTCGCCGTCCTCTACCTCACTATTAACAACTGCCATTAATTCTGAATATGATGGATGTAACATTATTATTCTCCTTTCTCATAAGCTTTAAGCTCTTCTTTAATATTATTAATTAAACTCATATTGTTAACTGCTTTTCTCTTCTCACTGTTAACTATAGAATGAATTGCCTCAACACAATCATCCACTTTATCATTGATAACTATATAGTTATAATTCTCTACGCCCTTAGCCTCATCACTGGCTCTTTGCAGTCTTGCCTTTATTGTGGCTTCATCTTCTGTTCCACGTCCTACAAGTCTTCTCTCTAATTCTTCTGCACTTGGTGGCATAATGAATAAAAGAACTGCATCTGGATACATCTTCTTAATATTAAGTGCACCCTGAATCTCGATTTCAAGTATCACATTCTTACCTGCTTCAAGCTGTTCCTCGACATATGCCTTAGGTGTTCCATAATAGTTGCTGACATACTTTGCATACTCAATCAATTCAGAATTATCAATCATACTCTCAAATTCTTCTGTTGATTTAAAGAAATACTCTCTTCCATTCTGTTCACCTTCTCTTGGTGAGCGGGTTGTCGCTGAGATAGATAGAGCATAATCATTATGAAGCTCTAATAATCTCTTAACTACAGTTCCCTTTCCAGCTCCTGAGAAACCTGAAATTACAAGTAATAAACCTTTCTCTTTCATCTCTATTCTCCAATCTGTAAATACCTGTTGGCACGCACACAACATAAGTGTACAAGTTATTATACAGAAATACACCGATTCGTGCAAGCTTTTTTATTCTATATTCTGTATCTGTTCCCTTATTTTTTCTATTTCTGTCTTTAAATCTATAGCTGCATTTGATATTTCTATATTATTCGCCTTAGATAAAGTTGTATTGGCTTCCCTGTTCATCTCCTGTGCTATGAAATCCATCTTTCTTCCAATCCCTCCGTCTTCGTTAAGGCATTTTCTTGCGTGTTCAATATGACTTCTTAATCTTACTGTCTCCTCATCTACGCATACTTTATCAGCATATATAATCACCTCAGAAGCTATCCTGTTCTTATCTATATCAGCATCTGAAAGGATTTCTTCCATCTTGGCTTCTAACTTCTTCTTATAATCTTCTATTATCTGTGGATTTTTTGTTTCAATATAAGAAACAAGCTCCTCCATATGGTCTAACTTTAACAAAAGATCATTCTTTAAGTTCTCACCCTCAATAATTCTTGTATCAGCAAGCCCCTTGCAGGCTTCTTCTATTGCCTCATTAATAAAGTTCCACAATTCTTCTTCATCTTCCTGCGATTCTTCCATTGTGATAACCTCTGGGTATCTTGATAAAGCTCCAACAGTAATATCATTTCTTATATTAAAACGCTCCTCCATCTGTCTGAATATATTCATATATTCCCGTGCTATGCTTTCATTAAACTTAAGGCTTACATTGCTCTCTGAATTATCCTCGTATGTAATAAATACATCAATCTTTCCCCTTGATGCATATTTCTTAATTGTATCCCTTATTCTTGCCTCAAATATATTAAGCTTTTTAGGCATCTTTATACTGTTCTCAAGAAATCTGTGGTTCACCGACTTAATCTCTACTGTTATTTTACGGTTGCCTCTCTCTATCTCGCTTCTTCCAAAGCCAGTCATACTTTTTATCATCAAAGTGTCCTCATTTCATTTATTCATTGTTGATAACATTAAAAAATATTTTAATACTAAATGTAGTTTAATACATCGCTTATTAAACATCAACTTACATATCAAACTTTTAATTACAACTGCTAATTATATCAATTTTACTTTAACCATACAAGACAACATCTATAAAATGTGCTATCATTTATTCTAAAGTATTAATGGCGTACCAATACGCCAGAATGGAGTATTATGGCATTTGATGGAATTACAATAGCGAATATTGTACACGATTTAAACAACACAATTCTTGGTGGAAGATTATATAAGATTGCAGAGCCAGAAAATGATGAGCTTTTACTTACCATAAAGGCTAATTCTGGACAATACAGGCTTGTATTATCTGCAAATGCTTCACTTCCGCTTGCATATATGACTAAAGATAATAAGCCAAGCCCCCAGCTTGCACCTAACTTTGTTATGTTTCTTAGGAAGCACATCAATAACGGACGAATTATATCAATAACACAACCCGCTTTTGAGCGAATAATTGATATTGAAATTGAACATTTAGATGAATTAGGTGACCTCTGCCGTAAGCATTTAATCACAGAATTTATGGGCAAACACAGCAATATCATATTATGCGATGACAATAACACAATATTAGACAGTATTAAGCATGTGTCAGCACAGATAAGCTCTGTCAGAGAAGTTCTTCCAGGAAGGGAATATTTTATTCCTAATACATCTAACAAGCACAATCCGATGAATATGGATTTTAATACCTTTAATGAAAATATATTATCACAGCCTAAGACTACTGCCAAAGCCTTAAGCAGTGCTTACACCGGAATAAGCACCTGCATATCAGAGGAAGTCTGCCACAGGGCACATATTGACAGTGCCAAACCAGCCAACTGTCTGTCCAGTGCTGAAAGCATAGCTCTATTTGAAGCATTCAAGGCTATTATTGATGGCGTGGCAAATGGAAGTTTCAGCCCTAACATCGTATATTATAACGGTGCACCAGCAGATTTTGCCGCTATTTCTCTTACTATGTATGATAAATCCGAAAGCTACACCTCAATAAGTGAATGTCTTATCGGTTATTATCACGAAAAAGAAGTAAGAACACGAATTCACCAGAAATCGACTGATATAAGAAGAATAATTACAACTCATCTTGAGCGTTCTTATAAAAAGCTTGATATTCAGGAAAAACAGTTAAAGGATACTGAAAAACGTGACAAATACAGAGTGTATGGAGAGCTAATCAACACATACGGCTACAATATCGAGTCTGGTGCAAAAAGCTTCACAGCTCTTAATTATTACACTAACGAAGAAATCTCTATTCCTTTGGACGATACATTGACACCAATTGAGAATGCGAATAAATATTTTGCACGATACAACAAATTAAAACGTACTTACGAAGCTGGTGTAAGACTTATCGAAGAGATTAAAGATGAGATTATGTATCTTGAATCAATAATAAATGCCCTCGATATTGCAACTACTGAGAATGACCTTAATAATATCAAAGAAGAACTTATCATAACCGGCTATATCAAGAAGAACAGCAAATCCAAAAGCAAGGATAACAAGAACAACAAACCTCTGCACTATATATCATCAGACGGTTTTGATATGTATGTCGGCAAGAATAATCTTCAGAATGATGAACTCACATTTAAATTTGCTTCTAATAGTGACTGGTGGTTTCATGCCAAGCAGATACCTGGCTCTCACGTTATAGTTAAGACTAACGGCAAGGAACTGCCCGACAGAACCTTTGAGGAAGCTGCCGCACTTGCAGCCTACTACTCTAAAGGCCGCAACCTTGATAAAGTTGAAGTCGATTATGTATTAAAGAAAGAAGTCAAAAAGCCTGCCGCTGCCAAACCAGGCTTTGTTGTATATTACACTAACTACTCTCTTATCGCCATAGCTGATATTAAAGGCATTAAAGAAGTTACTGGCTGATAAAAAACTGGCTGTCCGAAAGCTTTATATGACTTTATCATATAAATGTTTTCTGGACAGCCAGCTTTTTATTTAATTAACTTAAAGTTCTTAACCCTGTAACAGCTAACACTATAACTCCTATAACATCAGCCACAGCACACAGCATATACATAACTGAAAGCGAAGCCCTGTTTAGTCCTGCCACAATAAGCATAACAAGACTTAACACAAGCAATGTGCCTGCTATTATATACATACACTTTATATTAATTCTTTCATTAACGACCAATACAATAAATATTATGCCTGTGATTAATGATACGCTCATTCTTACAAGATACCATACAAATGCAGCTTCTGTTAAATCACACAGCGTATTATCTGTTGTAAGGTATCCAAATAATGATGGCGGATTAAACGCATATATAACGGATGGAATAATAACAATAATACTAAATACAGCTATCTCAATAATCATAAGTTTATTATTATTTAATACTATTGCAACGCAGGTTACAATAGTAAATATAATAAGCCACGACCAGTTAAAATAGAATTTACTTCCAATATAATAGTCCTGAATATATCCTGCTACAGTCTGTATATACTCATCTGATGATAACATCACCACTCTTGAAATAACAAGATTTCTAATAACTTCAAGTATAAGAAAACCTGATAATGCAGGGAATATATATATAACAGCATTATTATATGCCATCTTATCATTATATATTTTTAGCTTTGTTATTGTACTGCTCTTAACCATTAAAAGTCCTAATACTGATAACACCATAACAAGAATATAAGCTATTGGTATTCTGGACATTAATTGTACTGTCTGTATACTGTCTCTTATACACATCTGACGCTGCCGACGATATGCAGTGTGTAGAT
>OJPO01001300.1_pt1 | contig 9758 bp, 10 predicted proteins | sample 1598541 | NCBI WGS metagenome assembly OJPO01 (sample SAMN03922453, study PRJEB24848) | human gut metagenome | isolation source: stool sample | host: Homo sapiens | place: Germany | collected 2009-11
TTACCCACAATGACGACATAGCCCGCCTTGCAGATCGGATTGTCCGCATTGAGGACGGCAAGATTGTGGAGTAAGGAGGTGGCAAGCTATGACATGGCCTTTTGAGAATGATACCAGCGCCATTGTAAAAAAATTGGCAGGTAGGAGTATGCAAGCAGATAAGAGAAACAAGGCATTTCTGCTTTTGACAATCGCCATCTCTGTCTGTATGGTTTTTTCGATTCTTCTAATATCAACAGGTACACAAGAGAAATTCAAGAACACACAGAGGAATAAAGCGCAGATTGGCATTTTGGGAGTTACGGACGAACAAACGGCTCAACTGCGTCAAAACGAAAATATTATGTGGGTTGGCGAATATTCCGCTCTAGGTGTATTTTATGTTGAAAATAAAACAATCACTGTTGCTTATGGAAATGAAGATTATTTTTTACATCAGGAAGAAAAAACTTTTCAGGGAAGTGTGCCGCAGAAAGCGGATGAGATTATGCTCCCCCAGAACTACCTTGATTTTTTAGGAAAATCCTATCAGGCTGGCGATACAATTTCTATTGACCTGACTGGAACAGGACAGGAAGCAGAATATACACTTTCAGGTGTTTTGAATAATACGAAAGAAAGCAACGGATATTTTATTTATGTTAGTAAAGAGCTTGCCCGAGATTTGGCAAAAGATTCTTTTCAGGTTACAGCATATACGCGGTTGAATACAAACGCCATAAGCTCTACGGCTATTCTTGATTTTGCCGGCAAAGCAATACAAAATACAGGCATTGTCGAGGAACAGGTAATGCTTACAGGATATTCTGCTGTTATGTCGGGTGTGATAACATCAGGTATTCCGATTCCAGTACCACTACTGGCGGCGTTGACGGCTATTTTGGCGGCAACGATTGTCTATGGTGTTTTTTACACAAAGATTGTAAAAAATGTTCAGATGTTTGGGCAACTGCGGACAGTTGGCATGACAAAAAGACAGATTAAACGGATGGCAAGTAAAGAGGGACGTTTATATGCCTTAGCTGGCATTCCTTTGGGGCTTGTCATTGGTGTACTGATTGGATTTATTGGCTGTCCTGATGGATTCCGGCTAAAAACAACAGTTATTTATGCTGTATTGATTGCCGCAGTAGCCTTTGTAATAGTGAATATTGCCATTTTTAAGCCTGTCCGAGTAGCAATGAATACTTCCCCGGTAGAGGGTGCTAAATACCTTGCGTATGCTGGAAAGGCAAAAAGCAGCTCAAAACTGCATCGGAAACTTACGCCGTTTAATCTGGCGAAAATAAATATACAAAGAAACAAACAAAAGGCAGTCCTAACGCTTTTAATGCTTGGAGTAAGCGGGGCTCTTTTATTGGTTACTTCTACGGTTGCTGGTTCTATTAATCCGGCAAAACAGGCAAGTTTCAAATATTATCCTGCCGGTAACATTCTTATACAAATAAGAAATACAGTGGGCAGCTCTTTCGATAACGAAGCGGAGCCATACGGAAGCGCAAAATTGCAACTGGAAGAAAATCCACTTGAAGATCAGGCATTGATGCAGGAATTAGAAAAGGTAGATGGGATAGAAAAAATTACCGCATTTGACAGCGTTTATATGACAGCTACTTTTTCGGGCGGAAGTGGTTCTATCACGAGCATTTCAGAATTCTTTCCAACCTTAAATCGGGAACAGACAGAAGAAAAGCAGGCGGTGTTATCCTCTGGAACAGCAGATTACGACGATATGGTTGAGAAAAATGGAATATTGGTTGCAGAAGATATAGCACAAGTTGGCGATACTTTGAAGATTGAGGGCAGAGCTTTTGATGGTAGAACCTTTGATGTGGAAGCCGTTGTTGTAGGCACATACAATAGGTCTGATTTAATGGAGGATAGCCCGGTTGTTCCCGGAAGTCCCTACTTCATTATGACTTATGACACAGCAAAGAAACTGACAGGGATAACGGAACAGACGGGGATTCTGGCAGTTAAAAATTCAGAGGGACGTTTTGATGAAGTTTTGGCCGCAGTTCAGAAGATTGCGGATAAAAATGGAAAAATAGAAGTAAATACGATTGAACAAACGATTAAAAATATTCAGTATCGATACAGTGCATCTATACATGCTCTGTATATGACTTCTGCTATTCTGTTCGTCTTTGGAAGTATCAGCCTTATGAATATGCTTATGGTTGATTTTCAGAATAGAAAGCGTGAATTCGGTTTGCTTGAAGCTGTTGGAACAACACGGCAACAGTTGAAAGCAATGCTAGATAGGGAGATGGGAATTTACCTCGGAGGTTCATTGGTAATAGCTCTTGTATTTGGAAGCATTTTAAGTGTAATTGTTTGTAGACGATTGGATGCGGTGAACCACTGCATTACGTTGGTATTGCCGTGGCTGTTTCTACTGGCGTTAGTCGTTGTTTTAGCAGTTATATATTTGATTTTCACTGTATACGCAAAATCTGAGTTGAAGAAAACAAGCATTTTGTCTGCCATAAGGGAGGAATGATCTTTTGTATAGACATCACTTAAAAGATAGCAATCCTGCTGATTGTGCAATTCACCTTGATTTCTTACACAACTGGAAATCTGAAAAAGCAATCTCTTGTTGAGCAAATCAGGACGATGGAATAGCCGTATGGGATCGGCGGGGCGGCGTGTGCTGCCCCGCTTTTTTCGCCATTTCTCAAAAAAATTTTTGAAATGTCCGAGCGTTGTAACAATTCAGCCTGTTTTTCTGTCGAAATCAAAGACACCTCGGACATTTGTGTAACATTTGTGTTTTACACTTGCATTAAATAAATATTTCACTCCCAACCACATCTGCCCAGCGGCAGAAAAGAAAAAAGCCGCTGCTGGGCAGACGATTTTCCGCGCCCTAATGAACTTGTCTGTGGCGGCTTTGATTTTCAGAGCCGCCGTTTCTTTTTGTTTCGACGACCCCTACACCGTGTTCTGGCATGGCGGCTTTAGGAGGAAGCCACCATGTCAATTTTCGTCATTCACAATAGCCACGAGTTACACCAGTTAAAAAAAGCCTTGCTCCTCCGTCGGGAAAGTATGATTACCAATCAGCATTATCATTCCATCTAAATCAGCAGAATAATAGGTGTTTTTGTCGCGCCGGTTTCCTATTACAGGGAACTGGCGCTTTTTTTTGTCGATTTTTCGGGAAAGCTCCCGAAGTATGTCGCTGCCGATCCCCGCCTCCTTTCAATTCACTCGTCAATCGCCCGTGAATCGAAATGGAGGTACATAATGGAGAAAGTCAATCTTAGGGACTTATATCCCGATGTTTATAAAACAGATCACTTCGTAGAAGTAGCAGAAGATGTGCTGGAGACAATCCGTGCTGCTGAGCGTGCAGAAGCCGCCTATGAACGGAGGATGTATCGCTATAAGGCGTACTATTCCCTGGACTGTGATAACGGCATTGAAAATGCGATCCTGCTGAAGCCTCAGACACCGGAAATGCTTCTGGAGGAAAAGCAGCTGCGGGAGCAGCTCTACGCCGCAGTGATGGCGCTGCCGGAGAAACAGGCCAAGCGGATCTATGCCCGGTATTATCTGGGTATGCGTGTGAGCGAGATCGCCGCAGCGGAGGGTGTAGACCCAAGCCGTGTCCGTGACAGCATCCGGCGCGGTCTGAAGCAACTGGCAAAGTTTTTTAAGATAGAATAAGCAAAGGGCGCAAGGTATCAAAGTGCTTCTGGCACAGGACCTTGCGCCCCATCTATTGCAGTAGCTTTAGAGGAGTATTTCGCAGAGTTGTCTTTGGATGCAAAAGAAGCAGGGACCTTTTCAGATTTCCGGCTTCTTTTGTGCTAGTGATAAATATCCAAAATGCTTTTGACTTAACTCAAATGGGCTTTTGGGATTGTATCTGTAGAGTCAAAAGTCAAGATGATTTTACATCCACAGTTAATCTTACTGTCAATGGTCATAGTCCCTTCATGTGCCGCTACAATTTGTCGAACCAAAACAAGCCCCAGCCCATGTCGAAGATCTAAGCGCTCATCTGTGCTTTCTAAATAATGAGGTTTTTCTTTAAGTTCTTGTAGTTTTTCTTCGGAGAGTCCTATACCATCGTCTTGCACAATAAGCTGAATGGTATTTTCCATCCGTCTTAAAGATAACAGAATCCTACATCCCAGCGGGTTGTGCTTCATACTATTTTGAACAAGATTATTCACGGCTCGTGAAATCAATCTGGCATCACATTCTAACATAGTGTTTTCAGCGTCATTAGCAATTTCAATTCCAATATTATAGCTATCGGAAATTCCTATGTTCAATAGGTCTGCTACATAGGTTCGTAGCAATTTGGATAAGCGAACCATCTCTTTGTGAAGTGGCTGCATTTCATATTCCAACTGCGATACTAAATTCAAATCCTGCACCAGTTCTTTGATTCTTACGCTTTGCTTCCGTACTATTTCAGCCTGTTCTTGGATGGTCTTGCTGGTAGATTCATTTTCCGCAATGCGGCCCGCATACCCCATAATCATGGAGAGCGGTGTGCGGATGTCATGGGAAACGCCGCTGATCCAGTTCGCCCGTGCTTCATTTTGCCGATTCAAAATGGAAGAAGCTTTGTTTACGCTGCTTGCAATATCCGACAGTTCTCCGCTGATATGAAGTGAGACTGGCTTTCCATCTGCCAGAGTTTCCACGGCAGATACGATCGGTTCGGTATTACGGATGATTTTGCGTTTGGAGAAATAATAGGCACAAAAGAGGCACAGTACATCCAATCCCAACATTCCAAGCACAAAGACGGGGAGCCGTCGAAGTGCTGAAATGGAATAGTAATTGCTGGTGAGTTTTGTATAGCTGTCTTTTGGATAACCCAATACCAACAGTCCATCATCGGTGTTCCAGACAAAAACCGGATAATCTTCAATATATCCTTTTGAAAACAATGCGACATCTTGAATAGTGTAACTTTTTGGCACTTCATCGGGCAAATCAACCGACCAATAACACTGCCCATCAGCGTTTAAGTAGATTGCCCAAATATGATTCTGCCGGAGCTTTTGCGCTGCGTCATCTGATAATCGTTCTGGTGTGGCGGCAGCAGCGGTCATTTCCAACATGGGGTGCGGGGATGAAGTTCCATAATCCTCGGTCACAACCTTTTGAAATGTCAGGCCGAATACCACTGCGTTAAGAAACAGTAGTATCAGAATAAAAGTAGCGAAAGATATAAGATGTTTTGATATATAATGTGCAAATGATCTCATGGCATTACTTCCTTGCTATCAGCTTGTAGCCCAAACCTTTAATAGTTATCAGGGATACAGGTTTTGATGGATCGGTTTCAATCTTTTCCCGGACACGCCGCACATGAGCATTGAGGCTGTTTTCGTAGCCGAATGGGTTATCCCCCCACAAGGCTTCGCAAAGCGCATCTACGGTAACGATCTTTCCCGCATTGCGGGCAAGCGTTTCAAGCAGGGCGTGTTCTTTGGCCGTTAGGGAAATAACCTCGTTGCCCTTATAGACTTCAGCCCGGCTGAAATCAATCTTACACCCATCTAATACAAGCAGTGGGGAATCCTCTTTATAGGTTCGCCGGAGTACCGCATAGATACGCAGTAGTAATTCCTGTGGCATAAAGGGCTTTGAAATGTAATCGTCTGCACCAAGCCCCAACCCCGATAATTTGTCTGTTGCCTCGTCCTTCGCTGTTAAAAAAATGATCGGCACATTGGTAAAGGTGCGGAGCTGCTGCATCAAAGAAAAGCCGTCCCCATCTGGCAGCATGACATCCAAAACAATTAAATCAGGAGTTTCCTCTTTTGCGGTCAAAATAGCTTCTTTGACCGACATAGCAGTAAGGACAGTTTCAAATCCTGCATCTTTCAATATATCTGATATCATCTTCAATAGTTCCTGTTCGTCATCTACCAACAGGAGCCTTTTACTATGTAAAAAAGAATTATCCATAGCATCCTCTCCAATCTGATTTTCTTTGCTTCTATTATATCATAGGCTGTCCATTCTGCGATCTTGTCCCTTAAAAAGTAAGGTAAAAGTAAGGACGGGAGAATGTAGATGTCAGGTTGAAGCTGTACCATAAAAACATCGAAAGGAGATGTTTCTATGGACTATATCATCACAACGGAACAGTTGACAAAGAAGTACAAAAATTTCATCTCGGTCAACAATGCTTCGCTTCATATTCGCAAGGGCAGCATTTATGGTTTTCTCGGCCCCAACGGTGCGGGGAAATCTACGACCATGAAAATGCTGCTGGGCCTGACCGCGCCGACAAAGGGCAGCTTTACTATTGATGGGAAGCAGTTCCCGAATGATCGGATTGCCATTCTCAAAGAGATCGGCTCTTTCATCGAAGCGCCGTCTTTCTACGCAAACCTGACCGGGCGGGAAAATCTTGATATTATCCGCCGCATTTTGGGACTGCCGAAAGCCGATGTGGAGGATGCTCTGGAACTGGTAGGGCTGACTGAGTTTGGCGACCGGCTGGCAAAAAAGTATTCGCTGGGAATGAAGCAACGCTTGGGCCTTGCCGGGGCGCTGCTGGGGCGTCCGCCGATCCTGATTCTGGACGAACCCACCAACGGCCTTGACCCGTCCGGTATCCACGAAATCCGCAATCTGGTAAAATCCTTGCCCAGCCTTTACGACTGCACGGTGCTGATCTCGTCCCATATGCTGTCTGAAATCGATTTGATTGCAGATGACATTGGGATTCTCAACCACGGGCGGATGCTATTTGAGGGAAGTATGAATGATCTGCGTCAGTACGCTCTGCAATCCGGTTTTGCTGCGGACAATCTGGAAGATGTGTTCCTTTCTATGGTTGAGAAAGATAACATGGACAGAAAGCAGAGGGCAAAATTATGAAAACGCTGGCAATCGAACTTCGGAAAGAAAAGCGAACCGGCGTGATTCCTGTGCTGCTGGCCGTTGGTGTCTTGGGAGCCTCCTACGCATTTGTCAATTTCATTGTGCGGAAAGACACACTTCTGAATCTGCCGCTGGCCCCGATGGATGTCTTGTTGACCCAGCTCTACGGCATGATTATGGTGCTGAATCTGTTCGGTATCGTGGTTGCTACCTGCATGATCTACAACGTGGAATTTAAGGGAAGCGCCGTTAAGAAGATGTATATGCTTCCCGTCAGCGTCCCGGCCATGTATCTGTGCAAATTTCTGATTCTAACGGTCATGTTTTTGGTTGCAATCGTGCTGCAAAACTTGGCGCTTGCACAAATCGGCATGACGGATTTGCCGGACGGAGCGTTTGAGATGGGTACGCTGGTAAGCTTTGCCGGATACTCTTTTCTCACATCCATGCCGGTACTGTCGTTTATGCTGCTGATTTCCTCGCGCTTTGAAAATATGTGGGTGCCGCTTGGAATTGGTGTTGCCGGTTTTCTAAGTGGTATGGCCCTTGCAAATTCGGGGCTGACGCTTTTGCTGGTGCATCCTTTTGTGATTATTCTGAAACCTGCGGTAGCCATGAGCGCCCAGCCTGATCCGACGGTTGCTCTTGTCGCTTTGGCGGAAACACTGTTGTTCCTTGGTGTTGGCTTGTGGCTGGCGAAGTACAGACGCTACGAGTAAGGAGGGATAATAAGAAATGAGCTTTTTGGATTTGCTCAAAATCGAGTTTATGAAAGTAAAACGCTCCAAAATCGTACCCCTGATTTTCATTGCACCTCTATTGGTGGTGGTTTCTGGGGTTGCGAGTTTGAGCAACTACTTTACGCCGGAATACACCAATGCGTGGCCTGCTATGTTTATTCAAAGTGCGCTTGTTTACGCCTACTATCTGCTTCCATTCAGCATGATCGTGGTTTGCGTGATGATCGCAGGACGAGAAACAGGAAATAATGGGATTCTGAAAATGCTGGCGCTGCCGGTCAGCCGCTGCGCATTATCCATTGCCAAATTCTGTGTGCTTACCTTTTATCTGTTTATGGAGATGGTGGTGTTTCTTGTCGTATTTGTAATCGCTGGGTTGATTGCAACACAGACAATGGTGGTCACAGAGACCCTGCCAATCCTGTATCTTCTGAAATGGTGCTTGGGGCTGTTTCTGACTATGCTGCCGTGCATTGCGGCTATGTGGGCCATCACCGTACTGTTTGAAAAGCCGCTTCTCTCTGTGGGATTGAATTTGCTGCTTGTGATTCCTGGTGTATTGGTTGCAAATACGCCGCTGTGGATCGCCTACCCGTATTGTTACAGCGGTTATCTCGTTTCCTGCTCTCTCCATGACTTTACAGCAGAAACTTCCGACGCCGCTTTTTCGATGTTTCCGTTCCTGCCGTGCGCGATAGTCGTGTTTGGTCTGTTTTTCGCGCTGGCTGTCACCCAATTTGGGAAAAAAGAAATGAGGTAAAACTATGGAAAGGAAAAAACTTCAATCAGTTAGTATCGCTGCGCTCATTGTGAGCATCCTGCCGCTGGCGGCTCTTGCCCCGTCGTTCCTGCACCTTTCGCTGTCGGACAGAGTCCGAACCGCTTGGGCCGGAGCCAATATCGTTTTTGTCCTGCTGAGCCTGATCCTTTCGGTGGTATGTGTGCGGAGCAAGGAAAGCCGCAGCGTTATCAATATCGCATCCACGGCAATCAGCGCGTTTTGGGCGTTACTGATGGTGGGAATTGTTGCGCTTGCCGTGTTCCTTACTTTCGTTCAGTGAGGAAATTGCTATGCGGAAAATCATTGGATGTTGCCTGATTGCTGTTTCTTTACTGGCCTGTACTGCCTGCTCCGGCCTCGACAGGTTAAGTGAAAATCTCAGGGAAGGAGCAGAGCAATTAGGTGATGATGTAGTGATTGGGAAAAGCAACGCTCTTATAGCCCCTTATCAGTCTTTTGAGGGCAGCCGGACTTCGGACAACGATGCTTTTCTGGCCACCTATGACGCTTCTGTAACTGGATTTAACGGACAGGATATTTTGGTTGCTGACACCGACCTCAAGGAAAATGAGTGCCGTGAAATTGTAATCCGATACCAGTTTGATTCTCTTGATGGGGACTGTCAACTCATTTACATCTCCCCGGACTTGGAGGAGCAAGTGCTTTCTGAATCTGCCAGCGGAAGCGTTGCCGTTCAGCTTCAAGCTGGAGCGAACTACATCGGAATCACCGGCACAGACTATTCGGGCGCGATCCAGATTACTGTGGGATAAACGATAGAATGATATGAAACGAATATTGGTAGTGGATGATAACACGGAATATCTGCAAGTCCTGTCATCTGTGTTATCGGGCGATTTTGATACGATTAAGGCCACGGGCGTCAAGGAAGCATTGGACATACTTCAAGCAGTCACAGTTGATGCAATCTGTTCCGATTTCAACATGAAAGATGGCACGGGGTTGGGTTTGCTTGAAAAAATCCGACATAAAGGTTTGAGAACGCCTTTTCTGCTAATGTCTGGCGATGACAGTAGAACATTAGAGCAAAAAGCCAAACTGTACTATGGTGGTTTCTGTTGCAAAACTGATTTTGATTTAATCCGTAAAATTAAAGCCTTAGTCAGCAACTAAATAAAGATACCATCTGCCGGACGACGGCAAAAGAAAAAAAGCCGTCGTAGAGCAGACAATTTGACACGCCCATTTGAAACGGCGGCTTTGATTTTCAGAGCCGCCGTTTCTTTGCGTTTGCACAAACCAATGACGACTTGCAGGGACACGGTAGCCGATTGGAGGTTAATTTACCGTGTCCCGTTTGCTTTTTCAAAGCTCACATGATCTACATCAGTTAAAAAAAGCATTGCTCC
>OJPO01001319.1_pt1 | contig 9647 bp, 2 predicted proteins | sample 1598541 | NCBI WGS metagenome assembly OJPO01 (sample SAMN03922453, study PRJEB24848) | human gut metagenome | isolation source: stool sample | host: Homo sapiens | place: Germany | collected 2009-11
GATCCGCAGAATGTGCGCTTTATGAATCTGGACTGGCTAAAGTCCCATGATATTTCCATAGAGCGCAGCAATTATGATCTCATTTACACTGCTCCACTGAGGGAGTCTGGCACGGTACCGGAGCAGCTGGAAAAACTGTATGAACAGTTCAACCTGAAAAAGCCTGTGGATTTTCACAGCCCATCCCTGAGCGTCAGCGACATCGTTGCCATCAAGCAGGACGGTAAGGTATCCTGTCATTACTGCGACAGCGTTGGTTTCACCGAGATTCCCGGATTCCTGCCGGACAATCCGCTGAAAAATGCGGAGATGGCCGTGGAGGACGATTACGGCATGATCGACGGTATCATCAACAATGGCGCAAAAGAGCCTACGGTGGCAGAGCTGGAACAGCAGGCCCGCAGCGGTCAGCCCATTTCCCTGATGGATCTGGCTGCCGCTGCCCATCGGGAGGAACGGGAAAAGAAAAAGTCCGTCATGGAGCAGCTGAAAAGCCAGCCCAAGGCAGAACACAAAAAGACAGCACCCAAAAAGAGTGCGGAAAGGGAGATTTGATATGGGAAACTTTACTTTTGAGGAAATGAACCTGATGTGCATTTACAATACCGGTAGCCGCACCGGATTGATCGACAGCCTGCGTGAGATGCGCGGCGAGCTTTCGCCAGAGGAAACGAAACTGAGGGAGCTGACCGACAGCGCTCTTTGCAAGCTCCAAACCATGACGGATGATGAATTTGCGGAATTGGAATTGTACCCGGATTTTGACCAGTAAATACCATAATCGCAGGGATGGGGTGGCAATATGCTACCCCACCTTTTACCCAAAAAACCGAAAGGAGGACAGAACACTATGCCAACCAAAGCTGAACTATATGCACAGATGGCGGAGAAGGTGGCAACGCAACTCACTGGAAGCTGGCAGGAATGGGCAGGGTTCCTTACTACGGCAGCCCGACTTTACAAGTACCCATTCCATGAGCAGCTGATGATCTACGCCCAGCGTCCGGACGCTACCGCCTGTGCAGAGTACGATTTGTGGAATGAAAAGATGGGCCGGTATGTAAGGCGCGGCTCCAAGGGAATCGCTCTGGTGGACGATTCCGGGGACAGACCCCGCCTGCGCTATGTTTTTGATATTTCCGACACCGGAACCCGTGAACATTCCCGCACTCCCTGGCTGTGGCAGCTGGAGGAGCGCCATTTGGATTCGGTGCAGGCCATGCTTGAGCGCACCTATGATGTTTCCGGTGATGACCTTGCCGGACAGCTCACCGAGGTAGCCGGAAAACTGGCTGAGGAATACTGGACGGAGCATCAGCAGGACTTCTTCTATATCGTTGACGGTTCCTTTTTGGAGGAATATGATGAGTATAACATCGGAGTGCAGTTCAAGGCAGCCGCCACCGTCAGCATCACTTACGCTTTGATGTCCCGCTGCGGACTGGAGCCGGAACGCTACTTCGACCACGAAGATTTCATGGCGATCTTTGATTTCAATACCCCGTCCACCATCGGGGCGCTGGGAACAGCGGTCAGCCAGATCAACCAGCAGGTGCTGCGGCAGATCGGCGTTACCGTCCGAAATGCAGAGCGCGAAGCCAACCAAGAAAGGAGCAAACAAGATGAACAATCCCATGACCTATATCCAGAACGGAGACTATCTGATTCCCGACCTGAAGCTGAGCCAGCAGCCGGAGAAACCCCTGGGCAAGTACGGAAGGATGAGGAAAACCTACCTGAAGGAACACCGTCCCATCCTCTACAACCAGATGTTGCTGAGCGAGAAGCTGTACCCGCACCTTCTGGAGATCGACGAGACCGCCCAGAGCAGACTGGAGCAGATGATGCCCCAGCTGGCGAAGGAAGCGGGAGCCACCGAGGAACTGAAAGCCAGCGATCCCATGAAGTGGGTGGGGCTGATGAACACCTGCAAAGCTCAGGCCGAGGAAATCCTGATGGCGGAGCTTATCAACAGCTGACTCTAAACCTGTTCCTCTCCGAAGCGGAACAGATCCAATCCATAGATGAAGCAGAGAATGTAGCGCATACATCCTCTGCTTTTTCTTTTGCCCAAAATGACATCGACCATGTGCTGCGTTTGGGCGGCAATACAGACCGTCAAAGGGAGCGTGTGGTTGCAGCCTTTGAAAAGCAGAAAACCACCGCTGAGATTGCCGAGATACTGAAAACGCTGTACCACGGCGGCAATGGCCTTGGCAGTGTGAGCGCATGGTATGCCGAGGATGGTATCCATCTTTCCCATGGGAAGTCTGTCCGTTATGACAGGTCTGCCCAGGTCATTTCCTGGGAGAGCGCCGCAGAGCGTATCGGGGAGCTTTTGGAGAGCGGCCAGTTTGCCTCCAATGTGGAGCTTGCAGAAGCGGCAGGCTATGAACGCTCCCTCCTTGCAGAAAAGCTCTGGTATCTGTATCACGATCTCAGTGAGGGTGCCAGAGAAGCCGGATATTTGTCCTGCCTGTCAGAGATCAAAGGCAATGGTTTCCCGGAGGAGACCCGCCGCCTGACGGAGCAGCTGAGTGACCCGGCTTTCCGCCAGACCCTCAAGGAAGAATACGCCGCCTTCTGGACTGCCTATCAGCAGGACCGTGACCTGTTGCGTTTTCACTATCACAGACCAAGGGAGATCTGGGAGAACCTGAAGGACCTTGACCTGCCCCGCAGGACCTTTTCTTCAGACCTTTCCCAAGTGCCAACCGTTCAGCACTTCATTACCGAGGATGAGATCGACGCCGCTATGACCGGCGGCAGCAGTTTCGCCGGAGGAAAAGGCCGTATCTATGCGTTCTTCATGGCAAACCATACGGATAAGGAGAAAGTGAGATTCCTCAAAGACGAGTATGGCATTGGCGGACGCTCTCATGCCCTGTCCGGCGCAACACACAGCGGCGAAGATCACGATGGGAAAGGACTGCACTATAAAAAGCAGGACTGCCCGGATGTTCACTTGAACTGGGAAAAGGTTGCCAAGCGCATTACCTCACTTGTCCAGAAAGACCGCTATCTTACCGAACAGGAACAGGCGCAGTATGACAAAATCCAGTCTAAACAGGAACTGGCCGAAGAAGATGCCATTCAAGCACAGCAGCCGGAGGTGGAGAAAGAAACGCCAAAGCCTACCCTTGGGGAGCAGTTTGAGCAGTATAAGCCTGTGGTGACTGCCGCCATTTCTGAGGATACCGCATACCGCAATGCCTGCGGGCATTCTGACCGTGAAAATGCTGTCATCGAGGGTAATGCCGCTGTGCGCCGTGCAGTCCTTGGTTCTAAGGATATGGAGCTGATCCGACTCTATTCGGATGTGCCGGAGTTCCGTCAGCGTTTACACCGGGAAGTGATCGACGAGACCTATCCAAAGCTCCATGAGCTTCTGCGCCCTCTTTCTCAGGAAGATATTGATACTGCCATTTGTGCATGGAACGGCAATATCGAGAGTAAACACGCTGTTGTCCGCTATATGAAAGACCATGCAAGAGAAAAAGATACCGCCGCATGGCTGGCTCAGGAATACGGCGGCAGTAACAGCAACAGCCTGTTCGTTGTCCGTGCCGGCAGCCCGGAGGAAACGCAGCTGCCCTGGCCGAAGGTACAGCGCCGGATTGCCCAGCTCATTCAGGAGGACCGGTTCTATACCGAAGAAGAACAGGACCGTTTTGACGACATCGACCCAATCGCCATCCGGGAAGCTCTGGAGGAAAGAGGGATCGTCAACGGCCAGGTGGCATACCCGGAAAAACTGGACAATGACCCATTTATCCAACAGGTGGTGTCGGATGTAGAGCAGATCGCAGCTGCCGAGACAGAGCAGCCTTCCGAAGTTTCCATTTCCGATGAGGAATATGATGCAGTTCGCAGTCCAATTCCGCAAAAGACTTCTTACGACCCCGCCGCCCCGGTTTATGCCGTGGGCGATACCGTGTATATCGAGGATGCCGCCTATCAGATCACCGAGCTGCGGGATGATACCGTGCAGCTTCTGCCCACCGGCATGGTATATCCCATCTACCGGGCAGAGCGCAAAGAACAGTTCGAGCAGCTGCTTCGGGCAGACCGCCGCAATGCTTACTATACCGAGTTTCTTCCCATTGACCCGGACAAGGCAGATCAGGACCTGCGGGATGTATTGGCCCATGGACTGATGGATGAAGCAGATAAAAAACAGGTTTCCACGCTGCTGCAATCCGGCAGGAGCAACAGCGAGATCGCTTATTGGCTGAGCAGAGCCTATTCTGGTGAGATCGAGACGCTGAATCTGGAGACCGGCGATACTGCCGATTACCGTACCACGGCACAGGGCATGGAGCTGGAAGTCCTGGACGCAGAGGAAAAGCGTCTGGCTGTGCTGTATTTCCGCTGGGATGAAGTTGCGCCTTTGCTGCGTGGGATGTATGCCCGTCAGCTGGATGGCTTTGGACAGGAACAGCCCGAACCGGCTGCCGAATCCCCGGCCTTCCATTCCGAGACCGTGGCCGTCTATCCGGGCGACAAGAACAAGCTGCCTTATGATGTGGTGGTGGAACGGCTGCATATCGAGGAGCCGGAGCCGCCAGCACCTGTGACAGAGCCGGAGAAAACCTTTGAGGAAGTGCTGGACGAACACCCGGTTTCCATTCAGGTCAATGGCCAGTGGCAGACCTTCCCCAATGCCAAAGCTGCCGAGGAAGCCTCCTATGAGGAATACAAGGCCAACCTGCGCCGCAATGCACAGAACTTCCGTATTACCGATGAGCATTTGGGTGAAGGCGGTCCGAAAGCCAAGTTCCAGGCAAATATCAATGCCATTCGTTTGCTGAAAGAGCTGGAAGCTGCCGGACAGCAGGCAAGCCCGGAACAGCAGGAAGTCCTATCCCGCTATGTGGGCTGGGGCGGTCTTTCTGATGCCTTTGACCCGGAGAAACCGGCATGGGCTTCCGAGTATGCCCAGCTGAAAGAGCTGCTGACCCCGGAGGAATATGTCGCCGCCAGAAGCTCCACCCTCAACGCCCATTACACCAGCCCTACGGTCATTCAGGCCATCTATGAAGCGGTGGGCCGTATGGGGTTTGAGACTGGAAATATTCTGGAGCCGTCTATGGGTGTGGGCAATTTCTTTGGTATGCTGCCGGAGAAAATGCGAAACAGCCGTCTGTACGGCGTGGAGCTGGACCCTGTTTCCGGGCGCATCGCAAAGCAGCTCTATCCCAAGGCGGACATCACAGTAGGCGGCTTTGAGACCACAGACAGGCGTGACTTCTTTGACCTTGCCATCGGCAATGTGCCGTTCGGTCAGTATCAGGTCAACGACAAAGCCTACAACAAGCTGAATTTCAGTATTCATAACTATTTTTTTGCCAAAGCACTGGATCAGGTGCGTCCCGGCGGCGTGGTGGCCTTTGTCACCAGCCGCTATACGATGGACGCCAAGGATTCCACCGTGCGCCGCTATCTTGCCCAACGTGCCGAGTTGCTGGGAGCCATCCGTCTGCCCAATGACGCTTTCAAGAAAAACGCTGGTGCAGAGGTCGTTTCGGACATCATTTTCCTCCAAAAGCGGGACCGCCCGCTGGACATTGTGCCGGAATGGACTCAAACCGGACAGACGGAGGACAGATTTGCTATCAACCGGTATTTTATCGACCACCCGGAAATGGTGCTGGGCAGACAGGAGCCGGTAAGCACTGCTCATGGTATGGACTACACCGTGAACCCTATCGAGGGACTGGAGCTTTCCGACCAGCTGCATGATGCGGTGAAGTATATTCATGGCACTTATCAGGAGGCAGAGCTGCCGGAGCTGGGCGAAGGCGAAGCTATTGACACCTCCATTCCTGCCGACCCCAATGTGAAGAACTATTCCTATGCCATTGTAGACGGGCAGGTGTACTACCGGGAAAACAGCCGTATGGTGCGCCCTGACCTCAACGCCACCGCAGAAGCCCGCGTGAAAGGTCTTGTGGGACTGCGTGATTGTGTGCAGGAACTGATCGACCTTCAGATGGATGCAGCGGTTCCGGACAGCACCATTCGGGAGAAGCAGGCGGAACTGAACAGCCTCTATGACAGCTTTTCTTCCAAATACGGTCTCATCAATGACCGTGCAAACCGTCTGGCCTATGCAGATGATTCTTCCTATTACCTGCTCTGTGCGCTGGAAGTCATCGACGAGGACGGAAAGCTGGAGCGCAAGGCGGATATGTTCACCAAACGGACCATCAAGCCCCATCAGGCGGTGGCTGTGGTGGATACGGCAAGTGAAGCACTGGCGGTGTCCATCTCGGAAAAAGCCTGCGTGGATATGGACTATATGAGCCAGCTTACCGGAAAAACAAAAGAAGAACTGGCCGGAGAGCTGCAAGGCGTAATCTTCCGTGTACCGGGACAGTTGGAGCAGGACGGAACGCCCCATTATGTGACTGCTGATGAATACCTCTCCGGCAATGTACGCCGCAAACTGCGTCAGGCGCAACGGGCCGCACAGCAGGACCCTTCCTTTGCAGTCAATGTGGAGGCCCTTACCGCTGCCCAGCCCAAAGACCTGGATGCGTCGGAAATCGAGGTGCGTCTGGGTGCTACCTGGATCGACAAAGAGTACATCCAGCAGTTTATGTATGAGACCTTCGACACGCCGTTTTATCTCCAGCGCAATATCGAGGTCAACTACACCCCGTTTACAGCAGAGTGGCAGATCACCGGCAAAAGCTCTGTAAGCCAGAACAATGTGGCAGCCTATACCACCTACGGAACCAGCCGTGCCAATGCCTACAAGATTTTGGAGGATTCCTTGAACCTGCGGGATGTCCGTATCTATGACACGGTGGAGGATGCAGACGGCAGGGAGCGCCGGGTGCTGAATGCCAAGGAGACTACGCTGGCAGCACAAAAGCAGCAGGCTATCCGGGATGCTTTCAAGGACTGGATTTGGAAAGACCCGGAGCGCCGCCAGACTTTGGTGCGCCAGTACAACGAGGAAATGAACTCCACCCGCCCCCGCGAGTATGATGGCAGCCATATCACTTTTGGGGGCATGAACCCGGCCATTACCCTGCGGGAACACCAGAAAAGCGCCATCGCCCATGTGCTGTATGGAGGAAATACCCTGTTGGCACATGAAGTAGGCGCAGGCAAAACTTTTGAGATGGTAGCTGCTGCGATGGAAGCCAAACGCCTGGGCTTGTGCCAGAAATCTCTCTTTGTGGTTCCCAACCACCTGACCGAGCAGTGGGCGTCGGAGTTTCTGCGCCTCTATCCTTCTGCCAACATCTTAGTCACCACCAAAAAGGACTTTGAGACCCATAACCGCAAAAAGTTCTGCGCCCGTATTGCGACCGGTGACTACGACGCCATCATCATGGGACACAGCCAGTTTGAGCGTATCCCCATCAGCCGGGAGCGTCAGGAACGGCTTCTCTATGAACAGATCGACGAGATCACTGAGGGGATTGCAGAGGTACAGGCCAGTGGCGGCGAGCGTTTTACCGTCAAGCAGCTGGAGCGTACCAGAAAGTCTCTGGAAGCCAGACTGGAAAAGCTGCAAGCCGAGGGACGAAAAGACGATGTGGTAACCTTCGAGCAGCTGGGTGTGGATCGGCTGTTTGTGGACGAGGCCCATAACTATAAAAACCTGTTTCTATACACAAAAATGCGGAATGTAGCAGGTTTATCCACATCGGACGCGCAGAAATCCTCCGATATGTTTGCCAAGTGCCGCTATATGGATGAGATCACCGGAAACCGTGGCGTGATTTTTGCCACCGGCACCCCGGTCAGCAACTCCATGACCGAGCTTTACACCATGCAGCGTTATCTTCAGTATGAACGCCTGCAAGAACTGAACATGACCCACTTCGACTGCTGGGCTTCCCGATTTGGGGAGACCGTCACAGCATTGGAGCTGGCACCGGAAGGCACCGGCTACCGGGCAAGAACGAGATTCAGCAAGTTCTTTAATCTGCCGGAGCTGATGAACCTGTTCAAAGAAGTGGCCGACATTAAGACTGCCGACCAGCTGAATCTGCCTACCCCGGAAGTGGAATACCACAACATCGTGGCGCAGCCTACCGAACATCAGCAGGAAATGGTCAAGACCCTTTCGGAGCGCGCATCGCTGGTACACAGCGGAACCGTTGACCCGTCCCAGGACAATATGCTCAAGATTACCTCGGATGGCCGTAAGCTGGGCCTGGACCAGAGGATCGTCAACCAGATGCTGCCGGATGAACCTGGCACAAAGGTCAATCAGTGCGTGGACAACATCATGCAGATCTGGCGGGATGGCAAAGCTGACAAGCTGACCCAGCTGGTGTTCTGCGACATTTCTACACCGCAGGCAAAAGCTCCTGCAAGCAAGGCGGCGAAAACGCTGGATAATCCACTGCTTCACGCATTGGAAGGCGCTGTGCCTCTGCCGGAGCAGGAACCGGCCTTTACGGTATATGACGATATTCGTCAGAAACTCATTGCTCAGGGGATGCCTGCCGACCAGATCGCTTTTATCCATGAAGCCAACACCGAAGTGCGGAAAAAGGAGCTGTTCTCTAAAGTCCGTACCGGTCAGGTGCGTGTCCTTTTGGGCAGCACCGCCAAGATGGGCGCAGGCACCAATGTGCAGGACCGTCTGGTGGCACTTCATGACCTGGACTGTCCGTGGAGACCGGGAGACCTTGCCCAGCGCAAGGGCCGTATTGAGCGACAGGGCAACCAGAATCCCCTTGTCCATGTGTACCGCTATGTGACCGAAGGAACCTTTGACGCATACCTCTGGCAGACGGTGGAGAATAAGCAGAAATTCATCAGCCAGATCATGACTTCTAAATCGCCGGTGCGCTCCTGCGATGATGTGGATGAAACCGCCCTCAGTTTTGCCGAGATCAAGGCTCTGTGCGCCGGAGACCCCCGTATCAAAGAGCGTATGGATTTGGATGTGGAGGTATCCCGCCTGAAGCTGATGAAAGCCGACCACCAGAGTAAGCAGTACCGCTTGGAGGATCAGTTGCTCAAATATTTCCCGGAGGAGATTGAAAAGCACAAGGGCTTTATCAAAGGCTTTGAATCTGACCTGGAGGTTTTGGCAGCTCACCCGCACCCGGAGGACGGCTTTGCCGGTATGGAGATTCGTGGAGATCTGCTGACCGATAAGGAGAACGCCGGTGCTGCCCTTTTGGATGCCTGCAAGGAGGTCAAAACCTCCGATCCGGTGCAGATCGGCAGCTACCGGGGCTATGCCATATCCGTGGAATTTTCCGCATGGAAACAGGAGTATACGCTCCTGCTGAAAGGACAGATGACCCACCGGGCAACCCTTGGTACAGACCCTCGCGGAAATCTTACCCGTATCGACAATGCCCTCGCCCAGATGCCCCAGCGTCTGGAGGCGGCAAAGGCCCAGCTGGATAACCTCTATCAGCAGCAGGCTGCCGCAAAGGAGGAAGTCGGAAAGCCATTCCTTTATGAAGAAGAACTGCGAAGCAAAAATGCCCGTCTGGTGGAGCTGGATACTTTGCTCAACATCGACGGAAAGGGTCATGCCCAGCCGGAAACTGTGGTTGCCAAGAGTGCGCGGCCCTCGGTGCTGGACAGCCTGAAGCGTCCGGCGACGCCCCGCAGTACAGACAAGAAACCAAAACAGCATGAGGAGGTGCGATAACATGAAT
>OJPO01001323.1_pt1 | contig 9603 bp, 8 predicted proteins | sample 1598541 | NCBI WGS metagenome assembly OJPO01 (sample SAMN03922453, study PRJEB24848) | human gut metagenome | isolation source: stool sample | host: Homo sapiens | place: Germany | collected 2009-11
CAATTGACGCGCCTGTTTACCGTATTGCGGACTTCCCGGACGATCCTGGAATTTTCAAATTCCATCAGCGCCACATGCGCCTCAACCACATTCAGAAAATCCGAAATTCCGGCTCCTTCTTTTATGTAAACCACATAATACTTTTTTCGCTGTACAATCCGCCCTTCGATCTCGAACTCGGTCAAAATCTCCAGAATCTGCTGTGCCTGCAGCGGTCTGCTGCATACAATTTCCAGATGATATCCTTTCCCGGGATTGCTCATCGAACCGGCTGCCAGAAACGCGCCTCGTAAAAACGCTCTCTGGCAACAGGAATTTCGGATTAAAAGCCTGCTCACCGGACATCGTAAGCCATCCTGTAGGCTCTCCTCACCGGACGTCGGGCTGCCTGTCTGATCCAAAAATTTGATTCCCTGCAGAATCCTGCGGATCAGTTCCGGGTCATCTATCCGACAGAAATATCCGGTTTGCTGATTTTCCTGTTGTACACGGGTTTCCGTACTTATATTAAATGTTTTCTGTAATAATGTAAAGCATTTTCTCACAACGAGCGCATTTTCCGCATGAATCTGCAGAAAAATCCCCGTCGTACCGACGCCGATGCTGCCGTTAAAATGGAGAAGTGCTGCCAGCTCCGCCAGCTGGCAGTGCCTTGCCGGACTGATGTGCCGATACAGCTCTTCTTTTACTCCCGATGAAAATGACATATGAAATATCCTTAAATATCCCTGTGGCTCAAAGATACTCCATACTTGGCTTCCCTGTTGCGAAGCTTTCTATAAAGCTCATTGGCCAGCGTTACGCTCCTATGTTTGCCGCCGGTGCAGCCGATTGCCACCACCAGCTGGTATTTGCCTTCTTTAATATAATTTGGAATCAAAAATCGCAGCAGATCTGTCAGCTTGTCCAGAAAAATCCCCGCCTCCGGGAAACTCATGACATAATCCTGAACGCCCCTGTCGTTGCCGGTCAGATATTTCAATTCATCTATATAAAAAGGGTTCGGCAGGAAACGGACATCAAATACCAGATCCGCATCTGCCGGGATTCCATGCTTGAAGCCAAAAGAAAGAATATTGATCATCAGACTGCTGTACTCTTCATTTTTTACAAAAATCCGATCCAGCTCCTCTTTCAGCTCCCGGGTCAGCAGCTTGGACGTGTCAATCACATAGTCTGCATCCTTCTTAACCTGCTGCAGGATTTCCCTTTCTTTTTCAATTCCGTCTTCGATTCTCGGATTTTCTGCTGAACACAGCGGATGCATCCGTCGGCTCTCTTTATAACGTTTCACAAGTACTGCATCAGAAGCGTCCATAAAAAGAACTTCGAACACCATACCGTTTTGTCTTAAACAGGAAAGTGTTTTTTCTACCCTGGCAAAGGACTGATCCGTGCGGACGTCCACGCCGATAGCAACTTTTGTTATTTCCGTATTCGGTGTGGACAAAAGCTCAACGAACTTGTCGATCAGCTGGATCGGCAGATTGTCCACACAATAGTATCCCATATCCTCCAGCAGTCGCATCGCGGTGCTTTTGCCGCCGCCGCTCATGCCGGTTACCATTACAAATCTCATTTTTCAAAATCTCCCAGGAAAATCACTTCCGGCTCCAGCGTTACACCGAATTTTTCCTGCACTGTTTCTGTGACTTTCTGAATTAGTCCCGCCACGTCCGCAGACGTCGCATTTTTTCGGTTGATGACAAAACCGCAGTGCTTTTCGGAAACCTGTGCGCCGCCGACGCACGCTCCGGCAAGTCCGGCATCCATAATCAGCTTGCCTGCAAAATATCCCTCCGGACGTTTAAACGTACTGCCCGCACTCGGATATTCCAGCGGCTGTTTTTCCCGACGCTTTGCAGAAAGCTCCTGCATCGTAGCAGAAATTTCGCTTCGGTCGCCTTTTTGCAGCTTTAAAACAGTGCTGAGCACCACACAGGGCTTTGTTTTTACAATGCTCGTGCGATAGCCGAACGCCATTTCTTTCCTGTTGTATACACGACATCTGCCATCCGGTTCCATCACCTCTACCGACTCTGTCACACCCGCAATCTCACCGTTGTAAGCGCCCGCGTTCATCCGGACTGCTCCGCCAATCGTTCCGGGGATTCCCGATGCAAATTCCAACCCGGTCAGTCCTGCTTCCATCGCGCTTCTCGATGCAGCGGAAAGCATCGCGCCTGCGCCGCATCGGATCGTAGCTTCGTCGATTTCAGTCTTTAAAAATTCCCCCGCCAGATGCAGGATCGCGCCGCGGTAGCCCCGGTCACCCACCAAAAGGTTACTTCCGTTTCCGAGCAAAAACCACGGCAGCGTCTCTTCCTGCAGCCAGGCAAGCACCTGCGCCAGCTCTTTCCTCGTCTCAATCACAAGAAAATAGCGCGCAGGACCGCCTGTCCGGAATGTCGTATGCCTGTCCATCTGTTCTTCTGTTAAAATCCGCTCTTTCGGCAGAATTTCATTTAATCTGTCACTCAAATGTCCTGACCAGCCCTTCTGCTCCGGCTTTGCGCCGGATACGTTGTTATTTTATGCGGATCTTTTGCAGATGATACCGGTATTACTCCAATACCAGTCTGGCAGCGCCGTAAATACCAGCGTCATTGCCCAGAGTTGCCAGGGTAAACAGTGCGCCGCGGCAGCCCTTGAACGCATATTTCTGGTAATATTTCTGAATGTAATCCAGCAGCACATTGCCGGCTTTGGAAACACCGCCGCCGATTACGAAGATCTCCGGGTTGGAAACATTGGCAACCAGCGCCATCGCCTTGCCCAGATACCAGCCAAAGTCCTCTGCAACCTCGGTTGCTACCGTATCTCCTGCTTTAACCGCATCCCATACGTCCTTTGCACTCAGGTCGTCCTTGCGCATTATGCTCGGACGGTCATCCTTTGCCAGCTTACGCTTTGCCATACGGACAATACCCGTTGCGGAAACATATTCCTCCAGGCATCCGCAGTTGCCGCAATTACAAGGCTCTGTCTCATCATCATTGACATGCATATGTCCGATCTCGCCTGCGGCTCCGGTTGCACCGGCAACCATCTTACCGTTGATGATAATACCGCCGCCAACACCAGTTCCCAGGGTTACTACAACGACATCCTCATACCCCTTTGCGCCGCCCTGCCAGGCCTCGCCCAGTGCTGCTACGTTGGCGTCATTACCAGCTTCTACCGGCATATTTAAAAGTGTCTGCAGCTCTTTTTTCAGGCTCATGGTTCCCCAGCCAAGATTGACTGCACCATAAAGTGTGCCCTCAGAGTCAACCGGTCCCGGTGCACCGATGCCGACGCCGACTACCTCTGTACGGTCCATTTTACGCTCATCCATTTTTTTGAGGATGCTCTTTGCACAGTCCGGCAGAATCGCTTTGCCGTCATCCTCTGTCACCGTAGGGATTTCCCACTTTTCCATCAGATCGCCGCTGGTGTTAAAAAGACCAAGCTTTACTGTTGTTCCTCCTACGTCTACACCAAAACAATACTTACCCATTTTATTTTCCTCCCGCTTCTCGCGTATTTTCAAAAAGCTTTTCAGCTGTCTGATCTATGATGATGCCTTACTCTTTTGTACGATCCGCCAGCCGCATCGCTGTACGGAGCACTATTGCTTTCATTCCGAACATTTCGGTATGCCTGACCGTTTTAGTCCTCATCCTCATCCTCGTCCTCATCCCGCTTACGTGCAAGGGAATTCTGGACTCTTGTATACAGCTCCTGCGCTGCATTGTATCCCATCTTTTTCTGTCTGTGATTGACAGCTGCCGCTTCGCAAATAATTGCCAGGTTTCTGCCGGGACGGATCGGAATGTTGTGGCAGACAATCTTGTTGCCCAGATATTCCGTATATTCCTCTTCCAGTCCGAGACGGTCGTATTCTCTGTCCTTATCCCACTCTTCCAGACGGATTACGAGGTCGATATTCTGTGTCTCGCGGACACTCGAAGCACCGAACAGCGCCTTGACGTCCACAATACCAATACCGCGCAGCTCGATAAAGTGCTTTGTGATATCCGGTGCGGTTCCGACCAATGTTTCCTCACTGACCTTGCGGATCTCTACAACATCGTCCGTTACCAGACGGTGTCCTCTCTTAATCAGCTCAAGCGCCGCCTCGGATTTACCGATTCCGCTCTCGCCTGTAATCAGGACGCCTTCGCCATATACGTCAACCAGTACGCCGTGCACAGAAATGCAGGGTGCCAGCTTGACATTCAGCCAACGGATCAGCTCTGCCGTAAACGAACTTGTCGCACGCTTGGTCATCAGAAGCGGAACGCCTTTTTCAATGGCAATTTGCCGAAACAGCTCATCCGGATGCAGTTCACGACAGAAAATAATGCCGGGAATCGGGTAATCCAAAAGCTTCTCCAGCATCTCCTTCTCTTCTTTTTCCGACATTCTCTTAACATAAGAGTATTCTACGAATCCAATCACCTGCAGACGGGTCGCCTCAAAGTGTTCAAAATAGCCCGCCATAGGAAGTGCCGGTCGGTTGATATCCGGCAACGTAACCTTAATCCCCTTCAGATTGATTTCAGGAGTCAGATTTTCCAGCTTCATTTTTTCCGCAATCTTCAATAAACTGATGCTTGCCATAATCCATCCTCTCTTTTCCAGGACATGCAGACAGTAGTTCCTGACATCAGAAACTCTGTTTTTATGCCATACTTTGTTTTATTTTATCACAGATCATTATTCCCGGCAATCTTCCTATTGGTGGTTATGAAAAAATTCATAGATTTCTTCCGCCACGGACATTGGCAAATCTGCCTGCATCGCAATCTGCTCTGCCGTCGCGTCCCGGATCTCATAAATCGATGGAAAGCTTTTCATCAGCGCCTTTCTCCGCGCAGGGCCCACGCCCGGGATTTCATCCAGCACGCTCTTGACCTGATCCTTGCTGCGCAGTGACCTGTGGTATTCGATTGCAAACCGGTGCGCCTCGTCCTGCACTCTTGTAATCAGCTTGAAGGCTTCAGAATTGCGGTCGATCGGCAGCTCCACATTGTGAAAATAAAGTCCTCTCGTCCGATGGTTGTCATCCTTTACCATGCCGCAGACCGGAATGTTTAAATGCAGCTCGTCCAGCACCTGCTGCGCGATGTTGACCTGCCCGCGTCCGCCGTCCATCAGCAAAAGGTCCGGAAACCGTGCAAAGCTTCCGAACTCCCCGGACAGATTTTTTTCTTCCAGCTCTTTCGTCTCTTTTAAGCCGTGTTCAAAGCGTCTCGTCAGAACCTCGCGCATGCAGGCATAGTCGTCCGGTCCTGCTACCGTTTTGATTTTGAATTTTCGGTAATCGCTGCGCTTGGGCTTGCCCTTTTCATAAACGACCATCGAGCCGACATTTTCAAAGCCGCTGATGTTGGAAATATCGAACGCCTCCATCCGGTCGAGCATCGGTAAATCCAGCAGCTGTGCGATCTGCCGCACCGCACCGACCGTACGCGCCTCGTCGCGCGCAATTCGCTCCCGGTCTTTTTCCAGGACGAGCTTTGCATTTTTTTCCGCAAGCTCCACCAGCTTTTCCTTCTGTCCCTTCCGCGGCACGCGGATATATACCCTCGCGCCCCTGCGTGCGGTCAGCCATTCTTCTAATACCGGTATGTCATCTATTTCTTTCTGTAAAATCAATTCCCGCGGTACGAACGGTGTTCCGGCGTAAAACTGTTTCACAAAATCCAGCAGAATCTGCGCCTTATCCGAATCCTCCACATGCGTCATATAAAAGTGCTCGCGCCCGATCAGCTTGCCGCTACGCACGAAAAACACCTGTACCACTGCGTCGCTTCCGTCCTTGTCCAGCGCGATGATGTCCTTGTCCTCCCCGTCGCTGTCCGTGATTTTCTGCTTCTGGGACACCTGCTTTACGCTGTTGAACAGATCGCGGTACCGGGCGGCTTCCTCAAATTCCAAGGCCTCCGCCGCTTCTTCCATTTTTTTCTGCAGATCGTTTAAAATCATATTATAATTGCCGTTTAAAAACTCCAGCGCCTTGTCCACATGTGCCCGGTACTCTTCGCGGCTCACATAATCCTGACACGGAGCCATACACTGCCCGATGTGATAATTTAAGCACGGGCGTTCCAACCCACAGTCCCGCGGCAGTACCCGGTTACAGGTACGCAGTTTGAACAGCTTATTTAATAGCTCGATCGTATCCTTGACCGCCGCCGCAGAGGTAAACGGCCCGAAATACTTCGATTTGTCCTTTTTCATCAGTCTGGAAAACTGCACGCGCGGATATGCCTCCCCGACTGTGACCTTAATATAGGGATAGGTTTTATCATCCTTGAGCAGTGTGTTGTATTTCGGATTGTGTTCCTTGATCAGATTGTTTTCCAGAACCAGGGCTTCCAGCTCCGAATCCGTCACAATATATTCAAACCGGGCTATCTGCGTTACCATCTTTTCAATCTGTGGTCCGCGGTTAATTTTCTCACGGAAATACGACTGTACTCTGCTGCGCAGGCGAATCGCCTTGCCGACATAAATGATATTGTCCTGTGCGTCGTGCATCAGGTACACGCCGGGCTTCTGCGGCAGTTTTTTCAGCTCTTCTTCGATTACAAACATGTCGCGTTCTCCCCTTCTAATACAGCAGGGACTATGTTTCCATAGTCCCTGATAAACGTTCTTTCACTCCGGTTCTGCCGCCATGCATAACACTTCGTGTATAGCATTTACGATAAGCTTTCCTATTTCTTCTCGTCGTCCGGAAGGGCAGCTCCTGAAAAACGTCCTACCGGGCCTTTATTCTCCGGCTTCGGTGTCGGAGGAATCCAGGGCTTATCCTGTTCCTGGCTCTGTTCGGCGTCAGATGGATCCGCCGGCTGCTGTGCATCTCCCGGCTGCTGTGTATCTCCCGAGAAAAAGCTGTCTTCTCTTTCCTGCTGCTGGCGTGCGAACTCTTCCCATGGCTTCGGCGTGGAAGACTGCAGCTGCGCTGCGGTGTCTGTGCCCGATGCAGGTGCTGTGCCATAGCTGTTTCCTGAATCGGACTGGCTCTGGTTCTCTGCGTCTGCAGTCTGCTCTGCCGCCTTCATCTGTGCGCCGTCAGTCTGCTCCGGTTCTTCCTGCGGCAGTCCCTTGACCTGTCTGTAGATTCGCATGAATTCCTTGCCGGTGATCGTCTCTTTTTCAATCAGATGCGCCGCCAGCTGATCCATCACCTCACGGTTTGCGGACAGCAGCTCCAGCGCTTCCTGATAACATTCTTTCAGGATACGCATGACTTCCTGATCGATCTCAGCCGCCGTCGCATCGGAGCAGTTTAAAACCGTCCTGCCGTCCAGATACTGACTTTCTACGGATTCCAGCCCAATCAAACCGAACTTTTTGCTCATACCGAAACGGGTTACCATAGAGCGTGCCAGACCGGTCGCCTGCTCGATATCGTTCGAAGCGCCTGTCGTTACCGTATCAAATACAATTTCTTCCGCCGCGCGGCCGCCCAGATAGCCGACCAGCATATCATGGATTTCCGCCTCGGTGTTTAAATACTTTTCCTCTTCCGGCACATGCATGACATAGCCAAGAGCCCCCATCGTACGGGGCACGATCGTGATCTTCTGCACGGGCTCGGAATTTTTCTGCAATGCCGCAATCAGCGCATGACCTACTTCATGATAGGATACGATCTTACGCTCCTGCGCGCTCATGATCCGGTCTTTTTTCTCCTTGCCGACCAGTACCTGCTCGACCGCTTCAAACAGATCCTTCTGGCAGACATATTCCCTGCCCTCTTTGACTGCATTGATCGCAGCCTCGTTGATCATATTGGCAAGGTCAGAGCCAACCGCGCCGCTCGTCGCGAGCGCAATTGCATCGAAATCAACCGTTTCGTCCATCTTGACGTCTTTGGCGTGCACCTTGAGGATCTCTACGCGTCCCTTTAAGTCGGGCTTATCTACGATAATCCGGCGGTCAAATCGTCCCGGACGCAGCAGTGCCTTGTCCAGAATCTCCGGACGGTTGGTCGCCCCCAGAACCAGAATTCCCTTCGAAGTATCAAAACCATCCATCTCAGAAAGCAGCTGGTTCAGCGTCTGCTCACGCTCTTCATTTCCGCCGCCGTATTTGGAATCTCTGCTTCTGCCGATTGCATCAATCTCATCGATAAAGATGATACAGGGCGCATTTTTCGTCGCTTCTTTAAACAGGTCGCGCACACGCGATGCGCCGACACCGACGTACAGCTCGATAAAATCGGAACCGGTCAGCGAAAAGAACGGGACCTTCGCCTCTCCGGCTACTGCCTTTGCCAGAAGCGTCTTACCGGTACCGGGAGGGCCGACTAACAGCGCACCCTTGGGCAGCTTTGCGCCGATCTTCACATAGCGCTGCGGATTGTGCAGGAAATCGACAACCTCCTGCAGCGACTCCTTTGCTTCGTCCTCGCCTGCTACATCCTTAAACGTGATTCCGGTTTCTTTCTGTACATAAACCTTTGCGTTGCTCTTGCCGACGCCCATCGGGCCGCCTCCGCCCATCCGCCGAAATAGCAGACTTAAAAGCAGCCACATAACGACAATCGGAAGCACATAGGTCAGGATCATCGTCAAAATCAGTCCGGAGCTGTCCGGAACATCCTTGCCGTAGCTTGCAACCTTATATTCTTTTAAGTACGCCGTCAATGCATCATCCGACTGTGCCTTACCGGTATAATAGGTTACCTCCGGCATCGCAGAAAACAGTGTCTTCTGGTTTGTCTGCTGCAGTTTGAGATAAATCGTATCGTCATCCCAGGTAACCTCTGCCGCCTTGCCGTCTTCTACCAGCTCCTGAAATTTTCCATAGGTGATTTCCTGATTGGTTGCATTATTGATCATCCGCATAAGCAGGCTCATGGAAATCAACGTCACAATCGCCGCAATCGCCAACAGGATCAGGCTCGTCCGCCTCGGATTGTTCTGTTCCGATCCTCCGGAACCGTTCGGTCCCTGGGATCCGTTGCCGGAACCATTTCCATTTCCGCCGTTAAACGGGTTCATATTATTATCCATTCGATTTAACCTTTCTTTTCGTCCGCTTCATGCATGGAAGCCACGATAGTACCATAATTATAGACATTCCGATAGGATAAATCAATACGCAAAGTCCAAAATAGAATTCTGTTCTACGGCTCAAACGCGCTTTTTACCGATATGGATTTCCGGAACCGCCACATTTTCATAAACGATATCCTGATCCTCTCCGCACACCTCTGCAGGGTCTGCGTCGTCATCTCCTTTTAAGTGAATCTCCGGAACTGCCAAATTTTCATTTTCCACTTTGTATTTTGCCGCTTTTTCTTTTCTTTTTTCCCAAAACATCATTTCTCCCCCTTGCTTTACAGGAAATTGATAAACAGCGTAATGACAAGGCTGTTGATAAAATCCGCAAACAGGCTGCCCACAATCGGGATCAGCAGATATGCCTTTACAGACGGCACATATTTTTCACACACTGCCTGCATATTTGCCATCGCATTCGGTGTAGCCCCCATACCGAAACCGCAGGTACCGGAACAAATAACCGCCGCATCATAGTCTTTTCCCATGACGCGGAACACTACAAAATAAGCTGTCTCTTATACACATCTCCGAGCCCACG